>PJQF01000147.1_pt1 | contig 41410 bp, 33 predicted proteins | sample 1503741 | NCBI WGS metagenome assembly PJQF01 (sample SAMN07775949, study PRJNA414020) | Biofilm metagenome, whole genome shotgun sequencing project. | isolation source: biomolecule (vanillin) treated reverse osmosis membrane biofilm | place: India: Nagpur | collected 2017-03-21 | reverse complement strand
CTAGCGGAGCAAGGGGGAAATTGCATCCGGCACGCTCGCCTAATCTGACTAAGCTCTGCTGACTGGCCTCCAAAAGGCCTGAACCCGGAGAGTGTATGCGCGTAGTCCTGGGCGCTTTATGGATGATGACCACGGCTAGCCTGGCGGCGCCTGCACCGCTGCGCTTCTCGGTTTCCGACAGTTGGGCGATGCCCATGGTGCAACTGGAGAACGGTCGGCCGACCCAGGGCATTTTGTATGACGTGATGCTGAGCCTGGCCACCCAGGTTGGCCATCCGGCGCAGTTCCACGTGCTGGCCCGGGCACGCATCTCTGCGGCCATGGGACACGGCGACATTGATGTGCGCTGTTATGTCACCCAGGCGTGGGTCGACAACCTGTCCGGCGACTACCTCTGGAGCTTGCCTTTAATGGTGCAGCGCAATGTGCTGGTCAGTGCGCAAAACCAGCCGGTACAGGTGCTCAAGCTGGCACCTCAGCCGATCGGCACGGTGCTCAACTATCGCTATGCCGCCCTCGACCCGCTGTTTGCCAACGGCCAACTCACCCGCGACGACGCCCATAGCGAAGAGCTGGTGCTGCACAAACTGGTGGCGGGGCGATTCAACTATGCGGTGAGCAACGAATGGATCGTCGACCGTTTCAACCAGAAAATGCCGATCAGCCAGCGGCTGCACAAGGTCGCGTTGATTGACGAGCAAAACCTCGGTTGCATCGTGCGTAACGATCCCGACGTGCCGGCGCAAAAAATCCTGCGCACCTTGTTGCGGATGAAAATGTCCGGCGAAATCGACGACATCATCAAGCTGTACACCGGCGAAAACCCGGCGCCCCTGCTCGCCCCTGACAAAAACTGACAGCCGCTCCTTATAGGCTCGGGCTCTGGTCGAGCCGCAGTCCAGCTTACAGCCGGCGGTGAAGTGGGCTTCTTGCTGCGGGACCGATGGGTAGAATGCGGCGCCATCGTTATCCAGTCACCGCCGGCCCTGGACTTCGATGGCCACCGTTTGCGTGCGTTTTGTCTGAACGACTAACCGCCAGCGCCCTTCCAGACTGATCGCCGCCACGCTGGCCAGCACGATCACACCGCCCATCATCACCTGCAAGGCAATGTGTTCACCCAGCAACGTCGCGGCCATCACCATCGCCACCGGCGGGATCAGGTACATCGCCACCGACGCGCGACTGACCTCCACATGCTTCAACACATAACCCCAAGCCAGATACGCCAAGGCGCTGGGAAAAATACCGAGTACCAGCACCGCGACGTTCTCCGCCAACGGCGCCTGCACCACCGCAGCAGGCAGGCCCGGCAGGTTCACGCACAGCATCAGGGTGCCCGCCCACACCATGTAGCACGCCATAGTCAGCGGACTGTAGCGGTGGGCATAGTGTTTCTGCAGGGCGAAATACACACTCCACGACACCGCCGCCAGCAGGATCAACAAGCCACGCGGGTCGATCTCACCCAGCCCCTGATCCCCCCAGATCACCACCAGCACGCCGAGCAGCCCCAGCAATACGCAGCCCCAGCGCCAAGCGCTGACCCGCTCCTTCAGGCAGAAAAACGCGATCAGCACACTGAACAGCGGCGCCGACTGCGCCAGTACGCTGGACGCCGCTGCCGTGACCCATTGCTGCCCATAGTTGAGGCTGGTGTGGTGCAGGAACACGCCGAAGAACCCCAGCACCAGCAACCACGGAAAGTCCCGCAAGCGCGGCCGACCGATGCCCATCACCAGTGCCACACCGCCCATGAACACCGACGCAATCAAAAACCTTAACAACGCCAATTGTCCGGGGCTGTAGCTGTGCAGCCCCATGTGCACGCCAATCGGCGAATAGGCCCAACACAGGATGACGCTGGCGATGACTAGCGTAAGCTTTGCGGGTGAAGGGTTATTCATCGACGGCGTCCAGAAACTGAGAAGGTGTGCCGTCAGTCTTGGCCGCCGTAAGGCGCAGGACAATTAACCGTTTCTGACTTCTGCAATCACTGGAACTGAGCAATGGAACTGGCCCAACTGAAAATGGTGCGAGCCGTGGCACAAACCGGCAGCGTGGCCCAAGCAGCCGTGCTGCTGCATTGCGTGCCGTCCAACATCACCACGCGCATCAAGCAGCTGGAAGGCGAGCTGGGCACACCACTGTTCATCCGCGCCGGGCGTGGGCTGGCGATCAGTGCCGCCGGTGAGATTTTCCTGGAGTACTGCGAGCGCATTCTGGCGCTGGTGGATGAGTCCAAACGCGCCGTGGACGCCAGCGCCATTCCCCGTGGCACTTTGCGTATCGGCGCGGTGGAATCCAGCGCCAGCGGACGTTTGCCGCCGCTGCTGGCGGAGTATCACCGGCGCTACCCGGATGTCAGCCTGGAACTGGTGACAGGCGCCTGGGGCCCGTTGCTCGACGACCTGCAACACCATCGCCTGGACGTGGCGCTCGTGGCCGCCGGCAACAAACGCTCCAAGCTCGAACACAGCGTGGTCTACAGCGAGCGCCTGGTGCTGATCGCCAGCGCATCCAGTGCACCCATCAATGGCGCCGAGGACCTCGCCGGCCGCACCTTGCTGGTCTGGCCGCCTGGCTGCCCGTATCGCGCAGCACTGGAAAACTGGGTCAAGCCGCACAACTTCAAACCGACCATTGCCAGCTATGCCAGTTGGGGCACGATCATCGGTTGCGTCAGCGCCGGGATTGGCGTGGCATTGGCGCCGGAAGGCATCCTGGCGCGCTATGAGCAGGCCAATCAGCTGGCGTCTTATCGATTTGAAGAGCTGGCGGCCGTGGATAACCTGCTGTTCTGGCACAAGGACACCCAACGCCACCTGGCACGGGATGCATTCGCGGGGCTGTTGCGGGAGACTTTCGGCTAACTCGCAACATGTTGTTTCGGTTATCCTCTTACGAAATTAATTCAAAATGTAAGGGACTACCATGAATTACTTCCGCCTGTTGTTGGCGGCGGCTGCTCTGAGCCTGCCTACCGCACCTGCCGTTGCTGCTGCCTCGCCTGCCCCCGTTGAAGCCAGTGCCCCCGCCGAAACGGCCGAGCACTTTCTGGCGTCACTTAAGCAAAAGACCGGCACCGTCACGCTGCCAAGTGGCATTGCCACCCTCAAGCTCAACGACGAATTTTATTACCTCGATCCTGCCGACACTGAGCGCTTGCTCACCGATGGCTGGGGCAACCCGCCGGGCTTCAAGACCCTGGGCATGATCGTGCCTAAAGCCGTCAGCCCACTGTCGGAACGCGGCTGGGGCGTCATCGTCAGCTACAAGGCCGACGGGCATATTTCCGACGAAGATGCCGCGAAAATCGACTACTCCGACCTGCTCAAGCAAATGCAGGAAGAAGACGAAACAGACAACAAGGAACGCCAGAAACAAGGCTACGCGGGCCTGCATCTGGTGGGCTGGGCCGAGCCGCCGCGCTACGACGACACCACCCACAAGATGTACTGGGCCCGTGAACTGAAGGCCGACGACGCCGACCAGAACACCCTCAACTACAGCATCCGCGTGCTGGGCCGTGAGGGCGTACTGGAACTCAACGCCGTCGCGGCGATGGCCGACCTGCCGACCATCAAGCAGGAACTGCCCAAGGTCCTGGCGTTTACCAACTTCACCGACGGCAACCTCTACACCGACTTCAACCCGAAAACCGACAAGCTCGCCACTTACGGCCTAGCCGCGTTGGTTGCCGGCGGGATTGCCGCCAAGGCCGGGTTATTCGCCAAGATCGGGATCTTCCTGCTGGCCGCGAAGAAGTTTCTGGTGGTGGGTGTCGTGGCGTTGTTCGCGGTGATCCGCAAGCTGTTCAACCGCAACAAGGCCTGACCGCCGCACACAAAAACGCCGCAGCGTGCTGGACACGTTGCGGCGTTTTTGTGTGCGCGGTTCTGCTCAGTTTTTTGCAGTGGGCGCGGCCAGACGACTGTATTGATCCTGGGTGATCCAACCCTTAAACGAGCGGTCTTCAGCATTGATGAACTCAACCTGAGCCCAGCCATCCTTAAACGCCAGCACCCCTACCACATCGTTCTTGACGATATACGGACGCTTGGCCACCTTGGCGCCGGGGGTTTTCTGCAGGTAAGCCTTGTCGGCAGACACTGTGACCAGGCCGATCCACTTCTTACTGGCGGTCTGGGTCAGATCAAGGCCGGTGGCGATTTCCGGCATCAGTACGTTGATGCAGCCGGGGTGCTGACGGCCTTCTTCCACGGTCAGGGTCACACCGTCGGACGACGGCGCCACGCTGCCAGGGTAGGCGTCGTCGAGCCAAGTGGTGAGCGCGTCGGGCTTACCTTGCAGGTAGAACGCACAGCTGCGCGTCACGCCCTCACCCATTGATTCCGTGTAAAAACCTTCGACCTGATGCTCCGGCGTCACTGCCAGCATCAGCCCTTCGTACTTGCCCGAATGCAGCGCGGCCGAACCAGCCATGGCAGGTGCCACGGCGCACAACGACAACACACCTATCGCGAGTAAACGGATCATCCTATTTTTTCCCTTCAAGTTTTTCGTAGGCTTTTTGCATAAGGACGTCGTAGTTGCCGTAGTCCTCACCGTTATAGTTACGCGCCATTCCAGTAAAGTCTTTGGCCTTCATGGCCTTCATCAACGCAGGGCTCTTACTGCAAAAGCCGAGGAACGCCTTTAGTTGGTTGCCAGCATTCACCTTTAATGCCGCCGAAAACTCAAATACCGTCTTGTACCCGCACGACGCAAAGTTGAAACCCATGATCTGGAACATGCCCCACGATGCCGACATCAATGCGGCTTCCTGATCCAGGGCGAATGCGGTAGCCATGGTTTCCCAGGCCTTTGTCTGGTCCTTGTTGTTCGCCTGCCACTGCGGCCCTGCTTTTTTCTTGTAGGGGTAGGACAGCAGCGGGTGCGCCTGGTCATAGATGTGCTTGGTGTATTTGCGAAACAGGTGACCTTCAAAGGCGATCACCGGCAGCTTGGCCGGCCCGAAGCCGGAGCGCCCGCCAGATTCCACGGTGGCGAAGGCCTTGATGATATTCACCGAAATACCGCTACCCAGTTGCGTAGCGGCGTTCTGGAAGTCCGTTTCGCTAAGGGTCATGCCCCCGTCGCACGTGGCCTGGAGCATCAATTGCCGGTTACGCCGCTCGGCCTCAATCATCGCGCGCATGCGGTCCAGGTACACATTGACCGTGGCCTGCACCGCGTCGCCCTGGCTGTTGCCAAATGCGTTGAGAAAACTCGGTATACGCATCGTCGGGAAGGACTTAACCGGCACCTTCACCGCCTCTTCGATCAGGCTGTTGAACGTGCGACCGGTGGGGTCGACCACACCATCTGGGTGGGCGTATTTGAGATGGCGAAACTGGTACTGGCTGATGCACTGCACCAACTGACCATCGCATTTGCCGTTTTCGGCCAACGGGAAACCCATCTTGGGAATGATCAGATTGAATAAATATTGGATGCACTGCACATCGGCGGGCAAGTTGCGGGCTTTACCCGGAGCGCCTACCGAAGCACTGATAAGACGAGGTAAACCTTGCAGGCTTTTCATCACAGACATCCTTGTTAGTTAAAGAAGTGATAGCACTTCAATATCAATTCAGCGCCATTGTCATATTCTGAAACAAGTGGCCGGCGCAAACTAACAAGGCGGTTTAGGGTTGTCCAGCGGGGGTTTGGAAAGTTGTGAAACAGCCGTCATCGACTGCGCAATAAAGATCGGCAGTTGGCTGAAAATAAGAAGTTTTGATTTGAATCGAAGGGGTATTGCAAGGAGGAGCGTTATGGAGGCAACCCCACCAGCCACACCCCGGCACACAATGTTCCCGCTGTGGCTGCTGCCTTCCGGCTCTGACCAGGTTCACGGGTAATCGTTGCGGGGGGACCGATGGGGTCACCATAACGACGCTGGCCTCTCGGCGTTTTAGAGCCTTTCGAGGCCGTGGCTAGCGTCTTGATTCGGTTCTTCGCCGACCACACGAAATTGAATTCGGCGCCATTATAGGCTGAGGCCGGAGGGCATCGGCAAGCACTTTTGTACCACCGATTTGCCTCACTTTTGTACCACTTGGCGGACGACGCAACTCCAGCGGGATATGCTCCGGTAGACGACCTCAACTCCGCCACCTGGTTGGCATTACATGTGCCTCCAGCTACATTTCATGCCAAGGACAACCAAGCAAATATGGCCAAGAATGCCCGCAGAAAATGGTACGTCGTTTGGGCCGGACGCAGCCCTGGTATTTATCAGGACTGGGCAGGCTGCCAGTTACAGACTGATGGTTTCTCTGGAGCGCGCTTCAAAAGCTTCAATTCGCAGGAGGAGGCTGAGGCAGCCTTCAGGTCGACGCCGACTGCCAGCGCTTCTGCTCGCCCTAGTGCTGGCCGTGCAGTTTCAGCCCAGGTCAAGTCAGGACCGATTACGCTGTCCAAGCGCGAAATTGAAAAATTAGAGGCCGACGTCCATATCTTCGCCGACGGGGGATGCAATCCGAACCCTGGTGAAGCTGGGTCCGGCGTTGCCGTCTATAGGCATGGTGTGCTGTCGAGTCTTTGGTATGGCAGATACCAGCCAATGGGGACTAACAATACCGCGGAACTGGCGGCGCTTCACTTCGGGCTGGTACTGGCCGGTAAGGCAATCAAGCAAGGACTCAGCGTGGCTGTACTCGCAGACTCAGCCTATGCCATTAAGTGCATTACCGAGTGGGCAGAAGGTTGGGAAAAAAAGGGCTGGAAGCGCAAGAAGGATGTTGAAGTCATGAACCTAGAGCAGGTCCAGGAAGGGTACGCCGTCTACTTGCCGATTAAAGACAAGGTCAAGGTCTACCACGTTAAGGGGCACAGCGGTGTAGAGGGCAACGAGCTCGCCGACCGTATGTGCTTGGTGGCCGTTGACGAGTTTGCGGCGGGCTGGCGCCGCTACCCTGAGCCAGTCATCATTGATGATGTCTTAGCCCTGCGGGGGGATGCAGCCGAAGCTAACGGATGGAGTTACAAACCAAGGCCCTACCACAACGACAAGTAGCTCCAGTTAGGTGGCCTCGCCCAACAATTAGCCAAGGTTCAATGAGATGACTGGAGGCACGTGTGCAAGATGAAGGAGTGGTCGTCTCGGCCATAGTAGCGGCAATAACGATGACAATAATGTTCTCCGTTGCCCCCTGGTCTACTGGCGACAGGGCTCAGGCAGTCGGAGAAACAGTGGTCGGCTTGGCCAGCAAACCAGTAGGGACAGCGCTCTCCATCAACGATGCTGCCCGGGTGGCCGGGTCGCACAGTTGCAATGCGTACCTGCTGGATTTGGCGATGGATGCATTTCTGTAACAAGAATTCATAGCGTTGAACGACTGGAGCGTCCAGAAACGAATAACTGGGGGCTGTTCCGGTTCGTGCTTCAGGTTGAAGGTATTGGGGTCTGGGAGCGCGACATACCACTCTTCATCCCCGGCCCCATGTAAGAGCGTAACTGCCGCCCCTTAAAGGGTCTGGCTTATTTTGGGCGAAAAATCCGTCAGCCCTTTAGTAAGTAACGATGTGGCGCTTCCCCCCCCCCTGCCCCTACCAAGCCTGTTGGTGGTGCGACGCTCACGTCAACCGGCCTAGCAGCTCGGGACTAGAAACTAGGCCATCTGCGAAGCCGAGTAGCATTCAGAATGTGGACAGTGCTCGTCGGTCTTATCCTTAGGTCACAGCAGCGCCTCCAGCCGCTCCCACAATGAATCAATGACCTCACCAAAGGCGGGGAGGCCCAGATAGTCCCGAAGGGCTATTGCGATGGCGATGATGGCGCTAATTGTGATTTGCAGGGTTGATGCGTTGACGGCGGCGTCTGCGATATCCCACTTGAAATCCCACCCCCCACCATCCTTAGCCTTGAAGACATGACGTTCTAGCGAGGTCGCCGAGGGATGGGCAGAGTCATTGGAAAGGACTCGGTAGTAGTAATAGAGCTTTTCAAGGGGACGTCCTTTGCTGTTCATAGATGCCCCAAATTCCGACCGTCCTTTCGGAAGCGCTTTCAGCTTCTCGTTAATGCTTCTACGAACATTCGGGTCGGAAAGATGGGGCTCGACAAACGTTAGCTGACCACGGGCAGAGGTTTGATAGTCGATTTTCAAATCGCTCATGAACTTCACCGGATCAGCTACCAATGCGCCCATAGCAAAAGCGTCTTCCAACACACTTCTGGCAAGCGTGCGGGAGTCGGCCACGATTCCGCGCTCAGCTAAGAGCACCACGCTTTGAAGCGAAGCTATGGCACGAAAGGCAAGTCTAATAGCGAAAGACTCAGGTGAATCAAGGTTGACTTTCGCTGCCTCGATAGCGGACGTAATCAGGGCCATTAACGTGGTGTTCACATCGCCTGCCAGTCCAAATAGCGCGTCATTTTCCCGGCGGATAGATGGGATGGAGGCGCAGGCCTCCTCACTCAAAAAGCCTTCATCTTCAATCAAAGTCATGCGCCCTCCCTGTCTAAATCGGTGATAGGAAAGCCCCCGCCAGGACATAAGCCAGCGACGATGTGAAGGGCTTAACCCCAGCGCCACATTGCTACTTCATAAGCCCGATTGGCAATGGCCTGGTCCCAGCTAAGGAATGTGGCTCTATCTGGACCATCCCCCAGCGAGAAACCGCACTCCCCTCTATTTGGGGTTGTTTTCGGTAATAGAATCGCGCATTCTCAAAACATCAAAGACCCCATATAGAATCTCAAGCCATGACTACTTACCTCTACGCCCGCGTCTCGACCAACGAACAAGACACTGATGCCCAGGCCGAATTCCTGAAGGGTCTGTACCCTCACGGCGTGGTTGTAGAAGAACGATTCACTGGCACGACCACCGACCGTCCCAAGTTCCAGCAACTGCTGGCTAACCTCCAGGCGGGCGATGAACTGGTTGTCCGGGAGGTGTCGCGCTTGGGACGTAACAGCGCTGAAGTGCTGGCTCTGGCTGAGGGATTGAAGAAGCGTAACGTCAAGCTGAAAATCGACAACTTGGGCATCGACATCACAACTCCAGCTGGGGAGATGGTCTTCACCATAATGGCAGGCATGGCGAAGATGGAACGGGAGTTGATGCTGGAGAGGCAGCGCATTGGAATAGAGAAAGCCAAGGTCGACGGAAAATACACAGGGCGCAAGGCACTGGATCCAGCCGTTATAGAAACAGCCCGCGACCTGCTCAAGAAGGGGATGTCGAAAGCGGCTGTAGCGGCCCGACTGAACATCGGCCAGTCAACGCTATACAAATACCTTGCGGAACAACCTTGAAGGCGACCAAGGCAAATGCCACCAGCCCTAGTATCACCCAATAACCGACACGGCCAGGTCGTAAGCGCCCTACCGGAAAACCGAGAGGCATCCGCGTTTGCGGCCTAAGGACGTTGTGCCTGCGCCGCCGGTCATGGTCGCGTCCCACCTACCTCCTAAATCCCCTGCAACCCTTGCTCCTATTGGGCTCCAGCTCAATAGACGGTATTTACTGCCAGTCCTTGAATAAGACACCCAGCATCGCGCCTTAAACGACCTCGGGGGAATTAGGGCCCTTCCTTGTGTAACCAGCCCGGAATTCCGTCCGGCTGCACTTCAAACCCACCTCATACAACCCATCAACCCTGCCTGGAAAACCACGGCGGGGCTTTGGCGTTTGCTCTCACTGGACTTCAATCCCATGAAACAACCCATGCGCCTGGTGCGCCTTAACCTACACCTACGTGCCGACCACCTTGACCGCCTGACCCACCTTGCCAGCGCCATCAATCGGCGAAAAGGACGCGACACACGGCTTGCTGAAGCCCTGGAGCTGGCCCTGGTCAGCGGGCTAACCTGGACCGACAACGACATGCTCGACCTCCTCAAGTCTGACCTGGAGATGCCTTGCTGGCTTGCTCTGGGTCCAATAGTGCGGCCAGGGAGGGACCTACCGTGACTATCACTGTAGAGCAGGAGCAAGAAATACGCCGGTTGCTAGCCGCCAATGCATCAGAGCGCCATATTCAAGTCAGCGTGGACGCTTCCCGGCGCCAGGTGCGAAACATCAAGAAGCTAATGTCGAAAGAGGAAGATCATAATCCCCTTGCTTATGACCTAGGACGGACAACGACTCGGGCCTCCGCTATCAAGGTATTGGTCGTCCTAAGCACTCGCCCTGAAGGTGTTCGCTACTCGGAAATGTGGCCAACTCTTCGAGCATTGTACGGCATGTGTAAAGACGACAAGAAAGGAGTGTTTAAGCTCAAAATGACCGAAGATCAGCTTCGCTACTTGAAGAAGCGGGTCGGAGAAACTGCGGAAGCTCAGGGCAAGGAAGCGTTGTTCATTCCTGAGTGGCTTCCACGACAAGCGCCAGTGGCTGCAAATGAAATGTTGGTACTGCTAGCTGGACACCTTCAAGACCGAGCTCAGGAATACGCCTCTGAATTCATGTCGTTTTTCCCCGACACCTCCAGCAAACTGGTTTCCAATGAGCTGGTATGTTTGGCCTTCGCCAGGGCGACCCCCGAGCCAGTTGAGACCAGGTGTAAGCGGAATGCAGTAAGTGCCCAAGCGCTTCAACGGCGTCTCGGACAAAGTGCTGGCTACCAAGTGGCCAATGCGCCATACCCTGTCGCTCCTGAACTTGACCAGCTCTGCATCTAAAGTCGCCCTTGAAGGGGCAGGCGTGAACCGGGTAGTGCCGAAGCGAAGCGCACGCGCTGTCCGGATCCAACGAGCCTGACCAACAATCCAGACCAGCCAAGGGGACAAGGTTGTTAGTTTCCAACCAAAGTAAAAACTCAGTCTTTCTTTCTATGGGATTGACTACGAACACCACCCTCTAAGCCTTCCTTACTTGTTGGTCGTCCTCGTTGGGCAACCGACAGCAGCTTCGCTACTGCCGTCTACCACGGCCGCCCCCTGAACTTCCCCCGACGACAACTTGGTCTTTCGCCATAGCGGACCACCTATACCTATGTCGGGAATTGGTCCGGTGCGCTTTGCCCTCAATGCAAAAACCCCCACTACTGACAAAAGACCTACCCCGGTCATTCCCCAACTCCATTTTAAAAGGACATCAATCCATGACCACGTACATTGCTTACGTCGACGGCGCCTGCCCGAACAACGGTAAACCCAACGCAAAAGCAGGCTGGGGCGCATACATCACCAACCCCGAAGGCAAGACACTAAAGCTTGCCGCGCCTGTCCCCCGTGACCAGCCCCAGACCAACAACAGAGCCGAGCTGGTGGCAGCCCTGGAGGCGCTGAAACGGTGCAACAAGCCAATGCCTATCACGCTCTACAGCGACTCCCAGCTTGTGGTCAAAGGGGCAAACGAATGGCTGCCCAACTGGAAGGCCAAGGGCTGGAAGAACAGTAAGAAGAAGCACGTTGAGCACCGTGACCTCTGGGAGCAGATCGACCAGCTCATAGAGCACCGGGAGGTGACTTTCGTTTGGGTCGAGGGTCACACCGGTAACCTGGGTAACGAGGAGGCCGACACACTGGCCTGCCGGGGAGCTAATGGCGAGTACCTTTATGAGCTGACCATGGCGAGCGAGGCAATGTAATCACCGACGGGGAATGGGGCGTGTGCCCAGCCCCCTGTCTTTTTAGCTTGCGCTTCAGTGCAGGGCGGCGTCAGTGTCCTCCCGGTTGCGCTCCATGTATGCCTGCATGACGTGGGACTTTTCAGCCACGACCAACTCCAACCGGGATGCTACTTCAGAGTCCCCAGCCTCTTTAGCCTTGTCGTAAGCCTTCAAGGCTTCACCGTATTCACGACACAGACGCTCCATCACTTCAAGGTAGGCGTCGGATCGCTTCTTGTCATCGATTGCTCCCATAACTGCCTCCAGCGCGCTCCGGTAATCCAGTGTAGCCAGTGATTCGCGCCGCAATGCAACCACGACCAGGCGAACGCCAAGGTCGAGCAGGCCGAAGCCCTGGACACCCAGGCCGTGGCCCTCCGTGACGACGCAAAAGCGGCAACGCAAGCGGCCCTGAACATTCGCGTCCTGGTCGGAGACGTCCAATGAGCCGGCGCGTTGAAAGCATCTTGGAGCTGTTCCAGGAGCAACTGGAAGTCGAAGGCTATAACGCTGACGACATCGAGCGTGTACGGGTAAGCCTCCTCGAAATCAAACCTGATACGGCCCTAGGCGCCCTGTCCTACATGCACCACTTTACGCAGCGGCTGCACTTCACGCGTGTGGTGGAGGCATGAACCAGGTGCAAACTTTCGGCTTCGGCCTGAGTAACGTCCGCGTGGTCGACCTGGAGGGTAGCCCCTGGTTTGTAGCCGGCGACGTCTGCCGCGCAATCGGGTACGCCGTGAAGCCTAACGGCGACGTCAACGTCTACCACGCCCTTAACCCTTTAAACGACGACGAAATTATCACTCACCGAATGAGTGGTAATCGTGGAACAGCCGCCAAGCTAATCAGCGAGTCCGGCCTCTACAAGCTGGTCATGCGGTCGGACAAGCCCGAGGCCCGCGCCTTCCAGGACTGGGTAACACGGGTAGTCCTCCCGGCCATCCGCAAGGACGGCGCCTATGTCCTGGGCGAAGAAAAGGTTGCGACCGGCGAGCTGTCCGAAGATGAGCTGGTCATGCGGGCAATGAACATCATGTCCAGGAAGGTCGACCGACTGACCCAGGAACGTGACCATGTCGCCGGAACAAGAGAACGGGGCAGTTGCCCACCCCGCCACTGATTAGAAATCGAACATCAACTGCGTCCAGGGTGGACTGCGGTAATGCTCACACACGCTTTCCCGCTGCCCATAACGAGTACGGCAGTAAGAGCTGACATGGACGGTCCGAAGATGCTGCGGTGTGCGACGTCGAATACGTCGGCGTTTCATATCTTTCATACTTCTCTCCATGGTGAAACGCCATGGCAAGAGAGCAGGAAATGTGCGCCAGCTATCCGCTAGAAATTATACGGTATTGTATTAGCATACCGTATAGCCCACACTTCCCCCACAGCCCCTGCCTATGGCACTGGTTGAGTCGCTGAAGGGCTAATTCTGCCAAGTCCTACCCCTTCAGCAACGCTGATACCCTGTCCCCTCAAGGGACGGGGTTTTTTGTGCCTGGCAATAAGCCAAACAGCAAAATCCTTCTGTTGTTAGATCGTAACTTGTCACTCTAGTGTTGGAGACCGGCGCCGCGAATACGGCTGTCAGTGCATGTTGCGCATGGTAACAGCAAAGGTCAGCCAAAGTGCAGCCAGCCGGGCGCACCTTGAAAACACAACCGACAAACCGCCATGAAACAACACCCGAGTGACCTACTTCGACGGCGCCGCAATGAATTCGCGTCCGTTATGGCGAGTCAACGCCGGGAATAAACGCTCGTCCACCTTTGCTTTTACCTTGGTCACATCATCTTCTGGTCCCGTTTCAGCTCAAACAGGGGTGCAAGGTAATGCCGAAGTGTAAGGACATAGTGCGTTGGACCTGACGCCTGTATAGAGCCTCGGGATGGGAATCCAAAGGTGTCGTTCTCAAAGCTGGTCACCGCCTTCCCTGCTACCATCGAACAACACGCACTGACCGGGGTTACACATGCACTACATCGACTACTCGGAGCTGGAGGCCAATTTCGAGCAGTACGTCGAGCGGGCAAATAACGGAGAGGAAGTAGTCATAACCCGTGACGGAAAGCCGCTGGTGAAACTTGTCGCGTTCCAACCGGTATTGCCACGCATTGGCGCCTTGAAAGGTCAATACACATTCGACACCAGTGCATCCAACGCGATGGATAAAGAAATCGAAGAGCTGTTTTATGCTAGTGATATATTTACTGAGGTCAGATCCGCCGCAGAATCAGGACCGGCCAAGTCAGGTGGTAGCGAAAACGACGGACAGTAGGCCAACTTCGTGGGCAATGCTCGGCAGACTTTCCAACTATTGGCGAAGCAATGCAGCCTCTCCGAAGTTGCGGCTGCATTGTTGAAGCAATTCGTCCAGGCAAGCCAGGAGCCGCTATCACGGTCATTTCCGACGATCAGTAAGTCGTGAAGGGGACTATAGGATGACTACCAGATTGGAGGTCTAGCGCTTGGAGTTTCCGGGTTTTCATTACGCGAACCCTCGAAGGCATCCTGAAGCGATTCACCAACGGCCATCCAGCAGATTGCGAATTCGTCATCAGCAGACCGAGGAGGCGGTAGGATGAGTTCAATCAGTAGCCATGTGACTCGCGGAAGCCCTGATAATTGTGATACTCAATCCATTCCACCACATCGTAAGGGACGTAAAGCTGTTGCTTTGCGCGGGAGATTGCGATGTACACGGCACAGATCCGCTGGTCAAACGCGTAGGCATCCTTAAACTTCACGTTGGTCAGCAGCTCAGGGGTCAGCAGCACCCAGTCGAATTCCATGCCACCCGCCTCTTCTGCCATCATCAACATGCAGCGTTTACCAGAGCGACCGACTATCCTGTTCAATCGGGTCAAATCAGCAACCTTAAAGCCTTTTTCCAGCTCGGCCTCCACCCATAGAAAAGACTCATCGAAAAGGTTAGCGTCACGCACCTGCTGCCAATCGGGCATGTCGCTGAAGTACGGGTGCGGCCCCATTTCACTGTGTTCAAGATTGTAGAAATCCGGCTTGAACAATGCGATAGCAGTGCTCATGAAATGCCTGAGATCGTCCTGTGCCTTTTTGTCCGACAAACTGAACGCGCAGTTGGAGTCGTGCAGGTAAACGGCCCACTTTGCCGTGTCCCAAGGGGACGCAGTCAGCACCACACAACCTTCAGGCGGTATGAATCCCTCAGGATACATTTCTATACCAACATCAGCATTACGAGCGCCTTCGAAGGGGACCTTACTCTTCTGAGAATGCAGGGATATCAAGGGATTTAGCAGTCGCTCGACATTGCGCCCTGAGCGCACGGAATAGCTGACATCACTTTGCCGAACCTCACGCTTTCTTTGAACCTGCACACCGCCTGCTTGCTGGTATTCATCTCCCAGGGTTATCAACACCTGACGCCCCCGTTCGATAATCTGCAATAGCGACTCGGGAACATCCTGACTTTCGTCAATGAGTACATGTGTATAGCGAGCAGGCACCACGCAGCCCGCGAGGCTCGCCCGTTTTATCATTAGTAATGCCTCGAACCCGGTCTGGCTGCCCCAACCTGGGTTTGCCTCAAGGTAACCCCACAGCCGGCTCGCATACTCAAGGAGCACCTTGGCATCTAGGCTGGACAAGGGTTGCTTGAAATGAGGCAGATGCTTGGCCGACAGACTATGTCCCCTGGAGCGACAAAAGCCTTCTATCACCTTGAGGCAAACATCAACGGTCGCTTGCGAATCGTGGCTATGAAAACCGAGGATATTCAGTTCCTGCGCCACCTTCTGCTTGCTGGGGATTCTGGAGGGCGTAGTTGCAGGCTGAGTTCTAGGAACATGCAGTAGCCTCTGCGCAAAGTTCCCGAACGTCCAACCTGCTTTCCTATCACGCGCTCCTCCCATGCGCTCACGAAGGGCTTCCAGCTTTCCAGGCGTGTGCGCCAGTAATAGCGTTTTTTCTGGCCGCAGACACTCCATCAAGGCACCGAGCATGTGACTCTTGCCTATCCCCGCGTAACCCTGAACATGCAGGTCTTCGTCCAAATTTGCGCGAAAAATCCTGACCAACTTGTCTTGCGCAGCGCTCAGCCAACGCTCACGGTGTATGGGTGTAACCATCTGCTCGCTGAATGGGTCGTTGCTTCTACGATGGCGAACCTTGTACGAGACATCCCACTTACCATCTGGCAGCAGGTAATCCTTCGCCGATACTTCATCTGCTAGAAGAAAGCGCAGATTCAAGCCTTTGACGGCGTTCAGACCGAAGTACAACTTCCGTGGATCGAACAACCGCTGCGCTTCTGATAACAACCCTGAAGCCGCTGAATGTCGGGAGTCGACCGCCCATGCAATGAGTTTGGACAACACTGTCTCAGCCGCACCAGAATTGAGGTCTTTTTCTGCTGCCTGAGCCAGATTCTGGATGACCAACATCGCCGCCAGTTCCGGATCAGTCATGGCGTTAAGTGCGCTTACACCCTCGATAGCCAACAAGCCAGCACAGGTTTCCTCCGTGATGGGCAAGAACACAGGGCCAGATAAATCAAAATGTTCCGGGAGCATAAAACCTCATAGACAAGAAACAACAGGACGCATCACAAGATCAGTCCCGGTCATAGTCTTCGCTCATATCAGGGTCATCCTCTTCATCTTCCTCATCAGAATCCAGGGCCCAAGGTGCAAGACTCTCGACTCCTCGACTGACATTATTCTGAATGGGCAAAGCACTGCGGATGTCTTTGAGCCAGCCCAACTCAACCAACCTAGAGCGCACCAAAGAAATAGGCGCACCGAGGCTGATACTTAAATCCACGAGTAATTGGTGCGCGATGCATATGTTGTCATGCTGGTGGTCGATATAGATGATCCCATGCCCGCGCCACTTGACATCATGGTGCTTAAGCAGCGGAACCAAATGGTCCGCTAAGTTTTTGGCCGCCATCCATTGCCATTGCTCACCCTTTTCTTCGCTTGCATCGGCCATTACTGGGTCTTCCCTTGAAATCGAGCTGGAAGCAATAAATAGCTATCCAGCGCGCCCGACACACCTACGAAGTCGATCCTATGCTCGCCCATCAACACAGCCCCCCATCATATCGACCTGTCTTTGAAACCCGCTGGCTGTCATTTCGAATAGCCCACGCTTGTCACATCAACACTATACGCCAAGTTCAAGGCCATTCCGCTCGACGGAATGTTCAGTAAAAGTTGTAATCCAGGGTCGGCGCTCTGAAAGCTAGTCGATGACAGCAAGGGCACCTGACAGAACACACAAATACATTTGAGCAGTAGCCGACCCAAAGTGCTTTAGAACGACTCAAGGGTCACCAACTCAATTACAGGTGCCAATACGTCAGGCCTGAAGTCCTTCCCATAGCGACCAAATGTGATCCCCCCGGCCTGATGCCCCAACACGCCACCGACAAGTGACTCAGCAATCCCTTTTTGTTTGAGGTGGTCAGCCAAGGTATGGCGGAAGCTGTGAAAGTCCTTCTTGGCTGCGTCATCGCGGAAACCCAACTGCTCACGTACCCGAGTAAACCACTTCGACGGCGCAGCACTGTACCCATGCTTCTTATGGCAAGTTAACTCCGGGAACACACGCTCGTTCCCCACCTCTTTCATCTTCGTCACATACTCTAAGAAGCCCAATGACAAGAGCTTGGAATGTAACGGCACTAGTCGCTCGGATGACGCCGTCTTCAGCTTCTGGTCCGGCCTCGTAGCCCGTATGTGGATACATGCAATACCGTCGATGGTCACCACGTCGTCAGTGTAAAGCTGACACAGTTCGTTGAGCCTGGCCCCAGTGTAGAGCCCTAGAAGGGGTAGCCAGTATTGATTTGGCTTACGACCATGGGCCGGCGCATACGTGGCTGTGTGAAACAACGCCTTCAGGTCCTCAGCACTGAAAGCGCTTCGCTCCTCGCTGACCTTGCGCCGAATACGGACACGTAGACCATCGAACGGATTGCGACTGCAATAGCCCTCCCTGACCGCATACGAAAAGAAGGTCGTAAGGTTCTTCACGTAGTTGTTGAAGGTCGTCACGCTGATAGTCGTGGCCGCCTCCGCGATGGACTGCTCCAGTGGTTGGTCCGGCAACTGATGAAGGCGCGGGGGAAGCTTCAACGCAGTCTCCCGGAATAGGTGTGCATCCTTCCGGGTTATCTGGCCGATGGGCATGTCGCCAATGATTCGGGTCAGCAGCACGGCGACCGCACGCTTATCATCCAGCGACTTCACCGCAACTCCCTCCCGGCGCTGCTGGACCAGTTGTTCATCCACCACGGCAAGGAAACCAGGTGATTGCTGCACAGGCCCCTTTGCTATCACGGAAGGCGGGGCTGTAGGGGCCTGTACGGCGACTGGGGCCGCTTCCCGCAAGACTTCAGGCGAAGGCATGGCGACGCTAAGCAACTGCTGCTGACGCAGCCACGACGCCCAACAGGCAAGACGCTTGCCGCCTGCCTCCCAGGCACCGCGCAGAAGCTCAACAGAGGGTCTACTCCCCTGGAACGCTTGCGTGAACAGACATTGGACCTGAGCCAGAATGTCACGCCCACGAATCAGCGCCTCCCGCTTGCAGCGAGTTTGCAGGGAGCGACGAATTTCTCTTTGGGGGAACAACGGGCGAATGACAGCCGGCACCACGATTCGGAAGTAGTAGACCGAGTGGCGGGACAGCAAAAGGTAGGACGGGATGGTCGACACGGATGTATCACTCCTTGTACCACCGCGTGGCAAAGGGTGAAAAACCGTTAAGAATCAATCACTTGGATGATTGGAGGCAACCCCACCAGCCACACCCCGGCACACAATGTTCCCGCTGTGGCTGCTGCCTTCCGGCTCTGACCAGGTTCACGGGTAATCGTTGCGGGGGGACCGATGGGGTCACCATAACGACGCCTGCCTCTCGGCAAGCGGGGGCCATTGTACCGATCTCATCGGAAGTTACAACCGTTGGTGACGGATTAAAAATATGAAGGGGTTCAAGCACTTGCCATGGCCATTAGCTTCCCCGCCATCCCCTGTGGGAGGGGGCTTGCCCCGATAGCGGACTGCCAGCCAATAAATCAGTGACTGACCCAACGCTATCGGGGGCAAGCCCCCTCCCACATTGGTTCGTCATTGCGCCTGCAACACCTCATCCGCCCGGCCGCCCTCTTCCTGGATCACCAAGTGAATGAAGTGCAGCTTGGCGATCACCGCCGGTGGTAGCACGAACGGGTAGAAATCCGGCTGGCCCATGGCGCGCGACAGCTCATTGAGCATGCCCGCCAGTTCAATCCAGGCGTTAACGAACGACAGGAACGCAGGACCGCTGGGATGTTGGGGGTCGTAAAGCGTAGTAAGGGGGAACGGCTGGTAATCCAGGTCCATCTCGCGGGCGCTCATGCCAAAGCCTAGGGCAGTGTCGACGGCGTCCATCATGTGCAAGTAATGAGCCCAGGTTTCGGCCCAGTCTTCCCAAGGGTGCATGGTGGCGTAGGCGCTGACGCAAGTTTGCTGCCAGTCAGGACGCGGGCCGTTTTGGTAATGCTGGTCAAGGGCGTCGGCATAACTGGCGCGTTCGTCGCCGAACAGGGTGCGAAAGGAGTCCTGCCAGTGGGTATTGGCGATCAGGCGATCCCAATAATAGTGGCCGACCTCATGGCGAAAGTGACCGAGCAAGGTGCGGTAAGGCTCGCGCATCTGCACCCGGATTTTTTCGCGGTGGGCGTCGTCGGCTTCCTTGATGTCGAGGGTGATCAAGCCGTTCGAATGGCCTGTCATCGGGGCGTTGCCTTCCAGGTCGATGCCAACGAAATCGAAGGCCAGGCCGGTGTCTTCGTCAACGCTCTTGGGCACGACGCTCAGGCCCAGGCTGATCAGTTGCGCCACCAACCGGCGCTTGGCGGTTTCTACCTTGCGCCAGCGCTCATGGTTTTCCGGGATCGACAGGTCGGGGATCGTGCGGTTGAGACTACAGGCCACGCACAGCGGTGCGGTGCTGTGGGCCGGAATCAGCCAGTTGCAGGCGGCAGGCGTGTCAAGGTTGGCGCAGCGGCGAAAGGCGCCGGCGTCGAGGTTATCGTCTTGCAGCCAGGTGCCTTCGACGGGGCCGGGTTGCAGCGAGGACAAGCGACTTTGCCGGGGTTGATAGCCCAGCAGCGCTGCGCATGCCAGGCATTGGCTGTTGCGAAAGAATAGGGACTGGCCGCAACGACATTGCCAAACCTTGCTGTTGCGCGAGGATTCGGCCATGAACGGTGCGGCAATGCGCGAACTGAGTTGCTCGAAGTAGCGGAACATGGCGATCTCTTCCTGGGGTGACCAAGACTAGATCAATTCCCTTCGAAGATCGTTCCAAAAATGGGATGACATCCCTATAGGCGTCAGGCGTGCCGACGATTGCACTCCTTGGCGCGCGATCGCCGGCAAGCCGGACGCCTACAGGTGAGGGTCAACTGACTGGAATGTTGTGCGTGGCGAGAAAGGCCACGAAGGCCTCTTCGTCCAGCACCTTCAAGCCTAACTCGCTGGCCTTTGCCAGTTTCGAACCAGCACCCGGCCCGGCCACCACGCAGTGGGTTTTCGCCGAGACGGAACCGGCCACCTTGGCGCCGAGGCTTTCGAGCTTTTCCTTGGCCACGTCGCGACTCATAAGCTCCAGGGAGCCAGTGAGTACCCACGTGTGTCCGGCTTCAGGCAAGCCTTCTACGACCTTTTTCTCGCTTTGCCAGTGCATGCCGAAGTCCTTGAGCTGCTGCTCAATGGCCAACGCGTGCTGGGCGTTGTCCGGGTTGTCGAAGAAGTCGCGCACGGCCTTGGCCTGCTTTTCGGGCAGCGCCTGGCGCATGTCCAGCCAGTCGGCCTTGATCACGCCTTCCAGGCTGCCGAACTTGTCCGCCAGCTTCTGCGCAGCGCCTGGGCCCACGGACGGTACGTGCAGCTTGTCGAGCAAGCCGCCCAGGGTGGTGCTAGCGGCGAACTCGGCGCTGAGGTCGCCCTGATCCTGCAATTGCAGGCCGCACTCCTCCGGCGACAGCAGTGCGCCAATCACTTCCTGGTTATGACTGTCTTCAAAGAAGCTGTGGATCTCGTGCGCCACTTCAAGGCCCACGTCGGGCAAGTACGTCAGCACCGGCGGCAACGCCTGCTGCACGCGCTCAAGGGACCCCAGCGAGCGTGCCAGCACTTTGGCGGTCTCCTCGCCCACGTCGGGGATGCCGAGCGCGTAGATAAAACGCGCGAGGGTCGGAGTCTTGCTGTTCTCGATGGCGGCGATCAGCTTCTTGCTGGAGATGTCGGCGAAGCCTTCCAGGTCGATGATCTGCTCGTACTTGAGCGTGTAGAGGTCGGCTGGCGAACCGATGAGTTTTTCATCCACCAGTTGCTCGATGGTCTTGTCACCCAGCCCATCAATGTCCATGGCCCGGCGCGAGACAAAATGAATGATCGCCTGCTTGAGCTGAGCGCCACAGGCCAGGCGCCCGACGCAGCGGTACACTGCGCCTTCGCTGACGGTTTCCTTGCCCTTGCTGCGCTTGACCAGTTGAGTGCGCTCCACGTGCGAGCCGCACACCGGGCAGCTCTCGGGAACCGGTACCGCGCGGGCGTCGGCCGGACGTCGCTCAAGCACTACGGACACCACTTGAGGGATCACATCCCCGGCGCGCCGGATGATCACGGTGTCGCCAATCATGACGCCCAGACGCGCCACTTCATCCATGTTGTGCAAGGTGGCGTTGGACACAGTCACACCCGCGACCTTGACGGGCTTCAGACGCGCTACCGGGGTGACGGCGCCGGTGCGGCCGACCTGAAATTCCACGTCGAGCAGCTCAGTGAGTTCTTCCATCGCCGGGAATTTGTGGGCGATGGCCCAGCGCGGCTCACGGGCGCGGAAGCCCAATTCACGCTGAGCAGCAATGCTGTTGACCTTGAAGACAACGCCGTCGATCTCATAGGGCAGGCTGTTACGCCGCTCGCCGATATCGCGGTAGTAATCCAGGCAATCCTGAATACCCTTGGCCAGCTTCAGCTCATGACTGATGGGCATGCCCCATTTTTGCAACTGCTGCAGGTTCCCGATGTGGGTATCGCTGATGTCAGCAGTTACCTGGCCAATGCCATAACAGCAGAATTCAAGCGGGCGGCTGGCGGTGATTTTCGAATCCAACTGACGCAGACTGCCGGCTGCGGCATTGCGCGGGTTGGCGAAGGTCTTGCCGCCGACTTCCAGTTGCGAGGCATTGAGCCGTTCGAAGCCGGCCTTGGACATAAAGACTTCGCCACGCACCTCCAAGGTCGCCGGCCAGCCGCTGCCGTGCAGTTTCAAAGGGATATTGCGCACGGTGCGCACGTTGACGCTGATGTCTTCGCCAGTGGTGCCGTCACCTCGGGTGGCACCGCGCACCAACTCACCGTCCTGATACAGCAGGCTGACCGCCAGGCCGTCCAGTTTGGGTTCGCAGCTGTACTCCACCTCGGCACCAGCGCCAAAAAGGTCGCCCACCGGCAAGTCCAGGCCTTCAGTCACCCGGCGATCAAACTCCAACATCGTGGTTTCATCAAAGGCGTTGCCCAGGCTGAGCATCGGGATCTCGTGCTTGACCTGAGTGAACGCCGACAACGCCGCGCTGCCGACCCGCTGCGTCGGCGAATCCCGCGTGATCAGTTCCGGATGCTCAGCTTCCAGAGCCTTGAGCTCGTGGAACAGCCGATCGTACTCGGCGTCCGGAATACTCGGCTCGTCGAGGACGTGGTAACGGTAGTTGTGCTGATCCAGTTCAGCGCGCAGTTCGAGGATGCGGGTGTGGGCGGCGGTCATGGGTGTTCTCTCATAAAGCAAAAGAGCAGCCGAAGCTGCTCAAATGTTGGTGCGCTTAATTCTATCGACAACGCTTGAAGCCAAACCTCAGCGTTTCTGTGTCAGGGCGCGACGCTCGAATTCGACGATGCGCTGACGGTAGTGTTCGATGGTCTGGGCGGTCAGGACGCTACGTTGGTCGTCCTTCAGTTCGCCGTTCAACTCCTGGGACAGCTTGCGGGCTGCAGCCACCATCACATCGAACGCTTGTTTCGGGTGACGCGGGCCTGGCAGGCCAAGGAAGAAGCTCACCGCTGGAGTGCTGAACAGGTCGATGTCGTCCAGGTCGAAGGTGCCAGGCTTGACTGCGTTGGCCATGGAGAACAGCACTTCGCCGTTGCCTGCCATGCTTTCGTGGCGATGGAAAATATCCATCTCACCAAAGCGCAGGCCGCTTTCGAGGATGTTCTGCAAAAGAGCCGGGCCTTTGAAGCCGGCGGCGTCGCGGCAGATCACGCTGATCACCAGCACTTCTTCAGCAGCAGGCTGATCGTTAACCGATTGGCGCGGCGCGTTCTTGCCAACGTTTTCGTCCGGGAAGTCATCGTCACGGCTGCTGAAACTCGGGCCTTCGTCGACGTCGAGGTTCAGGTCGCCCTGATGGGGCTCGGCCACGGCGGCATTGGCGCGCTTGCCACGTTTGGAAGACGGTTCACGGGCTTCACGCAACGGCGCGCTCATCGACGGCAAGTCGTGCTCGTCCAGTTGCGGCTCTTTATGCGTGTCCAGCACACGGGGCGGCCCCAGCAGCTCGGCGCTGCCGTCGTCGTCAGGCAAGTTGGACAGGTTGCGGTCCAGACGGAATTTGAGCTTGCCCTTGCCACCGCGCATGCGGCGCCAGCCATCAAAAAGAATACCGGCAATGACAATAATGCCGATGACGATCAGCCACTCGCGCAGACCGATTTCCATGTAATCCCGTGCCTCTAATAAAAAATGCTGAAAAATAAGGGGTTTAGCACCGTGCAAACCGCTTTAAAACGTGGCGCCAACTCTATGTTCTGACTGACGTTTTGCCCACGTATACGAAAAATTGACATTAAACTAGCACGACCCAAGATAACTTTACACCGTCTGTCAAAATGCCTTGAACAAATATGTCCATTTGCCACTTTCACTTGACCGGTAAATCACCTGACATCGCATGAAAACTATCTCTCATGGTGCAGCTCAGGATTCCACCATCGCCATCGCTTCTTCGACATCCACTGCGACCAAACGCGAACAGCCCGGTTCATGCATCGTCACCCCCATCAACTGATCAGCCATTTCCATGGCGATCTTGTTGTGGGTGATATAGATGAACTGCACGGTCTGGGACATCTCTTTGACCAGTCGTGCATAGCGTCCAACGTTAGCGTCATCCAATGGGGCGTCAACTTCGTCGAGCATACAGAACGGCGCCGGGTTCAATTTGAAGATGGCAAATACCAGGGCCAATGCGGTCAGGGCTTTTTCGCCGCCGGACAACAAATGGATGGTGCTGTTCTTCTTGCCCGGAGGCCGCGCCATGATCGTTACCCCTGTATCGAGTAGATCTTCGCCCGTCAGTTCCAAGTAGGCGCTGCCGCCACCGAAAACTTTCGGGAATAACGCCTGTAAACCGCTATTAATCTGATCAAAGGTATCTTTGAAGCGATTACGGGTTTCCTTGTCGATCTTGCGGATCACGTTTTCCAACGTATCCAGGGCTTCGACCAGGTCGGCGTCCTGGGCATCCAGATAACGTTTACGCTCGGACTGCTGCTGATATTCATCGATGGCCGCGAGGTTGATCGCGCCCAGGCGTTGGATACGTGCAGCAATCCGCTCAAGTTCTTCCTCGGCTTCTTTCTCGTTGGCCTGGGAGGTCAGGGTGTTGAGCACGCCGTGCAGGTCGTAGCCGTCTTCCAGCAATTGGTCTTGCAAGGTTTTGCGGCGCACGGTCAAGGCTTGCCATTCCATACGCTGTTGTTCGAGTTGGCCGCGAATCAATTGGGATTGCTGCTCGGCCTGGGTTCTGCGTTTTTCCGCGTCGCGCAATTCGCGGTCGGCGTCTTCCAGGGCGATCTGCGCGGTCTTGAGTTCTTCGTCGACGGTCATGCGCTTGTCGAGCAATTCTTCGAGCTTGAGGCGCAGCTCTTCCAACGGCGCTTCGCCCTCCTCCAGATTGAGGCTCAGTTGCTCGCGCTTTTCGGTGAGGCGTTCGGATTGCATCTCCAGGCGTTCAAGGGCCTGGCGTGTGGAATCATGCTGGGCGCGCAGCGAGCCGAGGCGTACCGCCAATTGGTGCGCGTGATCCTTGTGCTGCCGGGCTTCCTGGCGCACGCGGTCAAGGCGTTCGCGCAAGCTGTCGCGCTGGGCCAGTAGCAGTTCGCGCTGCTCGGTATCGAGGGCCATGCTGTCGAGCGCCTCCTGCAGGTGCAGGCGCGCTTCGCCGATCTGTTCATGTTCCAGGGCGCGTTGCTCGCCCATCTCGGCGACTTCTTCATCAAGACGGGTACGGCGCAGGGTCAGTTGTTCGGCCTTGGCTTTGCTCGCCGACAGTTGCGCCTTCAACTCGCCTTGCTGACGCGCTTCGTCCTGCAACAGACGGCGCAGGTGTTCGCGGCCGGTCTCTTGCTGGCGCTGGGTGGCGCGCAGGGTTTGCAGTTCGGTTTCCAGGCTTTCGAGGGTCGCTTCACGCTCTTCGCGCTCAGCGATCAGGTTGACGATTTCCTGGCCACGGGCCAGAACGCCACTTTCTGCTTCACTGGCGCGGCGAACCCGCAAAAAGTGCCGGCCGACCCAATAGCCATCGCGGCTGATCAGGCTTTCGCCGGCTGCCAATTGACCGCGCTGGACCAGGGCCTGCTCCAGGGAATCCACCGGTTTGACTTGGCCCAACCACGGCGACAGGTCAATGGCGGCCTCGACCTTATCCAGCAGGCTGCCCGGCACCCGCGCACCATCGGCGGCGGGGCTGAGCAAACGCAGATCGCCTTGGGCAAACCCGGCCAAGTCGAAACCGCCAAAGTCATCCACCAGCACTGCTTGAAGATCGGCACCGAGCACGGTTTCCACTGCCAACTCCCAGCCGGCTTCGACCTTCAGGCCTTCCGCCAGGCGTGGCCGCTCGGCCAAATGCTGGTCGCGCAACCATTCGGCGGTGCCGGTACCTGGGTCCAACGCAGCTTGCTGCAAGGCTTCAAGGGATGCCAGCCGACCATTGAGCCGCTGCAAATCGCCCTGTGCCTGCTGCTGGGCCTGGGTCGCCTGTTGCAACTGCTGACGCAATTGTTCAAGGCGCTCTACTTGCTGTTCTTCGCTGGCTTCCAGCTCTTCCAGCGTCATTTCGCTTTCGGCCAGTTGCTCGCTGAGGTCCATGATCGCGGCGTCTTCCGGATCAGCGGCGAGCAATACACGCTCTTCCTGCAAGCGGCGCTGGCGCTCGGCCAGGCGCTCCATGCTGGTTTCCAGTTGCTGGATGCGCGACTGCTGCACCTCGGCCTGGCGACGCGGCTCGGCCGATTGCAGGTTGAAAGCGTCCCACTGTTCCTGCCAGCCATGCATGGTGGTTTCAGATTCTTCCAGGGCGGCGGCGGCTTCTTCGGCGGCGGCGCTGGTGATTTCCTGCTCTGGGGTGAGCATGTCCAGCTCTTCCCCCAGGGTCAGCAGCAAAGTGCGGTCATGGCCCAGGTGAGATTCGGTCTCCAGACGCGCGCGTTCGGCTTCCTTCAGATCGTCCTGCAATTGGCGCAGGCGCTGCTGGCCGTGCTGGATGCTCTGCTCGACACGGGCGATGTCGCCGCCTACCGAATAGAAGCGGCCTTGCACCAGATTGAAGCGTTCGGACAGATCATGGTGCCCGTCGCGCAGACGCTCGATGCTGGCGTCGGCGTTACGCTGCTCCGCCACCAAGGCTTCAAAACTGATTTCCTGGGTACCGATGATCGCTTCGCGCTGCCCCACTTGCTCATTCAGCGCCTGCCAGCGCAGGGCCGAGAGTTGTGCCTTGAGCTGGCGTTCTTCGCCCTTGTATTCCTGGTATTTCTCGGCCGCCTGGGCCTGGCGGTGCAGGCGCTCCAACTGGCGCTCCAGCTCGTCGCGCAGGTCGGTGAGGCGGGCAAGGTTTTCGTGGGTACGGCGGATGCGGTTTTCGGTTTCGCGGCGGCGCTCTTTGTACTTGGAGATGCCGGCCGCTTCTTCAATAAAGTTACGCAGGTCTTCGGGCTTGGCTTCGATCAGCTTGGAGATCATGCCCTGCTCAATGATCGAGTAGCTGCGCGGGCCCAGGCCGGTGCCAAGGAAAATATCGGTGATGTCACGTCGACGGCACTTGGTGCCGTTGAGGAAGTAGCTGTTCTGGCTGTCGCGCGTGACTTTGCGGCGGATGGAAATTTCCGCGTAAGCCGCGTACTCGCCGATCAGGGTGCCATCGGAGTTGTCGAATACCAACTCGATACTGGCCTGGCTCACCGGCTTGCGGCTGGTGGAGCCGTTGAAGATGACGTCGGTCATCGACTCGCCGCGCAGGTTTTTTGCCGAGCTCTCGCCCATCACCCAACGGACGGCGTCGATGATGTTCGACTTGCCGCAACCATTGGGCCCGACCACCGCCGCCATGTTACTGGGGAAGTTCACCGTGGTCGGGTCGACGAAGGATTTGAACCCCGCCAGTTTGATGCACTTGAGCCGCACGCTTAGCCGTCCGCCAACGCTGCGATGACCAACGAGCTGCTGCGCTGGCAGTAGGCCGACAGCACCAGGCGAATCTGCGGCACGTCACGGGCCAGTACGGCGGCGAGCAGTTGCTCGAACAGCGCCAGGTACTCGCTCATGGAGGCCTTGCGCTGATCCAGGGCCAGGTAATAAGCGCGGTTCATCGCCGGTTGCAGGTTCTCGACGGTTTCCTGCAGGTACGGGTTGTTGGCAAAGGGGTACGCGGCGCGCATCACGTTAAAGCATTCTTCGACGAAGGCGCGGATGTCCTCACGTTCGAAATTGGTCACCAGGCGCTGCTGGATCTGCACGAACGGCGCCATGTCGGCCTGGGTCTGCCAGCCTTCGGCGACGGCATTGCCGAGCAGGATGTACAGCTCGCTCATCAGCGTGCACAGGCTCTGCACCTTGTGTGCGGTGAGCTCGGTCACGTGGGCGCCACGGCGCGGCAGGATCGCGATGAGGTGGCGCCGTTCGAGGATCAGCAAGGCTTCGCGCACGGAACCACGGCTGACATTTAGCGCCAGCGTGACTTTCTGTTCCTGGATGCGCTCACCAGGCTTGAGATCGCCGCGAATAATGCGTTCGGCGAGGTGGTGAGCGATTTGCTCGGCGAGACTGTCCGGCGCCTTGAACGTCATGTTTTCCCTTCAAAATCTTCTATCGGTACAAGCGCGGCAGTGTAGCGCATTGGCTGGCTGATGGCGCTACGCCCACCGTGGCGAATTTGGCATGAAATAAGCAGCGGCTGAGCAGCGTAAGCCCGCAAAAACGCCGGTTCCAAAAGACTGGACCATAATTGAGAGTGTTGCGATCGCATTTTCTTGACCTGCTGGTCAGAAAATCATTGACCGAAAAGTCAGACATGACTAGATTCGGCGAAAAGCGGTTAACAACAATAATGAGTCTGCGAGGCCTTCCGTGATCCAGTTTTTACTTAACCAGGAACTCCGTAGCGAGCACGCCCTGGACCCCAACCTGACCGTGCTCAACTATCTGCGTGAGCATGTGGGCAAGCCCGGTACCAAGGAAGGCTGCGCCAGCGGCGACTGCGGTGCGTGCACCGTGGTGGTCGGCGAGCTGCATCGCGACGATCAAGGCGTCGAGCAGATTCGTTATCGCAGCCTTAACTCGTGCCTGACCTTTGTGTCGTCGCTGCACGGCAAACAACTGATCAGCGTCGAAGACCTCAAGCACCAAGGCCAACTGCACAGCGTGCAGCAAGCCATGGTTGAGTGCCACGGTTCGCAATGCGGCTTTTGCACCCCAGGGTTTGTGATGTCGCTGTTCGCCCTGCAAAAGAACAGCGACGCTCCCGACAGCCAGAAAGCCCATGAAGCCCTGGCCGGCAACCTGTGCCGCTGCACCGGCTACCGCCCGATTCTTGCAGCCGCCGAACAGGCCTGCTGCAACAAGCCCCAGGATCAGTTCGACAGCCGCCAGGCCGAGACGATTGCACGCCTCAAAGCCATCGCGCCGACCCAAACGGGCGAGCTCAACAGCGGCGACAAACGCTGCCTGGTGCCACTGACCGTGGCCGACCTGGCCGACCTCTATGACGCCTACCCCCAAGCCCGCCTGCTGGCCGGCGGCACCGACCTGGCGCTGGAAGTCACCCAGTTTCACCGCACACTGCCAGTGATGATTTACGTCGGCAATATTGAAGAAATGAAGCGCGTCGAATCGTTCGACGACCGCCTGGAAATAGGCGCCGCCACCGCCCTCTCCGACTGCTACACCGCACTGCATCACGAATACCCGGACTTCGGCGAGCTACTGCACCGCTTCGCCTCTCTGCAAATCCGCAACCAGGGCACGTTGGGCGGCAATATCGGTAACGCCTCACCCATCGGCGACTCACCGCCACTGCTGATCGCCCTGGGCGCGCAGATCGTGCTGTGCAAGGGCGACGTACGCCGCACTCTGGCCCTGGAAGACTACTTCATCGACTACCGCGTGACCGCCCGCCAGGACAGTGAATTCATCGAGAAAATCATCGTACCCAAGGGCCATAAGCTGTTCCGTGCGTATAAGGTTTCCAAGCGCCTGGACGATGACATTTCCGCCGTCTGCGCAGCCTTCAATCTGAAGATCGACAACGGCGTAATTCGTGAGGCACGCGTCGCGTTCGGCGGCATGGCCGCGACACCAAAACGCGCGAAAAGCTGCGAAGCCGCATTGGTCGACGCCACTTGGAACGCCGCCACCGTGGAGAAAGCCTGCGCCGCCCTGGCCCAGGATTTCACGCCGCTGTCGGACTTCCGCGCCAGCAAGGAATATCGCCTGCTCAGCGCGCAGAACCTGCTGCGTAAATACTTCATCGAACTGCAAACGCCGCACATCGAGACTCGGGTGACCGCTTATGTCTAACCATCACGCCGTGGAAAAAACCCAGGCCGAACTCGCCGAGCTGTTCGCCCAGGACCTGACCTCCGGAGTCGGTCGCAGCGTCAAGCATGACAGCGCCGCCAAGCACGTCAGTGGTGAGGCGCAGTACATCGATGACCGCCTGGAATTCCCCAACCAGTTGCACCTGTATGCGCGCATGTCTGACCGCGCTCACGCTCGAATCATCAGCATCGACACCGCGCCCTGCTACGCCTTCGAAGGTGTGCGCATCGCTATCACTCACGAAGACGTACCGGGCCTGAAAGACATCGGCCCGCTGATGCCCGGCGACCCGCTGCTGGCCATCGATACCGTGCAGTTCGTTGGGCAAGTGGTACTGGCGGTTGCCGCCCGTGACCTGGACACCGCACGCAAAGCCGCCATGGCCGCCGTGATCGAATACGAAGACCTGGAACCGGTGCTGGACGTGGTCGAGGCCTACCGCAAAAAACACTTTGTGCTCGACAGTCATACCCATCAACGCGGCGATTCGGCAGGCGCACTGGCAACGGCGAAAAACCGTATCCAGGGCACTCTGCACATCGGCGGCCAGGAACACTTCTACCTGGAAACCCAGATCTCGTCGGTGATGCCCACCGAAGACGGCGGCATGATCGTCTACTGCTCCACACAAAACCCCACCGAAGTGCAGAAACTGGTAGCCGAAGTACTCGATGTGTCGATGAACAAAATCGTCGTCGACATGCGCCGCATGGGCGGTGGTTTCGGTGGCAAGGAAACCCAGGCCGCCAGCCCCGCCTGCCTGTGCGCAGTGGTGGCGCGCCTCACCGGCCAGCCGACCAAAATGCGCCTGCCGCGCGTGGAAGACATGCTGATGACCGGCAAGCGCCACCCCTTCTATATCGAATACGACGTGGGCTTCGACGACAGCGGCCGCCTGCACGGGATCAACCTGGAGCTGGCCGGCAACTGCGGCTGCTCGCCGGACCTGTCCAACTCGATTGTCGACCGTGCCATGTTCCACTCCGACAACTCGTATTACCTGGGCGATGCCACGGTCAACGGCCATCGCTGCAAGACCAATACCGCGTCCAACACGGCTTACCGTGGCTTCGGCGGGCCCCAAGGTATGGTCGCTATCGAAGAAGTGATGGACGCCATCGCCCGCCATCTGGCGCTGGACCCGCTGGCGGTGCGCAAGGCCAACTACTACGGCAAGACCGAGCGCAACGTCACCCACTACTACCAGACCGTCGAGCACAACATGCTCGAAGAGATGACCGCCGAACTGGAGGCCAGCAGCCAATACGCCGAGCGGCGCGAAGCGATTCGCCTGTACAACGCCCACAGCCCAATCCTGAAGAAAGGCCTGGCGCTGACACCGGTGAAGTTCGGCATCTCGTTCACCGCCAGCTTTCTGAACCAGGCCGGTGCGCTGATCCATATTTACACCGACGGCAGTATCCACCTGAACCACGGCGGCACCGAGATGGGCCAGGGTTTGAACATTAAAGTGGCGCAAGTAGTGGCCGAAGTGTTCCAGGTGGAAATCGACCGCGTGCAAATCACCGCCACCAACACCGACAAGGTGCCCAACACCTCGCCGACCGCCGCTTCCAGCGGCGCGGACCTGAACGGCAAAGCCGCGCAGAATGCCGCCGAAACCATTAAGCAACGGTTGGTGGAATTTGCGGCGCGCAAATACGACGTGAGCGAGGCGGACGTTGAATTCCACAACGGCCATGTGCGCGTGCGTGACCAGATCCTGACCTTTGAGGCACTGATCCAACAGGCCTACTTCGCTCAGGTGTCGCTGTCGAGCACCGGCTTCTACAAGACCCCGAAAATCTTCTACGACCGCAGCCAGTCACGCGGGCGGCCGTTCTATTACTTCGCCTTCGGCGCAGCCTGCTGCGAAGTGATCGTCGACACCCTGACCGGCGAATACAAAATGCTGCGCACCGACATCCTGCATGACGTAGGGGCCTCGCTGAACCCGGCCATCGACATCGGCCAGGTGGAGGGCGGCTTTATCCAGGGCATGGGTTGGCTGACCATGGAAGAGCTGGTGTGGAACAACAAGGGCAAGCTGATGACCAACGGCCCAGCCAGCTACAAGATCCCGGCGGTGGCGGACATGCCGTTGGATCTGCGGGTGAAGCTGGTAGAAAACCGCAAAAATCCGGAAGACACGGTGTTCCATTCCAAGGCCGTGGGTGAACCGCCGTTCATGCTCGGGATTGCCTCGTGGTGCGCGATCAAGGACGCGGTGGCGAGTCTGGGTGACTATCGCCATCAGCCGAAAATCGATGCGCCAGCGACGCCGGAGCGAGTGTTGTGGGGGTGTGAGCAGATGCGCAAGTTGGCTGCTGCGAAGGTAGTTGAGGCTGACACCGAGATGGCTTCGCTCTAGACCGAGGCGCTGCCATCGGGGGCAAGCCCCACTCCCACATTTTGAGCTGTGATTACTTTCAAATGTGGGAGGGGGGTTGCCCCCGATAGCGGCCTGACTGACAACAGTAATGTTGAGGTAAACATGAACAACTGGATCAGCGCCCTCGCCGACCTGCAAAACAGAGGCGAACCCTGCGTACTGGTGACCATCATCGAAGAACTCGGCTCCACGCCGCGCAATGCTGGTTCGAAGATGGTGATCAGCGCCGCGCAGACCTTCGACACCATCGGTGGCGGGCACCTGGAATACAAGGCCATGCAGATCGCCCGCGACATGCTCGCGCGCGGCCAGCAAAACACTCATTTGGAGCGCTTCAGCCTCGGCGCCAGCCTGGGCCAGTGCTGCGGTGGCGTCACCGTGTTGCTGTTTGAACCCATGGGCCAGGTGCAGGCGCAGATTGCGGTATTTGGCGCAGGCCACGTCGGCCGCGCGCTGGTGCCCTTGCTGGCGAGCCTGCCGTGCCGGGTACGCTGGATCGATTCCCGCGATCAGGAGTTCCCGGAACATATCCCCCAGGGCGTGCGTAAAATCGTCAGCGAAGAACCGGTCGACGAAATTGCTGACTTGCCGGCGGGCAGTTATTGCATCGTCATGACCCACAATCACGCGCTGGACCTGGAACTCACCGCCGCCCTGCTCAAGCGCAATGACTTCGCCTACTTCGGCCTGATTGGCTCCAAGACTAAGCGCGTCAAGTTTGAACACCGCCTGCGTGACCGTGGCTTCGACGCCGTGCAGTTGCAACGCATGCGCTGCCCCATGGGCCTGACCGAGGTGAAGGGCAAATTACCGGTAGAAATCGCCATCTCCATCGCCGGCGAAATCATCGCCACCTATAACGCTAATTTCGGCCAGCACACCGCGAGCGCCGAACCCATTGCCAAACTGCTGCTGGTGTCACGCCGCAGCCAAGCCACGAATTGAGATAACCATGCCTTTGACTCGCAAAGCCTACCGTGCCGCCATCCTGCACAGCATCGCCGACCCCGCCATCGTTGGGATCGAAGCGTCCTATGAGTATTTCGAAGACGGCCTGCTGGTGATCGACAACGGCCAGATCAGCGCTGTCGGCCATGCTGGCGACCTGCTGCCGACCCTGCCGGCCGACATCGAAGTCACCCATTACCAGGACGCGCTGATCACCCCAGGCCTGATCGACACCCATATCCACCTGCCGCAGACCGGCATGGTCGGTGCTTATGGCGAGCAGTTGCTGGACTGGCTCAACACCTACACCTTCCCGTGTGAAAGCCAATTCGCCGACAAGGCCCACGCCGACGAAGTCTCGGATATTTTCATCAAGGAACTGCTGCGCAACGGCACCACCACGGCGCTGGTGTTCGGCAGCGTTCATCCGCAGTCCGTGAACTCATTCTTCGAAGCGGCCGAGAAACTCGACCTGCGCATGATCGCTGGCAAAGTGATGATGGACCGCAACGCGCCGGACTACCTCACCGACACTGCCGAAACCGGGTACCAGGAAAGCAAGACGCTCATCGAGCGCTGGCACGGTAAGGGCCGTCTGCACTATGCCGTCACGCCGCGATTCGCACCGACCAGCACGCCGGAACAACTCGCATTGGCCGGGCAACTGCTGGGCGAGTACCCGGACCTGTACATGCAGACGCACATCAGTGAGAACAAGCAGGAAGTCGAATGGGTGAAGGAGTTGTTCCCGGAGCGCAAAGGCTATCTGGATGTTTACGACCACTACAACCTGCTGGGCGAGCGTTCGGTATTTGCCCACGGCGTGCACCTGTGTGATGACGAGTGCGCGCGGCTGGCAGAGACCGGCTCGGCGGTGGCGTTCTGCCCGACGTCGAACTTCTTCCTCGGCAGTGGGTTGTTCAACCTGCCAATGGCCGAGAAGCACAAGTTGAATGTGGGCCTGGGCACTGATGTGGGCGGCGGCACCAGTTTCTCGCTGCTGCAAACGTTGAACGAAGCGTACAAGGTCATGCAACTACAAGGGGCGCGGTTGAGCCCGTTCAAATCGCTGTACCTGGCGACCCTCGGCGGAGCGCGTGCACTGCGCCTGGAGGACAAGATCGGCACGTTGCAGCCGGGCACGGATGCGGACTTTTTGGTGTTGGATTACAACGCCACGCCGCTGCTCAGCTATCGCTTGAAACAGGCGAACAACATTGCCGAGACGTTGTTTGTGTTGATGACGCTGGGGGATGATCGGACGGTGTTGCAGACCTACGCTGCCGGCCAACTCGTGCACCAACGCTGATCTCAACCGCTACACAAAACCAAACGTGGGAGGGGGCTTGCTCCCGATGGCAGTGGTTCAGTTAGTCATGTGTTAACTGATCCAGCGCTATCGGGAGCAAGCCCCCTCCCACATTTGTTTCCGGGTGAAACGGGGAAATTACAGTTTGACCGAAGAACGCCCCGGCTTTTTGGTCTGGAGCAAATGCGAGAACACCGCATGCAAATCATCCGACGCACTTTCCTCATCGAGGTTGAGCTTGCTGTCGATGTGATCCATGTGATGCATCATCAAATTCACCGCCAGTGTCGCGTCCCGCGCTTCAATCGCGTCGATCAACTGGGTGTGCTCATCATACGAACAGTGCGAGCGGTTGCCGCTTTCGTACTGGGCGATGATCAGTGAGGTCTGGGACACCAGGCTGCGCTGGAAGCTGATCAGCGGCGCGTTCTTTGCCGCTTCGGCCAGCTTGAGGTGGAATTCGCCGGAGAGGCGGATACCCGCACCGCGATCACCACGGGAGAAACTGTCGCGCTCGTCGTTGACCATCTGGCGCAGCTCGGCCAGTTGTTCGGCGGTAGCATGCTGCACCGCCAACTCGGTGATCGCCCGCTCCACCAGACGCCGTGCCAGGAACACTTGGCGCGCCTCTTCCACGCTTGGACTCGCCACCACCGCGCCGCGATTGGGCCGCAGCAGCACGACGCCTTCATGGGCCAGGCGCGACAGTGCGCGACGAATGATGGTGCGGCTTACGCCGAAGATTTCGCCCAGTGCTTCTTCGCTCAATTTGGTGCCGGGCGCCAGGCGTTGTTCGAGGATGGCCTCGAAGATATGCGCATAGACGATATCGTCCTGGGTTCCGCTGCGACCGGCCTTGCCGGCTCGCGGTTGTTTCTTGAGAGGTTGCAACTGTTCGTTCATGGGCACTCGGGTTTGGAGAACGGCGGCGAATTAACGGTAATACGGCAAGCGAGGGTCGCTGGCAAGTATCACCTAAAAACACGGCACATTGTACACAACCCAATGCGCCAACACACTGTACGGCTGATTGCGCCGGCGGCTGTATTGCAATGAGTAGTTACGTTTGAGTTTAGGCTTGAATCTGCGCCGTCACCGGCAAATACCCAGGTAAAAGGAACACCTCTCCATGACCGAAGCCACTCAAGCGCCTTTGCGCCCGCTGGCCGACACTTCTCCATCGGCCATCGTCGCGGGTTTCATTGCGATGATGACCGGCTACACCAGTTCCCTGGTGCTGATGTTCCAAGCCGGGCAAGCCGCCGGCTTGACCACCGCGCAGATTTCCTCATGGATCTGGGCAATTTCCATCGGCATGGCGGTGTGCAGCATCGGCCTGTCCCTGCGCTATCGCACACCGATCACCATTGCCTGGTCCACGCCTGGCGCGGCGCTGTTGATCACCAGCCTGGGCGGCGTGAGTTATGGCGAAGCCATCGGTGCCTATATCACCTGTGCGGTGCTGGTGACGATCTGCGGGCTGACCGGCAGCTTTGAAAAACTGGTCAAACGCATTCCTGCCTCACTGGCGGCGGCCTTATTGGCAGGGATCCTGTTCAAGATCGGCAGCGAGATTTTCGTTGCCGCTCAGCATCGCACCGGCCTGGTGCTGGGGATGTTCTTCACGTATCTGATCATTAAGCGTCTGTCGCCACGTTATGCGGTGCTGGCCGCGCTGGTGATCGGCACCGCGCTGTCCGGGGTGATGGGGCTGTTGGATTTCAGCGGCTTCCACCTGGAAGTCGCGACGCCGGTCTGGACCACGCCGCACTTCTCACTGGCCGCGACGATCAGCATCGGCATTCCGCTGTTTGTGGTGGCAATGACTTCGCAAAACATGCCCGGCGTCGCCGTGTTGCGCGCCGACGGCTACAACGTGCCGGCATCACCACTGATCACAGCCACCGGCCTGGCCTCGCTGGTACTGGCACCTTTTGGCTCCCATGGCATCAACCTGGCGGCGATCAGCGCAGCCATCTGCACCGGGCCCCATGCCCACGAAGACCGCAACAAACGCTACACCGCGGCCGTGTGGTGCGGGGTTTTCTACGGGGTTGCAGGCGTGTTCGGCGCCACGTTGGCGGCATTGTTCGCAGCATTGCCCAAGGAGCTGGTGCTGTCGATTGCGGCATTGGCGTTGTTTAGCTCGATCATCAACGGCTTGAGTATCGCCATGAATGAGCCGAAGGAACGGGAAGCGGCGCTGATCACCTTTATGGTCACCGCGTCAGGCTTGACGTTGTTTTCCATCGGGTCGGCGTTCTGGGGGATTGTGGCGGGGGTATTGACGCTGCTGATTCTGAACTGGCGCAAGGCATAAAAAAACGGCGACCCTCAGGTCGCCGTTTTTTTCAGTATCACTTAGCCGCGTTGATCGGCTTTTCCGGATACCACACGTCCAGCAACGGGCTGACTTCAGCCTTGGTCAGCTCGGAACGGGTTTTCAGCCAGGCTTCAACAGCAGCGCGCTGCTCTTCGGAGACCGAGCCACGCTTCTGCAGGCAAACCAGACCGAAGTCATCGCCGCCGACATAGCCCAGACCGTTGGCTTCCATGGCTTCTTTGATGAATGCTTCGAGGAAAGCGTCGATAGCTTCTTCACTCAGGCCTTCGTTGAAGTCCAGGTTCAGTTCGAAACCCAGCTCTTGAAATTCATCAACGCACAGTTTTTTGCGCAGACGCTGGGAACGGTTAGTCGCCATTGGAACAATCCTCATAAGTAATAACGGGCGGCACTTTAGCAGTTTAAGGCGACGATTGCCCGACTCTCTGGGACAGGCGGCACTTTGCCTGTAAAAAAAACGCTGATTTCCAGCTATGGTTCAGCCACAAGCGCGCCCACCTTGGGGCATAATGCCGACACTTTCATGACCAATGAGGGATTTTTCCTATTTACCCCTCGCCTTTTTCACCCTCCTCAGCAGTAGGGTTTCATTTCTTATGATCAAATCTTTACGTTCAGTCTTGCTAGCCGGTCTCCTCTTGCCACTGGCCCTCAGCGCCACAGCTGCCCCAGTCAATAACACCCTCCCCCCGAATGTTCAGCAGGCCCTGGCCAAAGCCAAGCTGCAAAACACCGCGCTGTCACTGGTGATGATCCCCCTGAACGGCCCTGGCACCCCCACCGTCTTCAACGCTGACGTCTCGGTAAACCCCGCGTCCACCATGAAGCTGGTTACCACCTACGCCGCCTTGGAAATGCTCGGCCCCAACCACCAGTGGAAAACCGAGTTCTACACCGACGGCACCCTCAGCGGCGGCGTGTTGCATGGCAACCTTTACCTCAAGGGCGGCGGTGATCCCAAGCTGAACATGGAAAAACTCTGGCTGCTGATGCGCGACCTGCGCGCCAATGGCGTACAGCAGGTCACAGGCGACCTGGTGTTGGACCGTGGCTTCTTTATCCCGCCACAACTGCCGGAATTCAATGACGACGGCAACGACGAGAACAAGCCCTTCTTGGTTAAGCCCGACGCCCTGCTGGTCAACCTCAAGGCCCTGCGCTTTGTGACCCGCAACGACTCAGGCCGTGTGATCGTATCGGTGGAGCCGCCGATCGCCAGTATTCGCATCGACAATCAGGTCAAGGTTTCCAACGCCAAGCAATGCACCGGCGACGTGCGCTACAACCCGGTCACTGCCGCCGATGGCAGCGTGACGGTCACCGTCAGTGGCCAACTGGGCGACGGCTGCAGCTCCCAGACGTACCTGTCACTGCTCGACCATGCCACCTATACCGCCGGCGCCGTGCGGGCAATCTGGCAGGAGTTGGGCGGCAGCATCCAGGGCCGTGATATCCAGGCACCCGTGCCCAAGGATGCCAAGGTGTTGGCCCGCGCATTCTCGCCGGACCTGGCGGAAATCATCCGCGACATCAACAAATACAGTAACAACACCATGGCGCAGCAGTTGTTCCTGAGCCTGGGCGCGCAGTTTCGCAACGATGCCGACGGCGACGACGCCAAGGCCGCGCAACGTGTAGTGCGTCAGTGGCTGGCGAAAAAAGGTATCACTGCACCGCATCTGGTGATGGAGAACGGCTCCGGGCTGTCCCGTGCCGAACGGGTCAGCGCCCGCGAGATGGCCGCGATGCTGCAAGCCGCCTGGAAAAGCCCTTACGCTGCCGAATACATCAGTTCGATGCCGATTGCCGGCACCGACGGCACCATGCGCAAACGCCTGAAGACCACTGCGATGCGCGGCGAAGCCCACGTCAAGACCGGCACCTTGAACACCGTACGCGCCATTGCCGGGTTCAGCCGCGACAACAACGGCAATACCTGGGCGGTGGTGGCGATTCTCAACGATCCGAAGCCATGGGGCGCTTCGTCGGTGCTGGATCAGGTGCTGCTGGACCTGTATCGCCAACCTAAATTGGCGGCTTCAGCCCCAGTACTCTGACGCTGAACTGGGGCCTGTGGTGAGCGGCTTGCCCGCTCACCACAAAGGTCACTCAACACAGCGGCGTCGCCTCTACCCGATCCCTGCCCGCCTGCTTGGCGACATAAACGGCCGAGTCGGCGCGCAACAACAACCCATCAATGCCTTCGTCGATCCGCCAACTGGCCACACCAAAGCTGGCAGTGACGATGCCCACCGCTTCCATAGGCTCGTTGCGCAGCGACTGCCACAATTCCATCGCCAGGCTGTAGGCCTGTTCGCCACCGGTGTTGGGGCAAAGCACCATGAATTCCTCGCCACCCAGCCGACAGAAAACATCGGAACGACGCAAGCGTTGGCCGATGCGTTTGCACAACTCCTGTAACACCGCGTCGCCGACCGCGTGACCATGCTTGTCGTTGATGCGCTTGAAGTGATCGATATCGAGCATGATCACCGACAATGCCCCGCTGGTCCGATTGAGCCTCACCATCTCGGCCCTGAGTCGGTCCTGAAAATAGCGGCGATTGTGAATTCCGGTCAGGGAATCAGTGATGGACAGTGCGCGTAGCTCCTCTTCAACCCGCTTCAAATCGGAAATGTCCGACACGTAGCCATGCCACAGCGTACCGCCACCCGGTAACTCTTCCGGTGTGGCTTCGCCGCGAATCCAGCGCAGACCCCGTTGTGGCAACTGCACCCGGTACTCTTCGCGCCAATGGCTCAACTGCAACGCCGACAGGCGAATCGAGGCTCGTACCCGCTCCACGTCCAGCGGGTGGATACGCTCGAAAACTTTCTTCGCGTCCTGCTGCAACACACCGGTTTCGATTTCATAAATGTCGCGCATACCATCGCTGGCATAGATGAACCGCCAGTTTTCGCGGGGTTCCAGGGTGAACTGGAAGATACCGCCGGGCACATGGGCGCTGAGTTTCTTGAGCAGGCGGTCACGGGCCGCCAATGCTTCGTAAGCGCGTTTTTGCTCGGTAATGTCCAGGTAAATCGCCAAGTGCCCGATCCACAAACCGTGATCATCCAGCAACACAGTGGCCAGCATGTTCACAGTCAACTGGCTGCGATCCTCGCGCACCAAGGTCCATTCCCGGGCTTCGTGCAGGTTATCCGGGCTCTCGACCAGCATCGCCTGACTGGCAGGGATTCGCTTGCCCAAGGCCACGCTCAGGCTAGCTGCACGGGCTTCCAGTTCCGACGCCAAGTGCAAGCTTTCCAGGGTCAACTTACCCACCACCTGCTCGGCTGAGAACCCGAGCATTTGTTCGGCACCGGCATTGAAGGTGTTGATGACGCCGCGTAAGTCGGTGGCAATGATGGCGACCTGGGTCGCCGCATTCAGCACGCTGCGCAGTTGGCCATGGGCACCGCGTAACTCCTGCTCACGCAGGCGCAACTGCACGGTACGCTGTTCCACCAGCTTCACGGCGCGCTGGCGTTGGCTCACCAGCACATAGAGCAAGGCGCTGAGCAACAGGCTGAGCAACCCGCCCATCGTCAGGATCGTGATCAACGAAGAATGGTTAGTCTGGTCGAACACCTGGCTCGGACGCAGGGTCAGGGCATAAACGTGGTCCCCCAAGGTAAGACGGCGCGCACCGATCAGGTCGCCGTTTGCCACGCTATTGCTCGATTCGTAGAGCACACGTTTCTGTAGGTCGGAGGTATCGACGATCTGCATCACCAGGTTGTCACGTTCCGGCTTGGGCAAGCCGTCAGCTACTAACTGGCGCATGCTGATCACGGCCATCACGTAGCCAAAGGGCTCATGCTGGGACTGCTCGGAAGTGGACAGGTGACTGACCGGCGCCACCAGCAATACCCCAGTGGCATAAGCAGGCTCAACGCCTACCAGTTGCATGGGCTGGGAAACCGCCAGCTTGCCGCTTTTTTGTGCGCGTTCAAGGGCTGAGCGCCGCAGGGGCTGGGCCAGCAGATCAAAACCCAATGGCGAGCCCAGCAAACTTTGAGTCTGGCTGTAGAGCACCGGCACGTATTCATCACGCTCGGGCGCCGGGGCCAGTTCTCCGGCGCTATTTAACTCACGGATGACAAAGGGCGCACCACGCTGGCGGGACACCTCTTGTTCGAACTGGCTGCGTTGATCGCGAGACACGCGCGGCGCCCAGGCGTAGGCCCGGGTGCGCAATAGCAAAGGCTGGGCGAAACCATCGAATTCTTCACGGGACACGTCGTCGGAATTGACGAAGAACCGCCGCAGGCTGTTCAAGCGCTGTTCCTGATCTTCGAAGCGTTCCTGCAGGCGGGTATACCGCTCGTTGACCAGCAACTGGAAACGCTGGCGCACCTGTTGTTGATAGAGATCGAAGGACGCCCAGGCGACGATGAGCGTCAGGGTACAGCCCGCCAGAAACACCACCAATGCCACCAGCCAAGCCGACGCCTGTTCACTGATAAAGCCTAGGATTTTCGGGCGAACGGCTTGCATCGGCATAAGCAACACTCACAACGCCAGCGTGCGGGGGTGTCACTTTGGCTAGGCCTTAAGTTATAGCTATCGGCCCAGAGTTTGACCAGCGTAAAAAAGCCGCAAGACCGGATTAAACCAGGCTTGCGGCTTCAGGCTGTTGGTTAACCGCGAGCGGTGATTTTCCAGGCCCGATGGATCTTGGCGTTGCGCGCAAAATCCGGATCGATGGTCTTGTCGCTGATTTCCTCGACCGTGTAGCGCTCGCTGAGGTTTTCCTCCAGCGCGAACTTGCGGAAGTTGTTCGAGAAATACAGCACACCACCCGGTGCCAGGCGTGCCATCGCCAGGTCCAGCAACTGCACGTGGTCACGCTGCACGTCGAAAATGCCTTCCATGCGCTTGGAGTTGGAGAAGGTCGGCGGGTCGATGAAGATCATGT
>PJQF01000146.1_pt1 | contig 42431 bp, 37 predicted proteins | sample 1503741 | NCBI WGS metagenome assembly PJQF01 (sample SAMN07775949, study PRJNA414020) | Biofilm metagenome, whole genome shotgun sequencing project. | isolation source: biomolecule (vanillin) treated reverse osmosis membrane biofilm | place: India: Nagpur | collected 2017-03-21 | reverse complement strand
ATCAGGGTTTGCTCTTCGCTGTTCATGGCGACCTCGTTAGATTGCCGGTAGAAATCATGGGCTTGCCCAGGGTCAGGCACGCTACGTAACAGTAATGGGGCTGTTACTAGACGTTTCAATGGTCTTTACGAAAGGTTTACGTTTGCTCACCTCTCGTCATGATCGGTTAAAGTGTCGGCCTTGCTTTTCGGCCTGTGATGAACCTGATGAATCCGTTAGACGTATTGCGCGACTCCTTCCGTTTCACCCAACGCAACCTGGGCGCCATCGTCCAGCTGTGCCTGCCGCTGGTGATTCTCGAAGCCCTGCTGCAACAGGTGCTCGACCACACGCTGGGCCCGGATGCCTTTCCCGGCTACAGCGTGGTGGTGGGGTTGTTGGTGTACCCGCTGTACACGGGCGCCTTGATCCTGTTTCTGGACGCGCGCACCCGTGGCGAGTCGCCGCGCACTAAAGATGTGTGGGCCATGGCCCTGACCCTGTGGCCACGCTTCGCCCTGCTCACGGCTATCAGCACGCTGCTGATTCTGCTCGGCCTGTCGTTGTATTTCCTGCCGGGCCTGTGGCTGATGGTGGTGCTCGCGTTTGCCGAGTACCTGCTGGTGCTGCGCGGCCTGTCGGCGCTGGAGGCGATGAAGGAAAGCTTTCGCCTGACTCGCGGGCACTTCTGGCGAATTCTGGTGTGCCTGCTGTGCGTGATGACGCCCCTGTGGCTGCTCAAGGGCGCCAGCGTGGCGGCGTATCCCGATCCCGCGCCGCTGCTGGGCGTACTGATCGACAGCGCCCACAGCTTTCTGCAACTGTTTACCAGTGTGGTGCTGTTCCGTTTATTCATGTTGATCGGTGGCGATGCCGACGCACGGTGATATGCTCCGTGCCACCTCTGAAACGCTATAAGCCGAGCCAATGACCCGTTTATTGCGCATCACCCTGTTGAGCCTCTTGATCATCGCGGGCCTGCTCACAGCCCTGATCTACAGCCTGACCTGGCGCCCTGCCGACAAGGAAACCCTGCCCGTCAGCTGTGTCGCGCCCCGTGCGCCGACCCTGCTGCCCGGGCAAGCGCTCAAGGTCATGACCTGGAACGTGCAATACCTGGCCGGCAAGAACTACGTGTTCTGGTACGACACCGCCGACGGCAGCGGCCCGGACGACCGCCCGACCGTGGAAGACATGGCCTCAAGCCTGGATGAAGTGGCGCGGGTGATCCGCGACGAACACCCCGACATCCTGCTGTTGCAGGAACTCGACGAAGGCGCCAAATCGTCGCACTACCAGGACCAGGTGGCCTTGCTTCAGGAACGCTTGGTCGACCTCTACCCGTGCAGCGCCCAGGCCTTCGACTGGAAAGCCGATTTTGTGCCCAACCTGCATATCTTCGGCAGCGTCGGCCGCAAACTGGTGACCCTGAGCCGTTACCAGATCGAACACGCCGAACGCCTGCAACTCCCGGTGTCGCCGGCCAACTTTATCAGCCGCCAGTTCCAACCCAGACCGGCCTTGTTGCTGACCTATTTGCCGCTGAGCGATGGCGGCCAACTGGCGGTGCTCAATACCCGGCTGGATGGCAACATGCCTGGGCGGTCAGCAGTGCAAGCGCAAGCGAAAGCCACGGTGAAGCTGCTGGATAAGTTCGAAGGCCGTGGCACGCCATGGCTGATCGGCGGGGACTTTAACTTGCTGCCATTGGGGCAATTCCTGCGCCTGGACGCGGTTAAGCGCGGCCAGTATTCGCCGGACAGTGAGCTGCATCTGCTGTGGGACAAGTACCCGATGATCCCGAGTAACAGTGAATCCAGCGGGATTGATCGGGAGAAATGGCTGACAAACTTCCCGAATGACCCCAGCGTAGAAGGGCCGGATCGTACGCTCGACTATCTGTTCTACAGCCCACGCATCAAGCGGGTGGAAGCCAAAGTACGCCAGGAAGACACGCTGCGCATCTCCAATCACTTGCCGGTGATTGCCCGCTTCCTGCTGCCGGCTGCGCAATAACCAACACCTCAAACCCTGTAGAAAGCGGGCTTGTGTGGGAGCTGGCTTGCCTGCGATAGCATCGCCTCGGTGAACCAGATAGACCGAGTCGTCTGTATCGCAGGCAGGCCAGCTCCCACATTTGATTTCCACACGACCTACTTGCGCGGTTTGATCCTGGCCGTCGCTTCGGCCACCAATGGGTCATCCGGCCAGTAATGCTTCGGGTACCGCCCCTTCAAATCCTTCTTCACCTCGGCATACGTGCTGCGCCAGAAGTTCGCCAAGTCCTGCGTCACCTGCACTGGCCGTCGCGCCGGGGACAGCAGGTGCAGCTTGACCACTTGGCGCCCACCGGCAATGCGCGGGGTGTCCGCCAGGCCGAACAACTCCTGCAAGCGCACCGCCAGAATCGGCGGCTGTTCGCTGTAGTCCAAACGTACCGAGGAGCCCGACGGCACTTTCACATGCTGCGGCGCCAGCTCGTCCAGGCGTTGGGGCAGCGGCCACGCCAGCAGGTTGTGCAGGAAACTGGAAATATCCAGGTTGGCGAAATGGCTCAGGCGCGAGACTTTGCCCAGATACGGCATCAGCCAGTGTTCCAGGCTGGCAAGCAACGCCGTGTCACTGATGTCGGGCCATTCGCTGGTTTTACCGGCGTCCAGGTGGCGCAGCAGCATCACGCGGGCCTGCCATTGGCGCAGTTCAGGCGTCCACGGCAGCAGCTCCAGGCCTTTGCGGCGCACGAGGTTAACCAGCGCCTGGCTGCGGGCAGACTCGTCGAGGCCGGTCAGCGGTTCACGGCTCAGCACCAGTTCGCCGACTTTGCGCTGGCGTTCAGCACGCAGCACGCCTTCGCGTTCGTCCCAATCCAACTGGTCAACGTTGCGCACTTGCTCGGCGAGCACCGTGTCGAACAGCGCCGGATCGAAGTCCGCCGCGAGGTAGATACGTTCTTCGCGCTGGCCCTGCCGGCTGCCGAGGTCGGCGATCACCAACCAGGGTTGTTTCATCAAGCTGTCGGCGTCGGCGAACAGCGCGGCGCGGCCGTTGGCCAGGCGGTATTCGGCGCCACCGGGGCGACGTTGCTGGGCGACGCGGTCCGGGTAGGCCAGCGCCAGCAAGGCACCGAGCCAGCGCGGGTGGTCGGGATCGGCCACGGCTTGAGTCGCCGTGCCCCTTAAGTAGCTGCGGTATTGCCGCGCCAGTTGCTTGGCCCGTTGCACGCCAGCTTGGGTGCCACGTGCGCGTTCTTCGCCAGACATCAAGGCCAGGCGGCTGTGCAAATCGGCGCCGCCACCGCGCAAGATATCCCGCTCACCTAACAGCGCGGCGACATCACACGCAGTCGACGCCAGCCCCAAATCCTGCCCGCGCAGCAGCAGATGGGCGATACGCGGATGGGCCGGCAACTCGGCCATTTTCTGGCCATGGGCGGTGAGTTGTTCGTCATTCAAGGCGCCGAGGCGCACCAGCAGGTCCTGGGCCTGGGCATACGCGGCAGTCGGCGGCGCATCCAGCCACACCAACTGCGTGGGTGTGACGCCCCAGCGCGCTAACTGCAAGGCCAGGCCGGCGAGGTCGGCGGCGAGGATTTCCGCGCTGCCGTACGCAGCCAGACCTTCGTGCTGGTCCTCGGACCACAGGCGATAACACACGCCCGGCTCCAGCCGCCCTGCCCGGCCGGCGCGCTGAGTAGCACTGGCACGGGAGATGCGTTGGGTGTCGAGGCGGGTCATGCCGCTGCCCGGGTCGAACCGCGGCACCCGCGCCAGCCCGGCGTCGATCACCACGCGCACACCGTTGATGGTCAGGCTGGTTTCGGCGATGTTGGTGGCCAGCACAACCTTGCGTTTACCCGCCGGCGCCGGGTCGATGGCCGCGCGCTGGGCATTAAGGTCGAGCTCGCCATGCAACGGGCAGAGCAGCACATCACTGCGATCCCCCAAAGCGTCAGCCAGTTGCTGGTTAACCCGGCGAATCTCCGCTTGCCCCGGCAGGAACACCAGAATGCTGCCGGTTTGGTCATGCACAGCCTCAAGGATGGTCTGCACCACGCGCGGCTCGATAAATTCACCGGCCTGGTACGGCCGCCCCCAGCGCATCTGCACCGGGAACATGCGCCCTTCACTGCGCAGGATCGGCGCGTCATCCAGCAGCCCGGCCAGGCGCTCGCCTTCGAGGGTGGCGGACATCAGCAGGATTTTCAGCGGCTGTTCATCGCGAAACAGGTCGCGGCCGTTCAGGCTCAGGGCCAGCGCCAGGTCGGCGTCGAGGCTGCGCTCGTGGAATTCGTCGAAGATCAGCAGGCCCACGCCCTCCAGCGCCGGGTCGTCCTGCAGGCGGCGGGTGAGGATGCCTTCGGTGACCACTTCGATGCGCGTCGTGGGGCCGACCTTGCTGTCGAGGCGGATACGATAACCAACGGTTTCGCCGACCTTTTCGCCCAGCTCACTGGCCAGGCGTTCGGCGGCCGCGCGCGCGGCGAGACGGCGGGGTTCGAGCATCAGGATGGTTTGCCCCGCCAGCCATGGCTCGTTCAACAAGGCCAAGGGCACGCGGGTGGTTTTACCGGCGCCGGGCGGCGCTTCCAGCACGGCTTCATGGCGATTCGCCAAGGCGTCACGCAGGGCAGGTAAAACATCATCAATCGGCAACGAATTCATACTGGCTCCAAAGCAGAGCGGCGAGTATAACGGCGAACTGCCGGATGCCGGTGGTGGTCTCAAAGACACCACTGGCTTCGAAGATAAAAACGGTCAACGGTGGGAGCGGGCTTGCTCGCGAACGCAATCTGTCAGTCGACGAATATGTTTCTGAACGACCGCATTCGCGAGCAAGCCCACTCCCACATTGGATAGTCGTCGTCGCGTGGATCTGGCTTATAGTCACCTTTCAACCGTGTTCAGGAGAATTTTATGCGTATCGCTTCCCGTGTCATCGGCGGTGTCCTCGCCGTCACCCTGCTGAGCCAACTCACGGCCTGCGGTTCGATTTTCTACCCCGACCGCCGTGGCCAGATCGACGGCAAGATCGACCCGGCGATTGCCGTGCTCGATGCCGTTGGCCTGCTGTTTTATGTGATCCCGGGGTTGATCGCATTCGGCGTCGACTTCGCCACCGGCGCGATCTATTTCGAGCCAGGCAAAACCGCGCAAGTCGCGCCAGAGAAGTTGCATGAAGCCATTGGTGCCGACGGCAAAGTCGACAACGCCAAGCTGCAAACCATCATCCAGAAAGAAACCGGTCACACCCTGCCGCTGGATGACCCGCGCATGATCCAGTTCAAGGGCAGCGTGCAACAACTCGCGTCCCTGGGCCTGCAACCTGCCGCTTGAGGATTCGACCCGCCTATGACCAGCAGCCCCGAACACGCAAGGCTCTTGCGCCTGGCCACCCGCGCTTCGGTGGGCGTGGCCTGTGCGCTGATTATCACCAAGGCCATCGCCTGGTGGCTCAGTGGCTCGGTGAGTATGCTCGCCGGGTTGACCGACTCATTGCTCGACGGCGTGACGTCGCTGCTGAATCTGCTGGCGGTGCATTACGCGCTGCGCCCGGCCGATGACGATCACCGCTATGGGCATGGCAAGGCGGAATCACTGTCGGGCATGGCTCAAGCACTGTTTATCGCCGGCAGTGCGCTGCTGATTGCGTACCAGGCGTACCAGCGTTTGCAGCATCCTGAACCGGTCGGCGCACCGTGGTTGAGCATCGGCGTGATCGTGTTTTCACTGGTGATGACCGTGGCGTTGCTGATGCTGCAACACCGCGTGATTCGCGAAACCGGCTCCAACGCGGTGCGTGCCGACTCGTTGCATTACCGCTCGGACTTGATGCTCAACGGCAGCATCCTGGTGGCCTTGGTGTTGGCCGGTTTTGGTTTCCATCAAGTCGACGCGTGGTTCGGCCTGGGAATTGCCGTCTACATTTTGTGGAGTGCGATCCAGATCGCCCGGGAAAGCTTTGCGGTGTTGATGGACGAGGAACTGCCGCCGGACGTCAGCCAGCACATGCTGGAACTGGCGCGTGGCGTCCCCGGCGTGCTGGGTGCCCATGATTTACGCACGCGGATCTCCGGCAGCCATTGGTTTGTGCAACTGCATCTGGAATTGCCCGGCGAATTGACGCTGTCAGTGGCCCATGGCATCAGCGACCAGGCCGCCGATGCCATTCACAAAGCCTACCCTCGGGCCGAAGTGCTGGTGCACGCCGACCCGAGGGAAGTCGTCACGGGCGCCAAGGCCTAATACTGCACCTGATAGCCACGACTGGTCAGGCAGTTACCCTGGGCCTGGCGGTAGGTTTGCACCACCGCCGGGGCCGGGGCGTAGGAGACCGCCTGCGGATCGAAACCACTTTGCTGCACCGCCCAGCGATAACAGTCGTAGCCATCCTGCTGCACCTGGGCCGGTGATTGGCCGTTCGCCGGATAGGCGACCACGTCATAACCATTGCCTTGCGGTGCGGGTTGCGGCGCCGGCACTTCTGTCGGCGGTTGCACCACCACGTACTGCTGGGTACTGCTTTCGTAGGTGTAATAGGCACCGGCGGCGAGGAAAAACAGCGCGCTGCCCACCCACACTTCCCGCGCATAGTCCGGCAGGTACTGCACACGGATGCCGTAGGGCGGCGTCACCACCACGTAACGCGGGCCTTGCGGGCGATACCAGTAGCCGCCAGAGAAGAAGTAATCCTGGCCACGGTAGGGCACGCGGTAGTTACGGTCGGGGAAGCGATCAACCATATGGCCTGGGCGATATTGCGGCCCCGGGCCCCAGCCGTTGCCGTGCCCATCAGGGCGACCTGGCCAGCGGTTGTCATTGGGGTGGCCATTGAAGCCGCCACCTGGGCGTGCGCCATTCCCTGCCTGCCAATGCGGGTTGCCGTCGTTGCGGCGCGGGATGTCCTGATAGTTGCCCTGGCGCGGCTCCTGGGTTTGCCGAACCGTGTCCGGGCGACCTTGAATCGGCAGATTATTCGCCGGTTGCGGTGCTGGCCGAGGCGGCTCGGCACCTTGCGGGCGACCTTGCCACTGCCCGCCGCCGTGCGGCGGTTGCTCGGCGCGATCAAAGTGCTGGTTCTGCGGGCGCGGCTGATGGTTCTCGAACTGTGGGTTCTGTGGCCGCGGCTGGTTATTCTCCGGGCGCGGTTGATTGTTCTGCGGGCGCGGTGGGTTATTTTGCGGGCGCGGCTGTTCGTTACCTTGCCGCCCGCCTTCCGGGCCTCTTTCATGCTGACCGCCGCCTTCTGAGCGCGGGTCGTCGGCCATCACTTGCGTGCCGACGGTGACCATCAGCAAACCTACACCTGCCATACGCCAGATGCGCTTCATGCTATTCCTCACTGCGGATTAGGGCCTCGAGTGTCCGGCCTCATAGTATGAGACTGGAAAAGCCTCACCCGGTTCTGAGACAGGTTATCAGTCACGAGAACTTTGTTTGCAGATAAAGAGAGGCAGGTAAAACCCACGCAAAAGAAAAGGGGTGACCCGTCGGCCACCCCTTGAGAATTTCGTCCTGGCTCAACGCTTTTGACGTTGGCTCACCTCACGCCGTCTTGTGGACAGTGTGCAGCCTGGAGGCCGGCTCAACCCTGCTGGGGTGGCGGCCGCAGCGGGCCTGATTGGGCTGGCTGCAGTGGACTGTTGTCCAGGCGGTGATTCTGTTGGTAATCATAGGCCCAACGCGCCGATAGATGATTGCGAAGATTGCGTCAATAAACAGTGCTTGCGCAATTTTTAACCCTTCATAGATAATTCGCCGCAATAGTTACGACAAAGGCCAACCCAATGAGCAAGCTTGACCGATACGACCTGAGTATTTTGGCGGAATTGCAGCGCGACGCGAGGATCTCCAACCAGGAGTTGGCCGAACGCATCGGCTTGTCGCCGTCGCCCTGCTCGCGCCGGGTCAAGCAGTTGGAAGATGACGGCTACATCGCACGCCAGGTCGCCCTGCTCGACCGCAAGATGCTCGGTTTGAGCCTCACGGCCTATGTGCTGATCGGCATGGACCGCCACACGCCCGAGCGGTTCGAGAACTTTGAAGCCGCGATTCGCACGCTGCCGCAAGTGCTGGAATGCAGTCTGGTGACCGGGATGGATGCTGACTATCAGTTGAAAGTGGTGGTGCCGGACATGGATCACTATCAAAAACTGCTGCTGGGCCACCTCACCCGCATTGAAGGCGTGACCAGCGTGCGCTCCAGCTTTGTGCTCAACCAGGTATTGAACAGCACCGAGCTGCCGCTGACGCACCTGCGTACCTGATCTCAAACACACTGAAGATCCCCTGTGGGAGCGGGCTTGCTCGCGAATGCGGTCTGTCAGTTAATGAATAGGTGGCTGACCCACCGCATTCGCGAGCAAGCCCGCTCCCACATTTGGACTGCACTTCGACTCAGGTCAATATTGCGTCTGTAACGCTGCCGTATACTTGCCCGCCTGCCCTGTCGGAAAAAGCCCATGAACAACATCGACCCTGCCCTGTTTGAAGAATGGATGATGACCGGCCTGGTCACCATTCTGATCATTTTCATGGGTTTTATCGTCTGGGACCTGGCGAAGAAGTCCAAAGCCGGGCGCTTTGGCTCGTTCATTCTGTTTTTTGTGCTGGGCCTGGGCGTGGCAGCGTTCATCATCAAAAGCGTGGTGATCGGCCTGATCGAGTCTGGCGCGCTATAACCGCGCCGGCACTTCCTTCCATTGGCCTTGATCCAGGCCATCAATCGACCACTCGCCGATACGCACGCGCACCAGGCGCAAGGTCGGCAAGCCCACCGCAGCGGTCATGCGCCGTACCTGGCGGTTACGCCCTTCGCGAATCACCAGCTCCAGCCAGTGCGTCGGCACGCTTTTACGGAACCGTACCGGCGGGTTGCGCGGCCATAGCTCGGGCTCCTCCAATTGCCGAGCTTCGGCGGGCAAGGTCATGCCGTCGTTAAGCTCCACGCCGTCACGCAGGCGTTGCAGTTGCTCTTCGGTGGGCTCGCCTTCGACTTGCACCCAATAGGTTTTCGCCAGCTTGTGCTTGGGGTCGGCAATCCGCGCCTGCAGTTGGCCATCGTTGGTCAACAGCAACAGGCCTTCGCTGTCACGGTCCAGGCGGCCTGCCGGGTAGATGCCGGGGATGTCGATAAAATCCTTGAGGGTCGCGCGCCCGCCTTCGTCGCTGAACTGGGTCAGCACGTCGAACGGTTTATTGAACAGCACCAACTTCGGCTCGGCCGGTGGCGCTTTGGCGACACGACGCGCTGCGGAGTAAGGCGGTTTCACGCCAGGGCGGCGCGAATCGGGACGGGAGGGACGGGACATGGCAAAGGAACATCTAACGGTCAGGACCGACAATGCTAGTGGCCTGACCGTTAAATGACCATCCCAACCGCTTAGCGGAACGGCGGTTCGTCGAAACTGCGCAGTTTGCGCGAGTGCAGCGAGTTGAGTTCGGTGCGCAACAGGTCCACCGCCTCGATGCCGATCTTCAAGTGCTGGCTGACCGCACGTTCATAGAACGCGTTGGCCGAACCCGGCAGCTTGATTTCGCTGTGCAGTGGTTTGTCCGAAACACACAGCAACGTGCCATACGGCACCCGCAAGCGATAACCCTGGGCGGCGATGGTGCCGCTTTCCATGTCCACGGCCACCGCGCGGGACAAGTTGATCAGCGGCCGTTCCTGGGCCCAACGCAGCTCCCAGTTACGATCGTCGTAGGTCAGCACGGTGCCGGTGCGCAGGCGTTTTTTCAGCTCTTCGCCTTTTTCGCCGGTGACATTCGCCGCCGCTTGCTGCAAGGCCATCTGCACTTCGGCCAGGGCCGGGATCGGGATGTTCGGCGGTACCACGCGGTCGAGAATCCCGTCGCGGCGCATATAGGCGTGGGCCAGTACGTAGTCGCCGATGGTCTGGGATTGGCGCAGGCCGCCGCAGTGACCAATCATCAGCCAGCAATGTGGGCGCAGCACCGCAAGGTGGTCGGTGATGTTTTTTGCGTTGGACGGGCCGACGCCGATATTCACCAACGTCACGCCGTGGCCGTCAGTGGCCTGCAGGTGATAGGCCGGCATCTGATAACGATGCCAGACCACGCCGGCAGCAATTGCCGACGCTTCGCCGTGATCCATGCTCTTGTCGATGATCACGTTGCCCGGCAGCACCATGCGGATAAACCGTGGGTCACTGCGCAGTTGCTCCAGGCCATGCAGGATGAACTGGTCAACATAGCGGTGGTAGTTGGTCAGCAGGATCCACGGCTGCACATGGCGCCAGTCACTGCCGGTGTAGTGCACCAGGCGGCGCAGGGAAAAGTCCACGCGGGCGGCATCGAACAGCGCCAGCGGCAGCGGGTCGGTGTTTTCCCAGTCGTAGAGGCCGTCGGCAATGCCATCGGTGGCGGCGGACAAATCGGTGCTGGGGAACACGCGCGCCAGGGTCGCGGCAGTCACGCCGGAGCCGGCCAATTCGTCGCCCTGCTCCACCACATACGGGTAGGGAATGTTCTGCTGGCTGACGCCGACTTCCACCGTCACGGTGAAGTCGTGCATCAGCGGCACCAGTTGCTCCAACAGGTATTTACGGAATGCCGCCGGATGGGTAACGGTAACGCTGTAGGTCCCCGGCAGCTGGACTTTGGCATACGCGCGGGTGGTCTGTGGGACTTCGCCGTGGCAGTGGTAGGTCAGGCGCAGTTCAGGATAGCGGAACAGTGCGCGTTGTTCGGCATCGGGTTCGACGCGGTCCTTGAGGTATTGCTTGAGGGCTTGATTGAGCGCGCCGGTAGCACGCTCATGAAGAGCCGCCAGCCGATCCACGGCTTCTTCAGCGGTTTGAACGACAACAAAAGCTTCGGTCACGGTAAGCATCCTGTGTTCTGACGTGCAGACCTTTATCTTGCCTGTATCCCGGCCTCACTGAAACAGTGGAGTTGGATTGCGATCAATGTGGGAGCGGGCTTGCTCGCGAATACGGTCTGTCAGTTGCTGAATAGGCGACTGATACAGCGCATTCGCGAGCAAGCCCGCTGCCACATTTTGAGCGAGTTTAGTCAGCGGTCTGGGGTCGAGCGGGCGACAATCGCCTCAACATTCACACCGCGCGGCAAAGTGCCGTACACCCGACCGGACGACTCGCCCAGTCGGCTGGCAATAAAACCATCACTGACCGCTGCATTCCCGGCCTCCAGCAACAGCTTGGCCTGCAACGCCACGGCGATGTCCTCCGTCAATTGGCGCGCACGGTACTGGATATCCTGAGTGTCCATGAAGGCCGACTTCAACGCTTCGATGTGCCGCGCCAGGTGTTTGTCGCCATGCCCACTCCCCAACTCGACAAACAGTGCCTCCAGCACACCCGGCTCTTTGGACAGCGCCCGCAGCACGTCCAGGCACTGAACATTGCCGGAGCCTTCCCACGTCGAATTCACCGGCGCCTCCCGGTACAAGCGCGGCAGAATGCTGTCCTCAACATAGCCCGCGCCGCCCATGCACTCGGCAGCCTCGTTGATCATCGCCGGCGCGCGCTTGCAGATCCAATACTTGCCCACCGCCGTCACCAGCCGGGCGAATTTGGCTTCCTGCTCGTTATCAAGGTGATCCAGCGCGCGCCCCATGCGCATGCTCAGGGCCAGCGACGCTTCACTTTCCAGGGCCAGGTCGGCCAGCACGTTCTGCATCAGTGGCTGTTCACTGAGGACGCGGCCGCCGACCAAACGATGGGCACAATGATGGCTGGCCTGGGTCAGCGCCTGACGCATCAACGCGCTGGAGCCCACCATGCAATCGAAACGGGTCATCGCGACCATTTCGATGATGGTCGGCACACCACGGCCCTCTTCGCCGATCATCCAGGCCAGGGCGCCACGAAACTCCACTTCGCTGGAGGCGTTGGAGCCGTTGCCGAGTTTGTTTTTCAAGCGCTGGATGTAGAACTCGTTGCGTGTGTCATCCGGGCGGTGCCGGGGCAGCAGGAAACAGGTCAGGCCTTTGTCGGTCTGGGCCAGGGTCAGGAACCCGTCGCACATCGGCGCCGAGCAGAACCACTTGTGCCCCACCAGTTCATAGGCTTGCCCAGGGCCGCCCGCGCCCACAGGGTAAGCACGCGTGGTATTGGCGCGCACGTCTGTGCCGCCTTGTTTCTCGGTCATGGCCATGCCAATGGTGGCGCCGGCTTTGTGGGCAATACCGACGTTGCGCGGGTCGTATTCGGTGTTGAGGATTTTCGGCAGCCAGGTCTGCGCCAGATCCGGTTGCAGGCGCAGCGCCGGGACGCAGGCGAACGTCATGGTCAGCGGGCAACCGGTGCCGGCTTCGGCCTGGCTGTGCAGGTACGTCATGGCGGCGCGGGCCACATGCGCGCCCGACTGCGGATGGGCCCAGGGCAGCGACGGCAGGCCATGCTCGACGGCCGTGCGCATCAGTTCGTGATACGCCGGATGAAACTCCACCAGGTCAATACGATGGCCATAACGGTCATGGCTGTTGAACACCGGTTTGTTCTGATTCGCCAGGAACCCGGCCGCCATCAGTGGCCCACCCGCCAGCGCGCCATACGCGTCGATACGCGCCTCGGCCCAGCCGGCGCCATAGCGGCGCGACCACTCTTGCAGCGGCAGGTCGATGCGGTACAGGTTGGTGCCGTCCAGGGACGGCGGCTGGTTGGTGACGTCGTGGGTTTCGGCGAACTGATGCAGGTTCATGACGGGCCTCCTGGAAAAGGCCACGTGCATTGAGGCCTGGATTTCAGTTAAGCACCGTCATCCGGCTTAAAAAAGTGGCATACGCGCCTAATGTCCGGCGCTTTCGCCCTCTAACGGGCACAGCAGAAGGCGCTCCAGCACGCCCTGCAACGCCTCGAAACGCACCGGTTTGCTGAGACGATCTGTAACGCCTACGCCATGACAGCGCTCGCGATCCGGGGCTTGCAGCGAGGTACTCAGGGCGATCACCGGCAGCTCGCCGCAGCCGGGCAGCGCACGAATCTGACAGCACAGAGAGAAGCCGCCTTCAGGCACATCGAGCAGCACCGCATCAAATGTTTCAGCCTGCAACAGGGTCAGAGCGGCCGCACCGTTATCCACGGTTTTCACCCCGTAACCCAGCTTGAGCAGCATGCCGCGCACCGCCAGTTGGCCCACGCTATTGTCGTCCACCAACAGCACCGTGCAATCCTGTGCAGCGCGCTGGGTGAGGGGCGCCTGCCCTACCGGCTTTGGCTCAAGCGGCACCGGGCTGACGCTCACGTCCAACTGGAAGCGGCTGCCCTTGCGCGGCTCGGAATGGTGGGTCAGGCGCCCACCGAGCAGCTCGATCAACTGCCGGCAAATCGCCAGGCCGATCCCCAGGCCGCCGTATTCACGGGTGGTCGAGCCGTCGAGCTGGAAGAAGCGCTGATAAAGCGTGGCCTCGTCGAGAAAGGCAAAGCCAATACCACTGTCGGTCACAATAAAGCTCAGGCACAGCCCGCCATCACTTTGCGGCACACCCACCACGCGCAAGCGCACAGCGCCTTCGTGGGTGAACTTGAAGGCATTGTCGAGCAGGCAGTCCAGGCAGTGGATCAGTTTGTCCGCATCGCCGATCACCCGGTCCGGCAGCTCGTCGGCCACGTCGATGGAAAATGCCAGGCCTTTGCTCTGGGCGCTGGCGCAGAATTGTTGACGCAAGGTGTCGAGCGCGCCACGCAGGCTGAACACCTGGGGCTGGGCCGTGAGGCGTCCGGCCTGCAACTCGGTCAGCGTGAGTATGCCGTTGACCATACGCATCATGTCCCGCGCGGAACCGGCGGCGGTTTGCTGGTACTGGGCCAGGTCCTCGTCCAGCGGCACGGTTTGCATCAACTCCAAAGAGCCGATCACGCCGTTCATGGGGGTGCGCAGCTCGTGGGTCAGGGTGGCGAGGAACTCGTCTTTCAGCCGGTTACTGCGCGCCAATTGCTGGTTGAGCACTTCAAGCTTCTGGCTGGCGTCGAACAGAATCTGCGCCTGCTGCTCGCGCATGCCGTTGATGCGATCCGCCAAGGCCAGGGAAAGCAGTGCCACTTCGATGGCCGAGCCGAGTTGGCTGGCGTACATGGTGAGGAACATATTGGGCAGGTAACCCAACACCATCAGCGTGTTGACCACCCCACCCAGCAGAAACGCCGACCAGGCAATGATGAAATAGCGCGCCATGCGCTGGCCGCAACACCAGGCCTTGATAGCAGCAATAAAGATGGTCACGGTGAACACCAGCGCCAGGCCGGTGGCCAGGCGCAGGGCCACGGCGTAGCTGGTCAACAGCGCCAATACCATCACCACGCCACCGCAAGCAGCCAGGGTCAGCAATATGCGATTGAGCCAACGACTGTGTTGTGCGGTGTGCAGGAAGCTGCGGGCAAACAAGCTGCCGAACAGCGCCGCCGACCCGATCAGGAACGGCACCGCCGCGTTCGCCCACCACGGGTTGTTGGGCCAGAAGTACTCCACGGCCACGCCATTGACCGACAGCTGGTAAACGCCAAACGAGGCGATATAGAGGATGTAATAAAGGTAGCTGGTGTCGCGCACGCTCAAGTAGATGAACAGGTTGTAGACCAGCATCCCCAGCAAGACACCATAGATTGCGCCCAACACATACAGGCGCAGAGGCTGTTCTTCAAGGTAGGCAGTGGCGGACCAGAGCGTCAATGGGGCCTGGATCGAGCCTTGGCTTTGCAGGCGCAGGTAGACGGTGTGTTGCTGGTTGGGCACAAAGTTGAGCTTGAACAGGTAGTTGCTCGCCCGTACTTCACGGCTGGAAAACGGCAACGTGCTGCCGGTGCGGGTGGCCAACCGGTAGTTGCCGGTGCCGTCGTTCTGGTACAGGTCCAGATGATTCAGCGGTGGGTATGCCAGCTCCAGAAACCAGGTGCGTGGCGCGCGGGGGTCAGTGGCGGTGTAATGCAGGTCGACCTTGAGCCAGAACACCGAGCGCGAATAACCGGCGTTGAGGGTGGCTTTGTCATGGGGTTTGAATTGAGCAGCGTAAGCGGGGGAACTGACGTCAGCGATGGTGAGGGCGTCGGTGGGGTCTTCGAGCACTTGCATGACCCGGCCCAGCGGCAGGCTTCGCGTGCCCTGGTTGAACTCGACGGCGCCGGCGAGCATCGGCAGCCCGCACAATAATAAGATCAGCAAATAGCGCATAAAGCCCCAGCGTGGCCTGCCCGGTTGTGTCAAAAGCCCCCCATTCCTTTTGAGTAGACGTACACCGGCGATACAGTAGTTTGTTTGGATCCACTTTAGCATAGCCGGTAGAGGCCATTGGACACCATTGAAATAATTTTTTGAAAGGCTCTAAAACGGGCCTTTCAGCGCGTTTTTTAAACGTAAAAAGCAACGCGTAAACAGCGCTAAACACGCCCGGGCAGGCACCGAAATTTCCCCTTCGCCCAACAGCCACGCAAAAAGCGTTTGGTGGTAAGCTCGCGCACCATGAATATCTACAGCTCTCGCCCCGTTGTCCTCTGTCTCTCCGGCCATGATCCCAGTGGTGGCGCCGGCTTGCAGGCAGATATCGAAGCCCTGCTTGCCCAAGGCTGTCATGCGGCACCGGCCGTCACCGCGTTGACCGTGCAAAACACCGTCAATGTCATCGACTTCCGTGTGCTCGACCGCGAGTGGGTAATGGCCCAGGCCAATACCGTGCTCGGCGACTCCGAAGTGGCAGCCGTAAAGCTCGGCATGCTCGGCTCCACCGCGATGGTCGACACCGTGGTCGAACTGCTGCAGGCGCACCCGCACCTGCCGGTGGTGTGCGACCCGGTGCTGCGTGCCGGCGGCGGTGGCAGCCTGGGCAAGGACGAAGTGGGTTACGCCATGCGTGAGCGGCTGTTACCGCTGTCGTTGATCGCCACGCCCAACTTGCCGGAAGCGCGCATTCTCGCCGAGTTGCCAAATGGCACGGCCGACGAGTGCGCCGAGAAGCTCTTGCCGTTTATCAAGCACCTGCTGATTACCGGCGGCCACGGCGACGAGCATGAAGTGCACAACCGCCTCTACAGCCGCGATGGCACACACCAGACCTTCACCTGCCAGCGCCTGCCCGGCAGCTATCACGGCTCAGGCTGCACGCTCGCCAGCGCGTTGGCCGGTCGGATCGCTCAAGGCGAAGGCCTGGCCAGCGCCGTGCAATCGGCGCTCAACTACACTTGGCGCACCCTGCGTGACGCTGAACAACTCGGCCAGGGCCAGTTTGTGCCGCGCCGGCTGCCGCTGGATTTCTGCTCGTAACTTTGTGCTTTTAACAGCAAGAGGCCTGCCCCATGAAACTACGTGGCCTTTACGCCATTACCGACAGTCAACTGTTGGCCGGCAAATTCCTCGCCTACGTCGAAGCGGCGCTGGACGGCGGTGTGACCCTGTTGCAGTACCGCGACAAAAGCAGCGATGAAGCCCGGCGCTTGCGTGAAGCGGAGAAACTGCGAGAGCTGTGCTCGCGCTACAAGACGCAACTGATCATCAACGATGACGCCGAATTGGCCGCGCGCCTGGGCGTTGGCGTGCACCTGGGCCAGACCGACGGCCCGCTGACCCCGGCCCGAGCATTACTGGGGCCCAAGGCGATCATCGGCGCTACTTGCCACAGCCAGATCGAACTGGCCGAACACGCCGCCAAAGAAGGCGCCAGCTACGTCGCCTTCGGTCGCTTCTTTAACTCCAGCACCAAGCCCGGCGCACCCGCCGCCACTGTTGAAATGCTGGCCCAGGCCCGCGCGCGCCTGCAACTGCCGATCTGTGTGATTGGCGGCGTCACCCTGGAGAACGCCGAACCGCTGGTGGCCCATGGTGCCGACCTGCTCGCCGTGGTGCACGGCCTGTTCGGTGCCGACAGCACCCAGGAAGTCACCCGCCGCGCACGCGCGTTCAACGATCTTCTTAAGTATTCAGTTTAGAGAGCCCGATCATGTCCCGTTCCGAAACCCTGTTTGCCAATGCCCAGAAACACATCCCCGGCGGTGTGAACTCGCCCGTGCGTGCGTTCAAGAGCGTGGGCGGCACGCCGTTGTTCTTCAAGCACGCCGAAGGCGCGTACGTCACCGACGAAGATGACAAGCGCTACGTGGACTATGTGGGTTCCTGGGGCCCGATGATCCTCGGCCACAGCCATCCGCAGGTGCTGGACGCAGTGCGCCAGCAGTTGCAACACGGTTTGTCCTATGGCGCCCCGACCGCCATGGAAACCGAGATGGCCGATCTGGTGTGCGCGATCGTGCCGTCGATGGAAATGGTGCGCATGGTCAGCTCCGGCACCGAAGCCACCATGAGTGCGATTCGCCTGGCCCGTGGTTTCACCGGCCGCGACAGCATCATCAAGTTCGAAGGCTGCTACCACGGCCACTCCGACAGCCTGCTGGTGAAAGCCGGCTCCGGCCTGCTGACCCAGGGCGTACCGAGTTCGGCCGGTGTACCGGCAGCGTTTGCCAAACACACTCTGACCTTGCCGTTCAACGACATCGCCGCCGTCGAGCAGATGCTCAGCGAAGTCGGTCAAGAGGTAGCGTGCATCATCGTCGAGCCGGTCGCCGGCAACATGAACTGCGTACCGCCAGCGCCAGGCTTTCTTGAAGGCCTGCGCGAACAGTGCGACAAGCACGGCGTGGTGCTGATTTTCGACGAAGTGATGACCGGTTTCCGCGTTGCCCTCGGTGGCGCCCAGGCTTATTACGGTGTCACGCCGGACCTGAGCACCTTCGGCAAGATCATCGGTGGCGGCATGCCGGTGGGTTGCTTCGGCGGCAAACGCGAAATCATGCAGCACATCGCACCGCTGGGCCCGGTCTACCAGGCGGGCACCCTGTCGGGTAACCCACTGGCCATGGCCGCCGGCCTGACCACCCTGCGCCTGATCAGTCGCCCGGGCTTCCACGCCGAACTGACGGACTACACCACTCGCCTGCTGGATGGCCTGCAACAGCGCGCCGATGCGGCCGGCATTCCGTTTGTCACCACTCAGGCGGGCGGCATGTTCGGCCTGTACTTCAGTGGCGCCGACGATATCGTCACTTTCGATGACGTGATGGGCAGCGATGCCGACCTGTTCAAGCGCTTCTTCCACTTGATGCTGGAAGGCGGCGTTTATCTGGCACCGAGCGCCTTCGAAGCCGGCTTCACGTCGATCGCCCATGGCGAAGCGGAGTTGAAACTGACCCTGGATGCTGCCGAGCGCGCCTTCGCGGCCCTGAAGTAAGGGGCAGATAAATCTGACGTTGCCCCTGGCAGCGTCAGATTTGCTACCTTGCCTACAGAGATTTCCTACTTTTTTCGAGAAATCGCCTGCAATCCGGCAGATAACTTGCCTACGCAGCAGAAAAACGAGTAAAGACTTTGTAAGCAGGGGCCTGCTTATTTCATAATGCGCGCTTATTGGACTCCACGAGGGTCCGCGTGCCCCGTCAGAGGTAAGTCGATTCCCATGAAACGCACCGGCCGCACCCTGGTTCTGGGCTGCCTGTTGCTCCTTCAGCCGCTGCTGGCACATGCACAAGCAGGCGGCAACTCGTTGTTAATCCCAGCGATGGGTCGTTGCACCCTCAATACCCAGCCAGACAGCCAGGCCGAAGCCCTGAGCGCGTGCCAGAAACAGGCTGACGGCGGGGATGCGCAGGCGCAATACGAGTTGGGCCAGTACTACCACGACGAAAAAAACCCTGCCCGCGACCTCAACAAAGCCCTGAGCTACTTCGAGAAGGCTTCGTTGCAGGGCCACGCCCAGGCGCAATTCCAGCTGGGCAACATGTTCTTCAAAGGCGAAGGCGTGCCGGCCAACAACGTCCAGGCGTACATTGTGCTGAAAATGGCGGCGGTCAACGGTGCGGAAGACGCGCTGGACACGGCCGACGAAGTCGCCGAGCACATGCAGCGCGATGAGCTGGAATTGGCCACCCAAGTGTTGGGCCAGATTTTCCGCAATTATCTGCAGGAATTGCAGAGTGCCGATGGGCGTTCGCCCTTCTCACCACTGCCTTAATTCTTCAGTGCCTGTTTAGGCCTGCTCGGTCTAACGCCTTACTTCTCAGGCATCGGCATCGGAAACGGCATGACATTGCTGGTGCCACGGGCCTCGCTGATCTTCGGCGTGCCCAGGCGCTCCACTTCGTCGATGCGCACAATCGAATGCATCGGCACAAAGCTGCGCACCACGCCTTCAAACTGCGCCTTGAGTTTTTCTTCGCCCGGGTCGACGACCAACTGGGTGCGCTCGCCAAAGACGAACTCTTCCACTTCCAGGAAGCCCCACAGATCACTTTGATAGATCTGCTTGGCGTACATTTCGAACACCTGGCCCTGGTTAAGGAAAATCACCTTGTAGATTGGAGCTTCACGTTTCGTCATGGTGGGCGAATAACACATCGGGGATATAAAAGAGGGCGCGAACTATAGCATGGCACCCGATGCACAGCGCTAGGAACCAATGGGCATGCCCCCTATAATGCGCGGTTCTTTACCACCAGTTGACGATTCCCATGGCCAAGAAGCTTTACATCGAAACCCACGGTTGCCAGATGAACGAGTACGACAGCTCGCGCATGGTCGATCTGCTGGGCGAACACCAGGCCCTGGAAGTCACTGCCCGCGCCGAAGATGCCGACGTAATCCTGCTCAATACCTGCTCGATTCGCGAGCGGGCCCAGGACCGTGTGTACTCGCAGCTGGGCCGCTGGCGCGAATTGAAACTGGCCAACCCGGAGATGGTGATCGCCGTCGGTGGTTGCGTGGCCAGCCAGGAAGGCGCCGCGATCCGCGACCGCGCGCCGTATGTCGACGTGGTGTTCGGCCCGCAAACCCTGCACCGCCTGCCGGAAATGATCGACGCCGCGCGCATCACCAAGCTGCCGCAGGTCGATGTGTCGTTCCCCGAAATCGAAAAATTCGACCATTTGCCCGAGCCACGCATCGATGGGCCGAGCGCTTATGTGTCGGTGATGGAAGGCTGCAGCAAGTACTGCACCTTCTGCGTAGTGCCTTACACCCGCGGCGAAGAAGTCAGCCGGCCGTTTGACGACGTGATGTCGGAAATCATCCACCTGGCCGAAAACGGCGTGCGCGAAGTGACCCTGCTGGGCCAGAACGTCAACGGCTATCGCGGCCAGACCCACGACGGGCGCTTGGCCGACCTGGCGGAGCTGATCCGCGTGGTTGCCGCCGTTGATGGCATCGAGCGCATCCGCTACACCACTTCGCACCCGCTGGAGTTCTCCGACAGCCTTATCCAGGCACACGCCGAGGTGCCGGAACTGGTCAAGCACCTGCACTTGCCGGTGCAGTCAGGCTCGGACCGTATCCTGTCGGCGATGAAGCGCAACCACACCGCGCTGGAGTACAAATCCAAACTGCGCAAATTGCGTGCGGCAGTGCCAGGTATCTGCATCAGCTCGGACTTCATTGTCGGCTTCCCCGGTGAGACCGAGAAAGACTTCCAGCAAACCATGAAGTTGATCGAGGACGTCGGCTTCGATTTCTCATACTCGTTCGTCTACAGCCAGCGCCCGGGCACCCCGGCCGCGGACCTGCTGGATGAGACGCCGGAAGCGCTGAAAAAAGAGCGCCTGAATGCGCTGCAACACCGCCTGAACCAACAAGGCTTCGAGATCAGCCGACAAATGGTCGGTTCGATCCAGCGGATCCTGGTCACCGACTACTCGAAAAAAGACCCGGGCGAGTTGCAAGGCCGTACCGAGAACAACCGAATCGTCAATTTCCGTTGCGACAATCCAACCCTGATCGGCCAGTTTGCCGACGTACACATTGATGCGGCGCAACCGCACTCGCTGCGCGGCTCGCTGGTGCAGTAACCCACTAATATTTCTGATTGATTGAGATCAAAATGTGGGAGCGGGCTTGCTCGCGAAGGCGGTGGATCAGTTGATACATGTATTAGCTGACCCAACGCCTTCGCGAGCAAGCCCGCTCCCACATGGGAACCGTGCTGCACTTGGGCTAGATAAGTGCTTTCGTACCCGAGCCACTGGCGTTATCCTCTCCTTCACCTAAACAGCCAAAGGGCGGCTAAAAGCAACCTTGAACGCACCCATAGCAGAACCCCATCGTTTTATCCTCGAACCTTTTGAGGCTCGCCGTTTCGCCAACCTGTGCGGACAGTTCGACGAGCACCTGCGCCTGATCGAACAACGCCTGAGCATCGAGATCCGCAACCGCGGCAATCAGTTCGAGCTTATTGGTGAACCCCAGCACACCACGTCTGCAGAGAACCTGCTCCGCCGCCTCTACCGCGAAACCAAGGGTAGTGAGCTGTCGCCGGAGACCGTGCACCTGTACCTGCAGGAATCTGCCGTGGAAGACCTGGCCAACAACCCGGTGGCCGAAGCCAGCGTGGCCCTGCGCACCAAAAAAGGCATGATTCGCCCACGCGGCTTGAATCAGCAGCGCTACGTCAAAGAAATTCTCGGCAACGACATCAACTTCGGCATCGGCCCCGCGGGTACCGGCAAGACCTACCTGGCCGTGGCCTGTGCGGTAGATGCCCTGGAGCGCGAGCAAGTTCGCCGCATCCTGCTGGTGCGCCCGGCGGTCGAAGCCGGCGAGAAGCTCGGCTTCCTGCCCGGCGACCTGGCCCAGAAGATCGACCCGTACCTGCGCCCGCTCTATGACGCGCTCTACGAGATGCTCGGCTTTGAATACGTGGCCAAGCTGATCGAGCGCCAGGTCATCGAGATCGCCCCGCTGGCTTACATGCGCGGCCGTACCTTGAACAACAGTTTCATCATTCTCGACGAAAGCCAGAACACCACCGTCGAACAGATGAAGATGTTCCTCACCCGTATCGGTTTCGGCTCCACCGCCGTGATCACCGGTGACGTCACCCAGGTCGACCTGCCCAAGGGGACCAAGTCGGGGCTTGCGCAGGTGATCGAAGTGCTCAAGGACGTGCCGGGCATCAGCTTCACGCATTTCATGCCTAAAGACGTGGTGCGCCACCCGCTGGTGCAGCGCATTGTCGAGGCCTACGAGCGCTTCGACCACAAGGACGACGCACCCGCCAAGGACGTTCGCCGCGATGCTTGAGCTTGACCTGCAACTGGCCACCGAAGCGCCCGCCCCCAGCGAAGAACAGTTCCGTCAATGGTGCGCACTGGCCCTGCGCCAGCGCACCGCCGACTCCGAACTGACCATCCGCCTGGTGGACGAGCCCGAAGGCCGTGAACTGAATCACACCTGGCGCCAAAAGGACTACGCGACCAACGTGCTGTCCTTCCCCGCCGACGTACCGGATGAGTTACTGGATATCCCCTTGCTGGGCGATCTGGTGATCTGCGTCGAGGTGGTGGAACGCGAAGCGAAGGAACAAGGCAAGGAACTTGAGGCCCATTGGGCCCATCTAGTCATCCACGGCTGCTTGCATCTCTTGGGTTACGACCATATAGACGATGACGAAGCCGAGGAAATGGAAACACTGGAACAAACGTTGCTTGCTGAATTGGGTCACCGCGACCCTTACGCTGACGACGAAAACTGAAACGACACCTTACTGACACAACAAAGGATTTAGAGTAATCGCTATGAGCGAAGACCGATCGAGCAACGGGCAGAAGTCATGGCTGGGTAAACTGACCCAGGCTTTTGCCCACGAGCCGAAAAACCGCCAGGAGCTGCTGGAGCTGCTGCGCGAGGCTCATCAGAACAAGTTGCTGGACAGCGAAGCACTGGCCATCGTCGAAGGCGCCATCCAGGTGGCTGACCTGCAAGTTCGGGACATCATGGTCCCGCGCTCGCAGATGATCAGCATCAAGGCGACCCAGACTCCACGGGAATTCCTCCCGGCCGTGATCGATTCGGCGCACTCGCGCTACCCGGTAATCGGTGAAAGCCATGACGACGTCATGGGTGTCCTGCTGGCCAAGGACCTGCTGCCGTTGATCCTCAAGGAGAACGGCGACAGCTTCAACATCAAGGACCTGCTGCGCCCGGCCACCTTCGTGCCCGAGTCCAAGCGCCTGAATGTGCTGCTGCGCGAATTCCGCGCCAACCACAATCACATGGCCATTGTGATCGACGAATACGGTGGCGTAGCGGGCCTGGTGACCATCGAGGACGTGCTGGAACAGATCGTCGGCGATATCGAAGACGAGCACGACGTCGAAGAAGACAGCTACATCAAGCCACTGCCCAGCGGTGACTTCCTGGTCAAGGCACTGACGCCGATCGAAAACTTCAACGAGTTCTTCGACAGCGAATTCTCCGACGATGAGTTCGACACCGTCGGTGGCCTGGTGATGAGTGCGTTCGGGCACCTGCCCAAGCGTAACGAGACCACCGAGATCGGCGCGTATCGGTTCCGCATCCTGAATGCCGACAGCCGCCGGATTCATCTGATTCGCCTGACACCGATTGCCCGCTAAGGAAGGGGTGGGTCATTAGCTGTTTCCTGTGTCGCATTGCCCCTTAGAGCGGGCCAGGCAAGGCGCAGGCCAGAGGAAATGGCATTCCCTTTTCAAAGCCTGCAACGCAGCATGGCCCGTTCTAAGGGGCAACCCGAAGGGCCGGGCCTGCTGCGGAACAGGGCTGCGTTACTCGTCATTCATTTGGAACAACCAAACCACACTCCTCGCGCCTGCCCTGTGTCGCAGCAGGCCCGGCGCGACACAGGAAATAGCTGATGACCCACCCCGACATGCGCCGTCTCACTGCTCCCGGCTGGCCCGGCAATTTGCTGGCCGTGGTGGCCGGCGCCATCACTACCCTGGCGCTGGCGCCGTTCGACCTGTGGCCATTTGCACTGGTGGCTGTCGGCGTGTTCTATATCGGCCTGCGCGAGCTGACTCCCCGTCAGGCCCTGGGCCGTGGCTGGTGTTTCGGGTTCGGCCTGTTTGGCGCTGGCACCAGTTGGATCTACTACAGCATCCACCACTTCGGCGGCGCTTCGGTGTTGCTCGCTGGCTTTTTGATGCTGCTGTTTACCGCTGCGATTGCCTGGTTCTTCGCCCTGCCCGCCTGGTTATGGGCACGCTGGCTGCGTCGTAATGAAGCGCCGCTGGCCGATGCGCTGACGTTTGCTGCGCTGTGGGTTGGCCAGGAAGCGTTTCGTGGCTGGTTCCTGACCGGTTTCCCATGGCTGTACTCCGGCTACAGCCAGCTGGACGGCCCACTCACCGGCCTCGCGCCGCTGGGTGGGATGTGGCTGATTTCCTTCGCCCTGGCATTGACCGCTGCCGTGCTGTGCAACCTGCCGCGCCTGCTGGCGAGCAAGCGCAACGGTTTTATCGGTGCGGGCCTGGTGCTACTGGTTGCGCCGTGGGCCATCGGCTTGGCACTCAAGCATCATGCCTGGACGACGCCTTCTGGCGCCCCCCTGAGCGTGGCCGCGGTGCAGGGCAATGTCGAACAAAGCATGAAGTGGGACCCTGAGCAGCTCAATGCGCAGTTGGCGCTGTACCGCGACATGAGCTTCAGCTCCAAGCGTGTCGATTTGTTGGTGTGGCCGGAAACCGCCGTACCGGTGCTCAAGGAATCCGTCGAAGGCTACCTGGGCATGATGGGCAAATTCGCCGCCGACCGGCACACCGCGCTGATCACCGGCGTGCCGATCCGCCAGGAAGTGCACCACCAGAAGCGCTACTACAACGGCATTACCGTGGTTGGCGAGGGCGAAGGCACTTACTTGAAGCAGAAGCTGGTGCCCTTTGGCGAATACGTGCCGCTGCAAGACATGCTGCGCGGGCTGATTGCCTTCTTCGACTTGCCGATGTCCGACTTCGCCCGTGGCCCGGCCGATCAGGCGATGCTGCAAGCCAAGGGCTATCAGATTGCGCCGTTCATTTGTTATGAAGTGGTGTACCCGGAATTTGCCGCCGGCCTGTCGGCCCAGAGCGATCTGTTGCTGACGATCAGCAACGACACCTGGTTCGGCCGTTCCATCGGCCCGCTGCAACACCTGCAAATGGCGCAGATGCGCGCACTGGAAGCGGGTCGCTGGATGATCCGCGCGACCAACAACGGTGTCACCGGCCTGATCAACCCGTTTGGGCAGATCACCGAGCAGATCCCGCAGTTCGAGCGCGGGATTCTCTACGGTGAAGTGGTGCCGATGCACAACCTGACGCCGTACCTGCAATGGCGCTCGTGGCCGCTGATCATCGTGTGCCTGGGCTTGTTTGGCTGGGCGCTGCTGGCGGGTCGGATGTCCAAAACGGTTTAACAGACACTGCAAAACCAATGTGGGAGCGGGCTTGCTCGCGAAAGCGGGGTGTCAGTCACTGTATGGGCTGGCTGAACCACTGCATTCGCGAGCAAGCCCGCTCCCACATTTTGAATTGCGGTGCTATCGGTAAAACAACCGATACCCCACCTGCCCCACCGCCTCATTGATCAACTGCCCGCTGCGCCACACCGACACAAACTCAGGCATCCAGCCGCCCAAGGGCCGGGCATTGTCCACGCCCAAAAAGCCCACCGGCCCCGGCACCACAGTGAAACCGGCCTTCTCAAAGCTCCAGACCGCGCGCGGCATGTGCCAGGCCTGGGTCACCACCACCACACGCTTGATGCCTTGCGGCAACAGAATCTCGGCGCTCATCTGCGCGTTTTCCCAAGTGGTACGGCTGCGCTCTTCCTTCCAGCGTACCGTAACGCCGAAGTCATCCTGCATCGACACCGCCATAAGCTCAGCCTCACTCGGCGGCGTGCCATAGTGCAAGCCGCCGCTGGTCAGCACCGGCAACCCGGAAGCCTTGGCCAGACGCGCCGCATAACGCTGGCGCTCAAGCCCGATCCCGGTGGGTTGGTCGGTGCCCCATGCGGGGTCACCGCGTTCACGCCCGGAGCCCAGCACCACAATCGCATCGGCGCGCTGGGCCAGCGTTGCCCACTCTTCGCGGGCCAAGGGCGGTTCGGTTTCAAGGGCATGTGCGCCCCATTGCACCACCACCGGCAGGCTGATCAGCCACATCCCGCCCAACCCCACGGCGAAACAAAAGCCTGCCAGGCGCGGGCGACTTTTGCGAAACCACCAGGCAAACACCAGCAACAGCAAAAAAATACCGGGCGGCAGCAGCAACTGTTTAATGAAATAACGAAAAGGCATCGGGCATCTCCAAAGATGCCCGAAGCCTAGATGCAACGGGGTTCAGCGACAATCTTTACGCGCCTTTTTAGATAAGGCTGACGGCTAACACTGTGTGTCACTTGCAGCGTACGGCCCGGTGTTTTTCGGAGCCGCGACCGGCAGCCACGTCTTTCAGCCAGATCACCTTGGCCGAACGCGAGGGCACTTGAACAGGCGGGGAAGCCTGCTCCCGAGAGGCACGGTGGTGATTCAATTCCAGGTAGACCTTGATCAATTCAAGCTCTGCCTGGCTCAAGCCTCGCAACTCCAGTTCCAAAGGCCGTTCATCACGCAATCGGCCTGCGGTTCTTGCAGCATCCAATGCCCGACCCAAACGGTCGATCAATCCTTCGTACAACTGCGGTTTCGTTAGAGTTCGCTGCGATTCAACCATCCCTCACCTCATTGAAGATAAGACTCACTCCCCAATAAACAGCGTAGTCTCCATCGCTGCGCCTGCCCGGCGCCGCGACAGACGGCCCTGCCTGCGCAATCAGGGTTTCCCTCGATAGAGTGGGGTCATGTATGCTACGGCGCTTCCTGTAACTCCACTTCCCGCAGGGTTTGGGCACGGACGCGCCGCTTTTTGGTGTCGATCAACCTGAACGTTGCACCGAAGAGGATTAGGCCACCCCTATTCAGTTCAAAAGTAGCCATGCACGAACAATATCAGCCCCGTGAAATAGAAAATGCCGCCCAATCCTTCTGGGACGAGCAAAAGTCCTTTGAAGTCAGTGAACAGCCAGGCAAGGAGACTTACTACTGCCTATCGATGTTCCCTTACCCCAGCGGCAAGCTACACATGGGGCACGTGCGTAACTACACCATCGGCGACGTCATCTCGCGCTACCAGCGCATGCTCGGCAAGAACGTCCTGCAACCCATGGGTTGGGACGCCTTCGGCATGCCGGCAGAAAACGCCGCGATGAAAAACAACGTAGCGCCCGCCAAGTGGACCTACGAAAACATCGCCTACATGAAGACCCAGCTGCGCAGCCTGGGCCTGGCGGTGGACTGGTCCCGCGAAGTGACCACCTGCAAGCCGGATTACTACCGCTGGGAACAATGGCTGTTCACTCGCCTGTTCGAAAAAGGCGTGATCTACAAAAAAAGCGGCACCGTGAACTGGGACCCGATCGACCAGACCGTGCTGGCCAACGAGCAGGTGATCGACGGGCGCGGCTGGCGTTCCGGCGCGCTGATCGAAAAGCGCGAAATCCCGATGTACTACTTCAAGATCACCGCCTACGCGGATGAACTGCTGTCGAGCCTCGACGACCTGCCGGGCTGGCCTGAACAGGTCAAGACCATGCAGCGCAACTGGATCGGCAAATCCAAAGGCATGGAAGTGCAATTCCCGTACAACGTCGACTCGATCGGCGAAGCGGGCGCACTCAAAGTCTTCACTACCCGTCCAGACACCCTGATGGGCGCAACCTACGTCGCCGTGGCCGCCGAGCACCCGCTGGCCACCCAAGCTGCACAGAACAACCCTGAGCTGCAGGCGTTCATCGCCGAATGCAAAGGCGGCAGCGTGGCCGAAGCCGACGTCGCCACCCAGGAGAAAAAAGGCCTGCCAACCGGGCTCTTCGTCGAGCACCCACTGACCGGCGAGAAGCTGCCGGTATGGGTCGCCAACTATGTGCTGATGCACTACGGCGATGGCGCAGTAATGGCTGTGCCCGCCCACGACGAGCGCGATTTCGAATTCGCCACCAAGTACAACCTGCCGATCAAGTCGGTAGTGCGCACCAGCTCGGGTGATACCAACCCGGCCCCGTGGCAGGACGCCTACGGTGAGCACGGCGAACTGATCAACTCCGGCGAATTCGACGGCCTGGACTTCGCAGGCGCTTTCGACGCCATCGAAGTCGCATTGATCAAGAAAAACCTCGGTGCCTCGCGCACTCAGTTCCGCCTGCGCGACTGGGGCATCAGCCGCCAGCGCTACTGGGGCTGCCCGATCCCGATCATCCACTGCAAAACCTGCGGAGATGTGCCGGTGCCGGAAGACCAGCTGCCGGTGGTACTGCCGGAAGACGTGGTGCCGGATGGCGCCGGTTCGCCATTGGCGCGCATGCCCGAGTTCTACGAATGCAGCTGCCCGAAATGCGGCGCACCGGCCAAGCGTGAAACCGACACCATGGACACCTTCGTCGAGTCCTCCTGGTACTACGCTCGCTACGCCTCGCCGCACTATGAAGACGGCCTGGTGGAAAAATCCGCAGCCGACCATTGGTTGCCGGTGGACCAGTACATCGGTGGCATCGAACACGCCATTCTCCACCTGCTCTATGCGCGCTTCTTCCACAAGCTGATGCGCGACGAAGGCCTGGTGAGCTCCGATGAGCCGTTCAAGAACCTGCTGACCCAGGGCATGGTGATCGCCGATACTTACTATCGCCGCGAAGCCAATGGCGCCTACACCTGGTTCAACCCGGCGGATGTCGAACTCGAGCGTGACAGCAAAGCCAAGGTCATCAGCGCCAAGCTGATCGCCGACGGCCTGCCGGTGGAAATCGGCGGCACCGAAAAGATGGCCAAGTCGAAGAACAACGGCGTCGACCCTCAGTCGATGATCGATCAGTTTGGCGCCGATACGTGCCGCCTGTTCATGATGTTCGCCTCGCCGCCTGACATGAGCGCCGAATGGTCCGACTCCGGCGTCGAAGGTTCGCACCGTTTCCTCAAGCGCGTCTGGCGCCTGGCGCACGCTCATGTCAGCCAGGGCCTTCCGGGCACGCTGGACGTGGCGTCGTTGAGCGATGAACAGAAAGCCATTCGTCGCAGCACGCACCTGGCCATCCGCCAAGCGAGCCAGGACGTAGGGCAGAACCACAAATTCAACACCGCCATCGCCCAGGTGATGACGCTGATGAACGTGCTGGAAAAAGCTCCGCAAGCCACCGAACAGGACCGCGCGCTGGTACAGGAAGGCCTGGAAACGGTCGTGCTGCTGCTGGCGCCCATCACGCCGCACATCAGCCACGAACTGTGGAGCCGCTTGGGCCACGACGGCGCGGTGATCGACGCCGAATGGCCGGTACAGGATGACAGCGCCCTGGTACAGGACACGTTGCAACTGGTGATTCAGGTCAACGGTAAACTGCGTGGCCAGATCGACATGCCGGCCAGTGCCAGCCGTGAAGAAGTGGAAGCGGCCGCGCGTATCAACGAGAACGTGCTGCGCTTTACCGAAGGCCTGACGATCCGCAAAGTGATCGTAGTGCCTGGCAAACTGGTCAATATCGTCGCCAGCTAATCGGATCGGGCGCAGGGCTTGAGCCCTGCGCCGAACTAAACCTTTAAGGCCTCGATAAGGCCCACATGGTTTCAAGGGGAGCAACAAAATGATCAAACGCAATTTGCTGGTGATGGGCCTCGCTGTGCTGCTGAGCGCTTGCGGCTTCCAGCTGCGCGGCACCGGCACCAATGAACTGAGCATCAAGGAACTGGACGTCAGCGCCCGCAACGCCTACGGCAATACCGTGACGCAACTGCGCCAGACCCTGGAAAACAGCGGTGTGCGTGTCGGCGCCGGTGCGCCCTACAAACTGGTCCTGGTGGACGAGAAAGAAACCCAGCGCAACCTCAGCTACGCCAGTGCCGGCCGTGCGTCGGACATTGAGCTGAGCAGCCTGGTCATCTATGAACTGCAAGGCCGCGACCACCTGCCGTTGATGGGTGACAAGGTTGAAGTGCAGAAGGTTGTGAGCCACGACGGTAACAACCTGGTGGGTTCGGACTCGGAGATCCTCCAGGCTCGCAAGGAAATGCGCAGTGAGCTGGTGCAGCGCCTGATGGTTCGCTTGCAACAGCTGTCCCCGGACAAACTGGCTGCCTTGCAGCAAACGGCCGACAACAAGGCCAAGGCTGACGCCGATGCCCTGAAAGCCGCGAAAGAGTATGAAGACAACACGCCGAAACAGTCGCCTGTTGAAGTCCCTGTCGAGTAAGCCAGACGGGGCGCCTCTGGCGCCCCGTTCGCCCCGCCTATGAAACTCGCCCCCGCCCAACTCGCCAAACACCTGCAAGGCGGCCTCGCGCCTGTCTATATCGTCAGCGGTGATGACCCGCTGTTGTGCCAGGAAGCCGCCGACGCCATTCGCACCGCCGCACGCCAGCAAGGCTTCGACGAACGCCAGGTGTTCAGTGCCGATGCCAGTTTCGACTGGGGGACGCTGCTGCAAGCGGGAGCGAGCATGTCGCTGTTCGCCGAAAAACGCCTGTTGGAACTGCGCCTGCCTTCGGGCAAGCCAGGGGACAAGGGTGCGGCGGCCTTGATGGAATACTGCTCGCGCCCCGCTGAAGACACGGTGTTGCTGATCAGCCTGCCCAAGCTTGATGGCAGCGCGCAGAAAACCAAGTGGGGCAAGGCACTGGTAGAAGGTCCGCAAACCCAGTTCATCCAGATCTGGCCAGTGGACAGCAACCAGTTGCCGCAGTGGATTCGTCAGCGCCTGTCCCAATCCGGGCTGTCGGCGACCCAAGACGCGGTAGAGCTGATTGCCGCCCGGGTCGAAGGCAACCTGCTTGCCGCCGCCCAGGAAATCGAAAAGCTCAAGTTGATGGCTGAAGATGGGCAGATCACGGTCGAAACCGTCCAGGGCGCAGTGGCCGATAGCGCTCGCTTTGACGTGTTCGGGCTGGTGGATGCGATTCTTAACGGCGAACCCGCCCACGCGTTGCGCATGCTTGAAGGGTTGCGTGGTGAAGGGGTGGAGCCACCGGTGATTCTGTGGGCCCTGGCCCGGGAACTGCGGGTACTGGCCAATATTTCCCTGCAATACAGCCAGGGCACACCGTTGGACAAATGCTTCAGCCAGGCCAAACCGCCCGTGTGGGACAAGCGCAAACCGCTGATGAGCAAAGCCCTGCAACGCTACTCGGCGCAACGCTGGGCGCAATTGTTGCTGGAAGCGCAGCGCATCGATGCGCAGATCAAAGGCCAGGCTGCCGGCTCGCCGTGGATGAGCCTGAGTCGTTTGTCACTGTTGATGTCTGGCCAACGCCTGACATTGCCTGCTGAATAACGGTTTCAACCGCTCCCACCTTTTAACGGTGCAACCGTTCAGAGCCTGTCTATTTCCTACACAGCGCCGGGCTTTACAGCGGCGCCACTTCGGCAGATGATTTGCACCGCTTCATCCCATCTCAAGCCTGCATAAAGAGAGCACCGACATGAGCAAAAAGCCATCCAAGCATGGCCCCAACAAGGCCAAATCCATCATCGCCCAGCCACTGTTCCGCAGCCGTCAGGAACGCGCCGGCAAGGGCAAAGGCAGCTACCGCCGCGAAGCCTTCCAGTCTAATAGCTGGGAGGCTTCTTACTTTCTGGCTGCCTGAAGGCAAGCGCCCCTCCGGCATGATAAGGTCTGTACCTGATTTGTAATCCCTGGACCTGTGCATGCCCTCTAGTCTTTCCCGTCGTTGGCACCTTCGCCAATTGATTGCTGCCTCCAGCCTCATTCTGCTTGTCGCCTGCGCGGAAAAACCGACCGCCGCGGACGCTCAACCCCTGCCAAAACTCCAGACCGTGCCGGCCGTTGCGCCTGCTGTGGTGGCGCCCTTGGCGGTGGACAATCTTGATATCCAACCGACCCAGACCTTTGCCGAATGGATGGCTGGCTTTCGCGCGGAAGCCATGAAAGCCGGGATTGCGCCTACCGTCTTTGATAACGCCTTTGCCGGCGTCACCCCCGACATGGCGGTGATTCGCGCAGACCGCAGCCAACCGGAATTTTCCCGGCCGGTATGGGAATACCTCGACGGTGCCCTGTCGCCGGTGCGCGTACGTAACGGCCAGGCCTTGCTGATCAAGTACGCCGATATCCTGCAAAGCATCGAGCAACGTTATGGCGTCGACCGCCAGGCGCTGGTGTCGGTGTGGGGGATGGAAAGCAATTTCGGTCAGTTCCAAGGCAATAATTCGGTGATTCGCTCCCTGGCGACCCTGGCTTATGAAGGCCGTCGCCCGGCCTTCGCCCAGGCGCAACTGCTGGCGGCGCTGCAAATCATCCAGCATGGCGATATTTCCGCCGACCAGATGAAAGGCTCCTGGGCCGGCGCCATGGGCCAGACCCAGTTCATCCCGACCACCTACAACACCCACGCCGTCGACTTCGATGGTGACGGTCGTCGCGATATCTGGAACAGCCCAGCCGACGCCCTCGCCTCTACCGCGCACTACCTGCAAAGCTCCGGCTGGCAGAAAGGCCAGCCGTGGGGCTTTGAGGTCAACCAGTTGCCGGCGAACTTCGATTACGCCCTCGCCGATGGCGGCATACGCAAGCCCGTTGGCGAGTGGATGAAGCTCGGCATCCAGCTGCCGCCAGGCGCGAGCATGCCGCCAAACGTCGACCAATTGTCCGCTGCCCTGCTGCTGCCGGCAGGCTACCGTGGCCCGGCGTTCCTGGTGCTGGATAACTTCCGCGCGATTCTCAAGTACAACAACTCGTCGTCCTACGCGCTGGCGGTGGGCCTGTTGTCAGAGCGGTTTGGGGGCGCCGGTGTGATTCGTGGCGATTGGCCAAAAGATGAACTGCCGCTGAGTCGTTCCCAGCGCATCGATTTGCAGACGGCGCTCAGCGCCAAAGGCTATGACGCCGGCAACCCGGACGGCATCATCGGCGCGAATACGCGTAAGGCGATCCGAGCGGCGCAGCAGTCGTTGGGTTGGCCGGCGGATGGGTATCCGACGGTGAAACTGCTGGAGTCGTTGCAGAGCCGCTAGATCGGCATACGGCGGCTGCCTTATTCGCGAGCAAGCCCGCTCCCACATTAGACCGCACTCCAACGTATGGACACGGTTGAATATGGGAGCGGGCTTGCTCTCGAAGACCGTATGACAGACGAAAATCAGCTCAGAACGACATCCTGCTCCAGCACCACCCGCTGCTCCCCTGCATCCAAACGCACCAACGCGCCCATTGGCAGCGTCAGGTTCGGATCGCAGTGGCCACTGCGCCAGCCGGACAACACCGGTATGCACAACGGCTCGAAGGTCTGCTTCAGCAGCCGCGAAAGCGCCGCGTTATCCACCCCCGACACGTCGCCCACCAACACCCCCGCGACCTGGGCCAGCTTGCCCGCCAGGCGCAAATGGGTCAGCAGGCGGTCAATTCGATAAATCGGCTCGTTGACGTCTTCGATAAACAGGATGATGCCTTGCGCATCGATTTCGTAGGCTGTGCCCATCACCGCCGCGATCATTGACAGGTTGCCGCCGAGCAAGCGCCCACAGGCGATGCCAGGCTCAATCGTCGTCAGCGGGTAGGCCACCGGGTGCGCGAGCACGCTACCGGCGCGGAGTTGGCCCCGTAGCAGGCTGAACAAGGACGACTCGGTAGGCGGCTGCTTGTCACCGAGCAGGTCGGCGTTAAGCATCGGCCCATGAAAGGTCACGAAACCCGCGTAACGGTTGATGGCAAGGTGCAGCGCCGTGATATCGCTATAACCCACGAACGGTTTGGGATTGGCGCGAATCAGCTCGAAGTCCAGCCGGTCGAGCAAGCGCGGTGTGCCGTAGCCGCCACGCAGGCAGAAGATGGCATCGATTTGCGGATCGGCAAAAGCCGCGTGCAAGTCGCGCAGGCGCACGTCATCACTGCCGGCCAGGTAGCCGTCGCGCTCATACACACCCGAGAATATCCGCAGTTCGTGGCCACGGGCGCGCATCCATTGCCCGGCTTTTTCAACCTCCAGTGCGGCAGGGCCGGCAGGGGCGATCAGGCCGATCACACCTTCGGCACGCAAAACAGGCACCGCCGCCGCGAGTTGAGTCGTCATCCATGCTCTCCCTCTTTATAACAACGCAGAACGAAATGTGGGAGCAGGCTTACCCGCGAAGGCGGAGTGCCAGCCAACACATCCGTCGACTGAAACACCGCTTTCGCGAGCAAGCCCGCTCCCACATTGGATAAGCGGCGTTACGCAAACCCTATCAGGAAACCAGGCTCGCCTTGACCAGCTTGGCCTGTTCATCAGCGTGGTACGAGGACCGTACCAGAGGGCCGGACGCCACGTTCTTGAAGCCCATCTTGTAACCTTCCTCGGCGAACCAGGCGAAGGTGTCCGGGTGCACGAAACGCTGCACCGGCAAGTGGCTGCGGGACGGTTGCAGGTACTGCCCCAGGGTCAGCATATCGATGTCGTGTTCGCGCATGCGCTTCATGACTTCGATCACTTCTTCGTCGGTTTCGCCCAGGCCCAGCATCAGGCCGGATTTGGTCGGGATGTGCGGCATCATCTGCTTGAATTTCTGCAGCAGGGTCAGCGACCACTGGTAGTCCGAACCCGGGCGCGCCGCCTTGTACAGGCGTGGCACGGTTTCCAGGTTGTGGTTGAACACATCCGGTGGCTCGGCGGCGGTGATTTCCAGCGCCACGTCCATACGGCCACGGTAGTCCGGGACCAGGGTTTCGAGCATCACGTTCGGCGACAGCTTGCGGATTTCGCGGATGCAGTCGGCAAAGTGCTGAGCACCGCCGTCACGCAGGTCGTCGCGGTCTACCGAGGTGATTACCACGTATTTGAGTTTCAGGTCGGCAATGGCAATGGCCAGGCTTTCCGGCTCGTTCACGTCCAGCGGCTTCGGCCGGCCGTGGCCAACGTCGCAGAACGGGCAACGACGGGTGCAGATGTCACCCATGATCATGAACGTGGCGGTGCCGCCGGAGAAGCATTCGCCCAGGTTCGGGCAAGAGGCCTCTTCGCATACGCTGTGCAGCTTGTGTTTGCGCAGCAGGGCCTTGATACGGTCGACTTCCGGCGAAACCGGGATACGCACGCGAATCCAGTCCGGTTTTTTCGGCAGTTCGGTGGTCGGAATGATCTTCACCGGGATGCGTGCAACCTTCTCGGCGCCGCGCAGCTTGACGCCGGCTTCCACCTTGGCACGCGGGGCCGGGGCCGGGGCCGGACGTTCGGTAACATCCAGCGTCGGGATCATGGTTTGCACTGCATCAGTAGTCATAATCAGTCGATTCCGCCCGTGAGGGTCGTCTGCTCAGCATAGTCGAGGTGTTTGACGAGCTGCGCACGCAGCCGGGCACTTACCTCGGCAAATTTAATCGGTGTGGCGTGGTCGCTCAGTTGGGTCATCGCCAGCCCGGCATAACCGCACGGGTTGATCCGCCGAAACGGCGCCAGGTCCATGTCCACATTCAGGGCCAGGCCATGAAAGGAACAACCGTGGCGAATCCGCAAACCGAGTGAGGCGATTTTCGCGCCGTTCACGTACACACCGGGTGCATCGGGCTTGGCCGCGGCATTCACGCCGTAACTGGCCAACAGCTCGATCAGGCAAGCCTCCATACGGCTTACCAGGTCACGTACGCCAAACCCAAGCTTGCGCACGTCCAGCAACAGATAAGCCACAAGCTGACCCGGGCCATGGTATGTCACTTGACCACCTCGGTCGACCTGCACCACCGGAATACCCCCCGGCAACAGCAGGTGCTCGGCCTTGCCGGCCTGGCCCTGGGTGAACACCGGCGGGTGCTCCACCAGCCAGATTTCATCCGGGGCCGAGGTTCCGCGCTCATTGGTGAAGCGCTGCATGGCGTGCCAGACGGGCTCGTAGTCCATCTGGCCGAGCTCGCGAAAGCCCAGGACCTCTGACATCACAGCACCATGTGCACGAAGCCGGTGGCCCGCAGTTCACTGTTGATGTCGTAGAGCTGATCTTGACCGGTCGCAACGATGTGCAACTGGATCGTGGTGTATTTACCGTTGGAGCTCAAACGCTCGTCCACCCGGTTGTCATTGATTGTCGCGTGTTTACGCACGATCTCAAGAATCGTGTCTTTGTTGCCCACACCGGTATCGCTGATCACCTTGACGGGATAGTCCACGTTTGGGAATTCGATCTTTGGCGCCTTTACTTCTTTATCGGTCATGGCGTAACGGCCTCGTAAGCGTAAGCCGTGGCGACGGGCAAAGCCCCGTGTCGGATTAACACGGGGCTTTGCAGGTGCACACTTATCAGTTGAACAAGCTGTAGAAGAATAGACGGATGCTATCCCACACGCGGCGGAAGATACCACCTTCGTCGACAGCGTCCAGCGCGATCAGGTCAGCGCTGTGCACCACCTTGTCGTCCAGTTTCACTTCGACTTTACCGATCACGTCACCCTTGGCGATTGGAGCAACCAATTGCGGGTTCATGGTCATGCTGGCAGCGAGCTTTTTCAGCTGGCCTTTAGGCATGGTCAGGGTCAGGTCTTCAGCCAGGCCGGCCTTGACTTGGTGGGTAGCACCTTTCCATACCGGCGCGGACGCAAGCTCGGCACCCTTCTGGTAGAAGGTCTGGGTTTCGAAGAAGCGGAAACCGTAGGTCAGCAGTTTTTGCGTCTCGGCCGCACGGGCCTGCTCGCTGTTGGTGCCGAATACGACGGCGATCAGGCGCTGGCCATCACGTACAGCGGACGACACCATGCAGTAGCCGGCTTCGTCGGTGTGGCCGGTTTTCAGGCCATCAACGGTTTTGTCGCGCCACAGCAGCAGGTTGCGGTTAGGCTGCTTGATGTTATTCCAGAAGAATTCCTTCTGGGAGTAGATCGCGTAGTGCACCGGGTCGACACGGATGATCGCGCGAGCCAGCACCGCCATGTCGTGAGCCGACGAGTAGTGCTCAGGGTTCGGCAGGCCAGTCGGGTTCATGAAGTGGCTGTTGGTCAAGCCCAGGTCGCCGGCGGTCTTGTTCATCAAGTCGGCGAACGCGTCTTCACTGCCGGCGATGTGCTCGGACAGGGCCACGCTGGCGTCGTTACCCGACTGGATGATGATGCCGTGCAGCAGGTCGCTCACGGTGACTTGCGAACCCACCTTGATGAACATCCGCGAACCGCCGGTGCGCCAGGCATTTTCGCTGACCGTGACCGGGTCGTTTTCGCCGATCTGGCCGCGACGGATTTCCAGGGTCGCGATGTAAGCCGTCATCAGCTTGGTCAGGCTGGCCGGTGGCAGACGCTGGTCACCGTTGTTCTCGACCAGCACGTTGCCGCTGGCGGCATCCATGAGAACCCAGGCCTTGGCGGCCAGTTGCGGGGAAGCCGGCACCATTTCAACCGCCCAGGCGGCCGGAGTGATGATCAGCGAAAGAAGCAGGCACGTGCGTTTGGCTAAGGTGGTGATGTTCATCCGTCTCTCGAAATTGCTTATGGAAACTTGCCCTCGCGGGCAAAACTATTCAGACAGCCCGCTGCCAGACTGTCACGTGTTCGGTTGCCCGCTCACCCCTTGCCCCTGGGTTTTTATTGTTCAACGAGCCAACAACCAGGGCTCAGGCCCGCGTACGCGCCAGAGCCATCAATCTTTGTTATTCAGCGGTGACCACGCTGGGTTGCCCCAGGTTGGCCAGGCGTACGCTGTTCTGAACCTGCGCCACTTCGCTTGGCGAGCCAATCGGCCCCATGCGCACACGGTGCAGGGTCTGCTGGTTACGCACGATGGAGCTGATAAAAACCGGCGCATTGACCATGCCGCTGAGCTTGGACCTTAACAGTTCTGCCGCGTCCGGGTTGGCGAAAGCGCCCACTTGCAGGTACTGACCGCCCACGGTAGAGGCCCCCGGTGCCGCGCGCGGCACGACAACGGTGTCCGGCGCGTGCTGTGCCGGAGGCGGTGTCCACTGTTCGATCTTGCCGGCGGATGCGGTCACTTGCGGTTGCGGAGTTTGCGGTTCGTTAAGCATCAACGGTGCCGGTTTGCCACGCTGGGCCCAATACTGCGCCGGGTCGATGCCCTCGACTTTCACCCGCGCGGTGCCGATTTCGGCATAACCGAGTTTCTTGGCCGCGGCGTAGGACAAGTCGATGATCCGGTCCGAATAGAACGGGCCACGGTCGTTGACCCGCAGGATCACCGAGCGGTTGTTGTCCAGGTTGGTGACGCGTACGTAACTGGGCAGCGGCAAGGTCTTGTGGGCCGCGCTCATGCCGTACAGGTCATACACTTCGCCGTTGGCGGTGTTCTGGCCGTGGAACTTGGTGCCATACCAGGACGCTGTGCCCGACTGGACATAGGTCTTGGAATCCTGCAGCGGAAAGTAGTTCTTGCCCAGCACGGTATAGGGGTTGGCCTTGTACGGCCCGGTGTGCAGGGTTGGCGTGGCATCCGGGATTTTCGAAACGTCGACATCCCACCAGGGCGCGCCGTCTTTGTGCGCGCGGTTGATGTCCAACCCCGGCTGGGCACGGACGATAGCGCCGCCCTTCTTCGCAGGCGCGCGACTGGTGGTGGATGAGCAACTGACGACCAGCAGGGACAACGCGGCGAACGCCACCAGCTTGAGCGGTTTATTGAACGGCGATACCCGCATTACTTGTTGCCCCGTGCTTGGACCAGCATGTCTGACAGCTGATGCACGGCCATGGCGTACATCACACTGCGGTTATAACGCGTGATTGCGTAAAAATTCTTCAGGCCCATCCAGTATTCCGGGCCGTTTTCACCTTCGAGGCGGAACGCCGTCACCGGCATATCATCGCGTGGCGCATTCTGACTCGACCAGCCCAGCGCTCGCAACTCCCCGACGGTCTTGACCGGCTCGATTCCCTGGGTCAGGCCTTCGTCGGCGCGATCACCGGTAACCTCGGCACGCACCACTACCGGCTCGCCAGACACCCAACCGTGGCGCTTGAAGTAGCTGGCCACGCTGCCAATGGCGTCGTCGGGGTTGCTCCAGATGTTGATGTGGCCGTCGCCGTCGAAATCCACCGCATAAGCACGAAAGCTGCTCGGCATGAACTGCGGCAAGCCCATCGCACCGGCGTAGGAGCCTTTGAGGGTCAGCGGGTCAACCTGCTCTTCGCGGGCCAGCAACAGGAACTCGCGCAGCTCCTTGCGGAAGAACTCGGCGCGCGGCGGGTAATCGAAGCCCAGGGTCGACAAGGCGTCGATCACCCGATAGCTGCCGGTGTTGCGCCCGTAAAAGGTTTCAATGCCGATGATCGCGACGATCACCTGAGCCGGCACGCCGTACTCCTGCTCGGCGCGGGCCAGCACGGCCTCGTGCTGGCGCCAGAAATCCACACCACGGGCCACACGGGCGTCGGTGAGGAACATCGGGCGATAGTCTTTCCACTGTTTTACACGCTCGGCGGGACGCGAGATCGCGTCGAGGATCGCCTGCTTGCGCTGGGCTTCGCGGAACACGCCCATCAGCTGTTCACCGGCGAAACCGTAGTCGCGGGTCATTTCACCGACAAATTCGGCGACCTGGGGTGAGCCATCGTAGTCACCGGCCTGCACCTCTTGCGTCGCGCCCAGCAGCCCAATCAGGCCCATCCAGGACGCATGCCGAGTCGCCCAGCCGCGCATTACTTGCATTGACATCTTCACCTTATTCAAACCTGCGCGATCCACTTGCGATGCGTGTGAATCGACATCAAAACCCCAAACGCTGACAGCAATGTCACCAGCGAAGTTCCGCCGTAGCTAATGAACGGCAACGGCACCCCAACCACCGGCAACAGGCCACTGACCATACCGATGTTGACGAAAACGTAAACAAAAAAAGTCATGGTCAGGCTGCCGGCAAGTAATTTACCGAACAGCGTCTGCGCTTGCGCGGTAATCACCAGCCCGCGACCAATCAACAGCAAATAAATCAGCAACAGCGCGCAAATGCCCACCAGGCCGAACTCTTCGCCCATTACCGCGATGATGAAGTCGGTGTGGCTCTCGGGCAAAAAGTCGAGGTGCGACTGAGTGCCCAGTAACCAGCCCTTACCAAATACACCGCCAGAGCCGATGGCGGCCTTGGACTGGATGATGTTCCAGCCGGTGCCGAGCGGGTCGCTCTCCGGGTCGAGGAACGTCAAGATCCGCTGCTTCTGGTAGTCGTGCATAAAGAAGAACCACATGGCCACGGCCACCGGGATGGCCGCAGCCAGCACGCTGAGGATCCAGCGCCAGCGCAAACCGCCCATAAACAGCACGAACGCACCGCCCGCGAGGATCAGCAGCGAGGTGCCGAGGTCCGGCTGGCGCACGATCAGAATGAATGGCACGCCGATCAGGATCAGGCTGATCCCGACGTGCTTGAGCTGTGGCGGCAAGGTGCGTTTGGACAGGTACCAGGCGATGGTCGCCGGCATCAGGATCTTCATGAATTCCGACGGCTGGAAGCGAATCACCCCTGGAATGTTGATCCAGCGCGTCGCGCCCATGGCGTTGTGGCCCATCACGTCCACCACCACCAGCAGCAATACGCCGGCGACATAACCGAGTGGCACCCAGCGCGCCATGAAACGCGGCTCCAACTGGGCAATCACCACCATCGACAACAGACCCAGGCCGAACGATGAGGCCTGCTTGATCAACAGGTCCCAGTTCTTGCCGCTGGCCGAATAAAGGACGAACAGGCTGCCGGCGGCAAGGGTCAGCAGCAGGATCAGCAACGGACCATCAATGTGCAAACGCTGCAGCAACGTCGCACGCCGACGCATCACATCTTCGCTGGAGAGGATGCGGTCAAAATTACTCTTCACGGGCCGTAACCTCGGTGCTTGAAGGGGGGCCGCCATACTCGGGTTTGAGCCTGCCGTCGTCGGCCAACAGCCAGGCATCCATCACTTGACGCACCACGGGCGCTGCGACGCCGGAGCCGGACTCGCCGTTTTCAACCATCACCGCCACCACGATTTTCGGGTCGTCGGCCGGGGCAAACCCGACAAACAAGGCGTGGTCACGGTGGCGCTCTTGAACCTTGGAACGGTCATATTTCTCGCCCTGCTTGATCGCGACCACCTGGGCGGTACCGCTCTTGCCGGCAATCCGATACTGCGCGCCGACCGCTGCCTTGCGCGCGGTACCACGGGCGCCGTGCATCACTTGCTGCATGCCGTGGTTGACCTTGGTCCAGTCGGACGGGTCGCGCAGCACGATGTCAGCAATCGGGTTCTCATCCACAGGCTTCTCGCCCTCGATGGTCTTGGCCAGGTGCGGGCGGTTCCAGATGCCCTTGTTGGCCACCAGCGCCGTGGCCTGAGCCAGCTGCAGCGGCGTCGCCTGCATATAACCCTGGCCAATCCCGAGAATCAGGGTTTCACCCGGGAACCACGCCTGGCGACGGGTCGCGCGCTTCCACTCCCGCGACGGCATCAGGCCGGGGGATTCTTCGAACATGTCCAGGGAGACTTTCTGACCCAGGCCGAACTTGCCCATATAGGCAGATAGCCGGTCGATCCCCAGCTTGTGGGCCAGGTCATAAAAATAGGTGTCGTTGGAGCGCATGATCGCGGTATCCAGGTCGACATAGCCGTCACCGGTGCGGTTCCAGTTACGGTATTTGTGATCGTAGTTGGGCAGCATGTAGTAGCCCGGATCGTACACGCGGCTCGATGCGGTCACGACGCCCGAATCCAGGCCGGCAATCGCCACCGCCGGCTTGATCGTCGAGCCTGGCGGATAGAGCCCGCGCAGCACGCGGTTGAACAGCGGTCGATCAACCGAATCACGCAGTTCGGCGTAGGCCTTGAAGCTGATTCCGGTCACAAACAGGTTAGGGTCGAAACTCGGCTGACTGACCATCGCCAGCACTTCGCCGGTCTTCGGGTCCAGCGCCACCACGGCGCCACGCCGACCGCCGAGCGCCATTTCGGCCGCTTCCTGCAGCTTGATGTCCAGGCTCAGCACAATGTCCTTGCCCGGCACCGGGTCGGTGCGCTTGAGCACCCGCAGCACGCGGCCTCGGGCGTTGGTCTCGACTTCCTCGTAACCCACCTGGCCATGCAGCTCGGGCTCGTAGAAACGCTCGATACCGGTTTTGCCAATGTGGTGGGTGCCGCTGTAATTCACCGGATCGAGGCTTTTCAGCTCTTTCTCGTTGATTCGGCCCATGTAGCCGACCGAATGGGCAAAATGCGCCCCTTGCGGGTAATGCCGCACCAACTGCGCCACCACTTCCACACCGGGCAGCCGGAACTGGTTTACCGCGATCCGTGCGATCTGCTCTTCAGTCAGCTCAAACAGGATCGGCACCGGCTCGAAGGGCCGGCGCCCCTGCTTCATGCGTTTTTCGAAGATCACCCGGTCTTCCGGCGTCAGTTGCAGCACTTCGACGATGACATCAAGGATCTGCTGCCAGTCGCCGGAACGCTCACGGGTCATGCTCAGGCTGAAGCTGGGCCGGTTATCCGCGACCACCACGCCATTGCGGTCGAAAATCAGCCCACGGGTCGGCGGAATCGGCTGCACATGCACCCGATTGTTCTCCGACAGCGTGGAGTGATAGTCGTACTGGATCACCTGCAGGAAATACAGGCGCGCAATCAGCACCGCAATCAGACCCACCACCAAAAACGCGCCGAAAATGACCCGCGAGCGCACCAGACGTGCGTCTTTCTCGTGGTCCTTGATGCGGATCGGCTGGGTCATCGGGA
>PJQF01000145.1_pt1 | contig 42435 bp, 51 predicted proteins | sample 1503741 | NCBI WGS metagenome assembly PJQF01 (sample SAMN07775949, study PRJNA414020) | Biofilm metagenome, whole genome shotgun sequencing project. | isolation source: biomolecule (vanillin) treated reverse osmosis membrane biofilm | place: India: Nagpur | collected 2017-03-21 | reverse complement strand
GGTCCCCAGCATAGACCACATTAAATTAAATCAGGGGTACGAACGAAGGATTAGAATAAAGAAATCGTATAAACATTAAAGCATTAAAATTTGAAATTAACTATTGGAAATATGAGAAACAGAAAAACCTGTATGGCCGCGATTTATTTGTTTGCGTTCCTATCACTGATAGCCTGCAGCAGTAGCGATCCTACGCCTACTACGAACACATCATCGACCGTGCCCGATGTGTACAAAAAAATCTATGGTGCCACTAGTGTTACATCGGATGGAACGTACATCACCATCAAAACCAACGCACTTCCCGATCATACCAGCGTTTATTATGCTACTAACAATGCACTCTATGCAAATTTTAGCGGCACGACCTATGCAGGATATACCTTCGCTAAAAATCCAAATAGTATTTCATCGCAGACATTGACTTTTAAAATTCCTCTGAATCCAAAAGTTGCTTCATCACATGCAGCCACACCCATGGGGCCGATTGGTGTTTCAATTAATGGTATTCCATTTTTCAACCAATATGCTGCCGGTGGTTCACCTGTATCGAATGAAATTGCCGGGTTTGATCAGTGGTGGGGACATCCGCAAAACTCTGGGCAATATCATTATCACGTAGAGCCGAAATATCTCACTACTGTAAAAGCATCGAAGTCGGCCTTGCTTGGATTTTTATTAGACGGATTCCCGGTATATGGTCCCGAAGAAAATGGAAAGACTTTGGTGACGGCTGATTTGGATACCTATCACGGCCACACCGCAGCAACTACCGAATATCCGAGTGGTATTTATCATTATCACATCACCGCTGACGCGCCTTACTTGAATGGCTCCGGATTTTACGGAACAGCCGGAACGGTTTCTCAATAACATGAGAAATTGCTTAGTGATTCTGATGTTGTGTGGTTTGTTTGCTTGTTCTTCAAAAAAAGAAGTGAAAGCAACAATCAGCGCGCGCCACATTCCGGCACAATGGGTGGATGCAACTGACAACAAATTGACTCAACATCAGGATACACTATTCTATAACAGTAAAAAATTTTCAGGACATCTTTTTCAATTATATCCAACTGCAGATACGGCTTTGGTGATTTCATTTTTTGATGGAGTGCAAGAGGGCATCACACGCAAGTGGTATGTCAATGGTCAGCTAGCTGAAAAACGCTTATATGTTCAAGGAAAAAAAGAGGGATTGCATCAGGCTTGGTGGGAAGATGGTAAACCGAAATTTGTTTTTGAAGTGAGTGATGATGCCTATACCGGTGAATTGAAAGAATGGTACAACACCGGACAGTTGGCGAAAGAATTTCATTATAAAAACGGCCAGGAGGAAGGCGCGCAAAAAATGTGGTGGGCCGATGGAAGGCTGCGCGCCAATTATGTCGTGCGCAACGGAAAAAAATATGGTTCAATTGGCGTTAAACTTTGCCTCAATCCGAATGATTCGATTAATAAAAAATAGTTTCATTATCGTTTTGCTTCTCGTAGCATGTCAAACCAACAAGGAGGATTCACTACCATTTTACAATGATCCGGAGTTTACGCCACGTTGGATTGAGCCCTCATCTTCCTCGTATGATTCCATTCACACGATTCCTGCATTCTCATTCACCAATCAGGAAGGAGAAACCGTGACGGAGAAAATGGTGGAAGGCAAAATCTATGTCGCCAATTTTATGTTTACGAGTTGTGTCAGCATTTGCCCGGTGATGACGGACAATATGAAAATCCTGCAAAAGGAATTTGAAAATAATGAGGAGGTGGTTTTGCTTTCGCACTCGGTGTTGCCCATCGTAGACAGTGTCTCGGTATTAAAAAAATATGCTGATCGAAAAGGAATCCGGTCTTCTAAGTGGCACTTACTCACCGGGAACCGCGATTCCATTTATAGTTTGGCCAAGCGACACTATTTTGCCGGAGACTCCATTGGCTTCTATGGCAATCAACGCGATTTTTTGCATACGGAAAACTTTATTCTGATAGATAAACACCGAAGGATTCGTGGGGTCTACAACGGCACCATCAAGTTTGAAATGGATCGTATCATTGAAGATATCCGCACGTTGATGAAAGAAAATGAATAGAGGTATTTATTTTTAAATTCCATTGATTAACTTGGATGGCATGAATCATTCAAGAAGATTTTTCTTCCAGCGTATTGCTGCCATAGCAAGTGGTTTACTTTTGTCTTCTTTTCATTGGATTAGGCGGTTGGTTACAGAAGATGTCGTTCAATATAATGTAATCTTAGGAAGGCCAACGAAAAACTCCATTGCTTTGAGTGTTTTGACAAAGACAACGGTTTTATTTTATATTCGATATGGCCAAGAGCGAAATAATCTGAATCAGAAAACAAAATCCTATTCTTCAGATGACATTCATCCAACAGAAGTAACACTGACAAACCTAAAGCCAAGTTCGCAATATTTTTATCAAATCATTATTGGCAATACCACATTTTCAGACACCACCATTCACACTTTTTTTACACAGCGGTCAGCATCGAGTGATTTTACTTTTACCATTTCAGCCGATTCACATCTAGGCACTCCGCGACACTGCAATGTTGATTTGTACGCACGCACTATTCAAAACATCAAAAGCCAGCAACCTGATTTTCATATTTCGTTGGGGGATGATTTTCGAGCATCGAAAGTTAAAAACCCTTCAGCTGAATCCATTGCTGCACTTTATGTTCGACAACGGGAATTTTTAGGTGAGCTTTGTCACTCGGTTCCTTTCTTCTTTGTGCAAGGTAATCATGAGATGGAAACGCCCGGTAATAGTGATGGAACAGAAAATAGTTTAGCGGCATGGTCGTTTAAGGCACGCACTAACTTTTTGCCGGTTCCGCCTGCTGTTAATAATAATCGTCACAATTATTACTCCTTTAGCTGGGGTAATTCGTTGTTTGTTGTTTTAGATGTGTATTGGTATTCAGCAGGTTCATCGAATGACGATGGCCGCATATTAGATAATGAATGGGATTTTTCGTTGGGCAAAGAGCAATACCAATGGTTAAAGACAACATTGGAGCAATCCGATGCAAAAAACAAATTTGTATTTGGTCATCATGTGTTAGGATCATGCCGGGGTGGGGTAGAGTGGGCGGATAAATATGAGTGGGGTGGCAACGGTCGAAGCGGGTTGTATGAATTTGATGAGCTACGTAATGGTTGGGGGCTTCCGATTCATCAACTGATGGTAAAAAATAATGTTACTGCCTTTTTTCAAGGACACGATCATATTTTCGTAAAGAATGAAAAAGAAGGAGTGTCGTATATCACATGCCCGATGCCCGCTGATGCATTTTCTAATACCTACAATAGTGAGGCATACCTGACAGGCGATAAAATTCCGAATGCGGGTCATTTACGTGTCACGGTTAGTCAAGCAGAAGTACTGCTGGAATATATTAAATCTGTTTTATCTGAATCGGAATCAGCAACAGTGAAAAATGGACAGAGCATTTATGCGTGTTCGTTGCTAACGAAAGAAGTCAAACATCATATAAAATAGTACCTTGCGACCACTAATTTTTTTATCGTGTCGATTGGTATTTTAATTGTTTGTATCGCTGCTTTTGCGGCCGGATTTATTGATGCTATTGTTGGTGGCGGAGGGTTAGTGCAAACACCCGTTTTGTTCATGACGTTTCCGAATTATTCGGTGGCCACTTTATTGGGCACTACAAAGCTGCCTTCATTTCTCGGCACTTCCGTTTCATTATATCAATATGCCAAGCGTGTTACCATACATTGGAAGCTTGTAGGATTTATTGCTGGTGCTGCCTTTTGTGCGGCTATGTTTGGTTCGTATTTGGTGAGCACGATCAGCAATCAAACATTCAAGCCCATCATTTTAGTGGCGCTGATCATAGTTGCGATTTACACGTATACCAAAAAGAATTTCGGACAACACGAAGAAAAAGAGTTGCCATTTGGTTGGGCGTTAACAAGAGGATTAATCAGTGGTTTGGTGATTGGCTTTTATGATGGCTTCATTGGCCCAGGTACCGGTAGTTTTCTGGTGCTGATGTTTATTAGTTTACTCGGCCATGATTTTATGCATGCCAGTGCGCACGCTAAAACGGTGAATCTCGCCACGAACATGGCCTCCATTATTTATTTTGCCAGCACCGGAAATATTTTGTTTGAGTTGGCTATACCGATGGCTGTGTGTAATATGGCCGGTGGATTTGTTGGTACTCGCTTTGCGTTGCTGCGCGGAAATCAATTCATTCGCATTTTCTTTTTGTGCGTTGTGTGCGCTACTATTTTACGCTTCGGATATGATGTGTTTTTTAAATAGATCATCTCTTATTGCCTGATAATTCTTTATTTTTGATCTGATGAATCGGATCGATCGACTTACCGCTATTTTAGTTCAGTTGCAATCCAAGAAGATTGTAAAAGCTGAAGAAATTGCCGAGCGTTTTCAAATTAGCGTGCGCACGGTATATCGCGATGTGAAAGCATTGATGGAAGCCGGTGTGCCCATTGGCTCGGAAGCAGGGACAGGCTACTTTATTGTTGATGGCTACCACTTGCCTCCGGTGATGTTTACCGAAAATGAAGCGAGCGCCATGATGATGGCCGGAAAGTTAGTGGAGCGCATGACGGATAGCTCCGTACAATCCGCATTTGAAGGAGCGCTATTCAAAATTAAAGCCGTATTGAACGAAGCGCAAAAGGATCATTTGGAAAGTTTACAAGATCATATAGAAGTGATGAAGCCGCGCGTCACTCTTCCGGCACAGGCAGGAAATTTTTTAACTGATTTGCAGAAGGCAGTGGTAGGGAAGCAGGTTATCTTCCTGCACTATTTCAGCAATCATCAGAATGAGTTAACCGAGCGCGAAGTGGAGCCGATTGGTTTATTTTATTATAGTGCTGCCTGGCATCTTATTGCATGGTGTCGCTTGCGCAATGGCTTCCGCGATTTTCGTTGTGATCGCATCAAGGAATTAAAATCGACCGGAGAAGTTTTTCAGCCGCGTAGCATTTCGACTATGCAAGAGTATTTCAACAGCTTGCAGCAGGCGAATGTAGAAATGAAATCTGCCACCGTTCTATTTGATCGCAAAGAAGCGCACTATATTCAAAACTCGCGGCACTATTTTGGGTTTGTTTCGGAAGAAGATGCCGATGGACAAGTGCGCATGCATTTTCTCACAGCAGATCTGAACATGATGGCACGCTGGCTCCTATCGTATGGCCGGGGTGTGGAAATTGAAAAACCGGAAGAGCTGAAAGAAACGATTCAACAACTGGTGGAGGAACTTCAGGAACATTATTTGAAGCTCGAAACCCGATAAATGCCTCCTCCTGACATAGGGTTGTCACTCGCCTGCAAAAAATAATTCAACTATTTCTTTTCTACTGACATAGGGCTGACAGGCTGCATAGGTTGATTTGAGAAAAAATTAATCTATGGAAATCAAAATCATCCTCTTTTGGCTTATTCTTCTCGCCATGGCAACACCTTCACTCATCTTCGGTTTTGCCAAAATTATTCGTAAAAAAGACAAAGTAGAACTCTTTCAACGATTGGGTTACCCCATGTGGTTTATGATTACGGTTGGGTTGGGCGAAGTAGTCACTGCTATCGGCTTACTTTTTGAACCGACTCGACTGATAGCCATTTTGCTGTCAGCTATTATTTTGATTGGCGCCATTTTTTCGCATGTGCGTGCGCGCGAACCTAAAGAGGCCATGGCCCCTGCAATTGTTTTGGTTCATCTCGCGATCATCTTCGCCTTTACTTTTTTTATCTAATCATAGCTGAAACGCCTAGTCACTCACCTAAAATAGAGTCTTACACTTTAAAAAATAATTATGAATCAACCAGTCATCAAACAAGTAAAGCCAATCAACTTTTTATTTCATCGTGCCGAAGTGAAGATCAGCGATCTGATCAATCAAGTGCCGGTGGCAAAAGAACTCTTTAAAGAATCTGTTCGGCTAGATCTTCATCCGTCCGGTCCTATCCACTGGCACTACTTCGGATTTATGGGCGATGAAACCAAACCCTTCACGCTTGAAGTTTGTTTACCAACGGCATCTATTCCGTCAGACTACGATGGCGCATTTCATTTTAAGCGTACCGAAGATTTTAAATGTGTTTCGCTTTTGCATGAAGGTGCCTGGCATGAGATTCCGAAGAGCTACGGCATCTTAATGGAGTTTATGCAACAACATCACCTGCAGCCGACTGGAATTACACGCGAGTTGTATATCAATGCGGATTTTGCAAATCCGGAAGCCAATGTTACTGAAATTCAGATGGGAATAAATTGAAGTGTACTATGCGAAAGTGGATTCTATTTCTAGGAATTGTTGCCGCACTTCTTTGTGCGATGATCTGTTCAGCGGATGCACAAAATGATTCAAAGTCTATGAAACTGAATGCTGGATTTATTACTTCTAAGTTGAAAGAGACAAAATTGTTTTATACCCAAGTGTTGAAGATGGAAGTTGTTTTTGAAAATGACTTCTATCTTTTGTTAAAAGTAAAGAATGGTACAGATCAGATTAGTTTCCTATTACCGAATCACGAAAGTCAACAGCCTTTGTTTCAACCTCCGTTTAACGGAAAAGGTGCCTACCTGACAATTGAGGTAGATAACGTAGATATGGTGTATGAACAAATGAAAATGAAGAAAATTCCGGTTGCCATCACTTTGCGTGATGAGCCTTGGGGCGATCGGCATTTTGCTATTGTAGATCCGAATGGTATTGGTATAGACATCGTAACATATAAACCACAAAACTAATTATGGAGGTAATGGTATTCGCTACTACAGTGCAATCTACAGAGCAAGTCAAAACACTTGCGCCTCAAATTAACTTGCTCGCTGGAAAGGGCCGGTGGAATTTTGCACTAGACGATTGCGATAAAATACTTCGAATTGTATCTGACAACGTAAATCCAGAGGAAGCGGTAGCTCTTTTGAAGAAGTATGGATTTGAATGCAATGAACTTAACTAAAACAATAACACCTTATGAACACACTTACCCTCAATCTTTCATTTTTGATAAATGCCTCTTCACAAAAGGTCTGGAATGCATTAACTGATCCTAACTTAGTTAAGCAATATTTTTTCGGAACAAATCTCCAAACCACTTGGAAAGTGGGTGACCCTATTACTTTTAGTGGTGAGTGGGAAGGTAAATCGTATGTAGACAAGGGTACAATTCTTCAAATCGATGCAGGTAAGTCGGTAACTTATAATTACTGGAGTTCTTTTTCCGGAAAGGAAGATAAGCCTGAAAATTACGCCAACATCGTTTATCAATTAGAAGATCAGGGAAATCAAACGAAGCTAACAATTCAGCAGGATGGCATCGCAGATAAAGATGTGTTGTCACACTCCGAACAAAATTGGAAAATGGTTGTAAATTCGATGAAGGAACTAATTGAAAAGTAAGTTGTATGAATGCTCTAAAGAAAACCGCTGGAAAAAAGTTAAGGCCTACCATGAAACCCGGTAAAGGAAAAACCTGGACTGACAAAGTCAATGATCCGGCCAAAGAGTATGTCGTAAAAAAATTGGAGAAAGATTTTGCCGATATGCCGGCAGGATCAAGAATGTTAATTGCCACACCCAAAATAATCGATGACTACATTCGGCAAATTCCGAAAGGTAAAAGTGGCAGCTTGGCAAATATGCGAAGAGATTTGGCCAATGAGTATGGAGCCGAATACACATGTCCGGTTACTTCCGGAATATTTTTACGAATCGTTTCGGAAGCTGCCCACGAACAAATAGAAAAGGGAGTAGCCTTAAGCAAGGTCACTCCTTTTTGGCGGATAGTAGATGAGAAATCGGCCCTCAATAAAAAGCTGTCATTCGGTACGGAGTTTGTTGCGAGTCAACGAAAAAAAGAGGGTCTACATTCAAAATAATTTATTCAGTACGCAGCGATTGTGTTGGATTAGTTCGGATGGTTTTTATCCCGAGTATAACGATTACTAGCATAATCAAAACGATTAAGCCAACAACACTTATTGTAAAAATACTCCAGGGTAAATTGGTGCGATAGGCAAATCCTTGTAACCAATGATCTGAAGTGTACCATGCTAATGGTACTGCTACCAGTATCGCTATGATCAATACACTGATAAATTCCTTTGTAAGAACCATGAGCGCCTGTGTGGCGGAGGCACCAAAAACCCTGCGAATCCCGATCTCTTTGGTTTTGCGTATTGTAGTAAAAGTCGCCAGCCCAATAACTCCGATGATTGCAATACTAAGTGAAATAAACGTGAAGAGAATCGTTAATCGCGAGGCAACAATTTCAGTTTTATAGGTTTCATTGAATGTTTCATCTTGAAACCAGTACTTCATGGTGTAGTCGGGTTCAAATGATTTATAGGTATTGTTAATCGCCTGCATCGCTTGCTCAGTAGTGCCGGGTTGAAAAGCAATATAAAGTGCACTGATGGATTGAATGTGCTGTCGATAGAGAATTACAGGAAGAAGTGCTTCATGCAGTGATGAAGTATGAAAATCGTTGATGACACCAATGATAACGCATGGGATTTGCCCAAATTTTAATTCCTCTCCAATGGGATTTTTTAAACCCATTACTTTCACAGCTTCTTGAGTTACCAGAACTTCTGTTCTGAGCGTATCACTTTTTTCAGCTTGAAAGTCATTGCCTTCCAGAATTTTTAGCCCCATGGTTCGGGTAAAATCAGGATTGCATCCTATCGTACGGATCGATACACGCAAATCATCTGGCTTGCCTGGCCACGTGACACCGGTATTAGCGCCAGCAGAATTTAATGGATTGTCATTGGATCCGCCAACACTTATAATGTTTGGGTTCTTCAGTAATTCATTTTTAAAGCTTTCATAACTTTTTAATAGGCGAAAGGTTGGTTCCAAACGAATCATGTTACTTCGATTGAAGCCCAAATTCTTCTGAGTAATGAATTCCAACTGCCGGTAAAGTACACCGCTAAAAATCACAATAATCAACGAAACACTTAGCTGGATTACCAATAGAGATTTACGGAAGCCATGATTGCCGGATGCATTAGTGGTGAGTTGATTTTTCAGAATACGAACAGGTTGAAAGGAAGACATGATGAGTGCCGGATATAATCCCGCCAGAATGGCTACAACGAATAGAAAACCAATCAAATACAGGAGCGTATTTCCTTGCAACAGATGGAATTCGATGGGCTGCATGAGCAACGAGCTAAAGGACGGTAAGATCCATTCTACTGCCGTGATGGAAATAATAAATGATAAAAGTACTAAACCGAACGACTCAATCATGAATTGACCGGCAATGCTTGTGCGCAAGGCACCCGTTACTTTACGAATACCAATTTCCTTTGCTCGCAAAGAAGCTCTGGCGGTAGACATATTCACCAAATTAATAACGGCCATTAATACGACCAGCGCACCGATGATTCCGAACAAAAAGACGTACTCTATTTTCCCGCCAGTATTTTTGCCTCCTTCAAATTTGCTTTTCAAATGCCAATCTAACAGGGGATAGGCTTGGTAACTTACATTTTGTGATTTATGTTCTTCGGTGAGAACTCGGGTGTCATTTAATTTGGCGGTGAGTGCTTCTGCAGAAATAGGTGAACCTGTTTTGATATAGATGTTGAAAAAATTTCGCGCCATCATCGCTTCGTTTATACCCCATTGTTTTTGAAGAATATGATAAGGAAGTGCAAAGTCAAATTGTAATGACGAGTTAATCGGAACGTTTTTAAACACAGAAGCAATGGTTACTTCATGTCTATCATCAATTTTAATGATCTTACCAATTGGATTAGCTTTTCCATAAAGCCTTTCCGCCATTTTTTCTGAGATCGCAATGTTGGCAGCTCCTTTCAGTGGTTGACGATCTCCTTGTAAAATTGGAAAGTTAAATACGGAGAAGAGGTTTTCATTTGCGTAGACACCATTCAGATAGATGCACTCATTGGTTTTCTCTTCCGGGCGAAAACACAATTCATGTGGCCAACGGCTTCCGGATGAGACACTGGCTAGAGCTGTGACCTCTGGAATCGATGAGACATCTAAAGCAGACGAGGCAAGATCATATGTTTGAAAATTTCCATCAGATTTTACATGCGTCATCACTTTATAAATCGTCTCTGGTTCAGAATGAAATTGATCAAACGAAGTTTCATGGATGATCCATGTTAAGATCAAAAGCGCACAAATTAGTCCTAATGATAATCCGAATATGCTTAAAAAGGAGTGACCGGGTTGGCGCACAAAGTTGCGGATTGCAACAGTTAAAATATTTCTTAGCATATCCATAGCTACTCCGGTATTATTGATTTTGCTTTTCCTTCGTTTGATATTCTTCCATCGAAAAAACCGAATTACATTCCATACAAATTGAAACTTCGCTTGCCGTGGGTAGTGATTAACGGTGCGATAGAATAACTCATAAACATCACCTTGAATTTCTTCTAAAAGCTCCGGTCGGCAATACCATTGCAAAAATCGGTCGGCCCATTTGGGGGGTTGGCGATTCATGCTAAGCGAAATTGCAACGCCACTTTCGGTATCTGACTAAACAACTGATTCCTCAATTCATTGGCTTCTTCCAAACTGCGCTTACCCGCAGCGGTCAGCAAAAAAATTCGTTTTCGCCTGCCCCCGCGTTCTTCGGTGGGGTCACTCATTTTTGATTTAAGGAGCCCCTTCTCCTCTAACCGTGTTAATACGGAATGGACTGCGCTAATATTGAGGCTACGGCCAGCTTGCTTTTCGATTTCGTCCATCACAGCAACGCCATAGGCATTGGGATACAAAATCCCTACATGCAATAGAACCAGTTCCTCTAGTTCTCCTAGATAATTTCCTTTCATTCCTTTAAGCAATTAGTTCCACAAACGTGAAAGTAATAAATATGTTTCATATTTGTAGAATGAAAGTAATTCAAGAACCAAATGCTAGTGCTTCTTCAAATAAAGATTAAATCATCGAAGAATGACTACCGTGTAGATTTTGCGATTTGTGAACATACTGATTACCGTTCGGAATCCAAACGAAAAATGTTGTACCCACCACTGGGGTACTTTCAAAAGTAATTCGCCCGTTTAATTTTTCAACGGCTTTTTTAACGATGTATAAACCCAAGCCATTTCCTTTGGAGTGTTCGCTACCTCTAAAGAACATATCGAAAATACGATCTTGATATTCTTTTTCAATACCAATTCCATTATCTCTTATTGTGAGCTGAAGTCCGCCATTTTGATTTTGAATCTCTAAATCGATAAAGGCATCTTGCAGACAACAAAATTGGATAGCATTTTCAACCAAATTTTCGATGACAATTTTGATAAAGGCTGGATAGGAATAGAACCCGAGAACATTTTGAGTTTGCGATTGAAACTTTATATTTTTTCGATCTATACTCTCTCTGAATGCATCCAGTGTAGCTTCTAAAAGTAGGGGAATCGAAATTTCTTTATAAACGAATTGCTGCGCTCCTACATCACTGATCGATTGCAATTTGATCAACATTCGATCCAGATTGACGGCAGTCTCACGTACTTTTTCAAACAGGTGAAGGGCATGTTGATCCTTAACGGTAATTTTGGCCACTTCCGATAATCCCATGAAAGTTGTCAGCGGTCTTCGAAAGTCATGAGAGGATCTGTAAAAAAAAGTATCTAATTCTTTATATGCCTGCTCCAACTGACGGGTGCGGTCCATTACTTTTTGTTCAAGCCCCTCGTTAAGCTGGCGTATGATTTCATTGCTGATTCGTAATTCTTCCGATTGAGCCTGAATTTCTTCTTGCTTTTCAGCCAATGTTCTGTTTAACTCGGTCAGCGATGTATTGGCTTCTGTCAATTCTTCAGCTTGTGCTAGTATTTCCTCAGTTCGTTCGGCTAATTCGGTATTTACTTTTTGAAGAGCTTGGTTTGCTTCGGTTAATTCTTCACTCTGCACGGTTATTTCTTCATTCCGCTCCTGCAATTGCCTATTTAAAAACTTGGTTTGATTAGATGATCGAAAAAGTTGATAAAACAATACACTCGCTATGACAAGACCAATAATCGTTATAAGAATAATGATCCGCTGGTTATCAATTTTTTCCTGTTGGTTCTCCATGGCCTTTTGGCGGATTTGATCATTAGCCTGCAATAATCGTATTTCTTGATTTCGTTTGTCAAGCTCGTAGTTACTCTGTAAACTTAAAATACGATTACTTAGCACCGAATTATTGACCGAGTCCTTTAACTTCTCAAATAAGATGGAGTAACGAAGTGCTTCGTTGAGCTTACCTTGTTTGGTCAACAAATTCCTTCGCGTCTCGTAAATATTGGCCAATACAATTCCATGGTTTGTCAATCGTGCAGTTTGTTCTGCAAGATTCAAATAGCGGTTGGCCTCTGGATAGTTACCCAGTTTCGTATACACACTACCTAAATCATAATACCCCCACGCCAAACCGCTTTGATGTAGTATTTCTTCTTTTATTTTAATGCTCTCTAACAAGTATTCCAATGCTTCTTTATATTTTCCTTTGGCCTCTAGGGTTTCACCCACATTAGCCATGGTAGAAGCTGCTCCTTTTTTATCATTCGTACTTTTTCGGATGGCTAGGGCTCTCCCAAAAAACAATATGGCGCTATCGTATTTCTTTTCAAACTTCAGAACTAGACCTTTTTGATTGTAAGCACGGGCAGCATCTGCGGTAAATCGATTTATTTCGGCTAGTTGAATGGCCTTATTGACGAAAGTGTTAGCCATCGGGGATTGCTTGAGTCGATAAAAATTACGACTGATTCCAATTAGCGCCAGCACTTCATCGTTCAGATATGCTTTTTCTTCAGCTACCTTTAAAGCTTCATAATAATTTTTTAAACTGATGTCATAGTTTCCAATTTCTTCTAACACCTCGCCCAAATCGATGAGCGCTTTAGTGTAGGCCTTCAATGATGCGTTTTTGAGATAGAAATTTTTTACCTCTTCAAAATAGGTCAGCCCCTCGGCATATTTTCCTTGCCGAAAGAAAATGATGGCCTTTTGATATTTAATATCAAGTTGAATTTCTATAGCTGAAGCATCAGCACGAACTCCTTCTGCTTTTTTCAGATACTCAAGTGCCTGCTCTAAATTCGATTGTGATAAATGCCACTGAGAAAGATTCACATATATATCGGCCAACAAAACTTTGTCTGTTAATTTTTCTCGAATGACTCTCGATTTTTCAAGAAAGAGAAACTCTTGTTTGGGTAATGAGATGTTTCCATAATACCGACCTAGGTTCCGGTACAACACGGATAAGTGCCATGGGTAAAGACTATCGCCCAGAACTTTCATCGAACTATTGTACCAGATTTTGGCGGAGTCATACAACCCTTGATTGCGATAGAAATTTCCCAATTGAGTTAGTGCATAGCCTTGCCATCCGCGATGCCCAAGTTTACGGGCATCTTCGCTGCCTTTTTGCAAAAGTTGAATTGCTTTCTTTTTTTCTCCGCGTAAGTTAAAATACAAGCCCTCGTAAATTTCAGCTTGCGCTTTGCCCAGTGGATAGTCGATTCGGTCGGCTTCTTTTTTTGTATTTTGGATCAGCTCATAGGATTTATTCAGATCGATAATGAGATATTGAAATGATACTGCATTAAGAACATCTATTCGATCTCTGCCTTCCACAGATCCCAATCGATTATTTAAACTATCGATGGTTGAATTTTGGCCAAACGAAATAATTGAAAAAAAAATTATCAGAATAAAGGGCGCAATAAGCCTTATTGTACTGGTTGGGGAGCAACGCATTTGTACAAAATAAACAAATGTTATAAGAATAGCGAATGCTGAATTTGAAATGTAATCAAGAATTCGGCATGATAATTGAAAATGTACTACCCTGCCGTGGGATAGAGGTAAGCTGAATGGTGCCTGATAATTTAGCGATAGTTTCTTTTACAATATAAAGCCCCAAACCCGAGCCTTGCGAAGACTCGTTGCCACGGAAAAACATATCGAATATTTTAGTGTGAAGCTCTGGCGCAATGCCCTGTCCATTGTCTTCTACGTGCAATGTAAATGAGGCTGGTGTTAATTGCAGATGTAGCCGTATGTATTTTTTTTCTTTTCTATGATCGTGGTACCGAATGGCGTTTGAAATTAAATTGGAGATAACAACATGCAAGCGTTTTCCATCATTTGTAACGAGTAGTGGTGCAGGTATTTCATTTATGAATTCTATATCTGCAGCATCTGAACTGTATTTAAGTGAGTCCCAGATTTCGTTTGCCATAGTCCCCAGATTAATCGGCTCGCGCGAAATTTCCAACCGATTATTTCGGGAATAGTCGGTTATCTCTTTAATGAAAGAGTCTAACGCAGAAAGTCTTGCCATAATCATTTCATCGTATCTTTTGCGTTCATCCATATGAGATGTTTGACCGGTAAGGCGCACTAATCCTTGAACGGAGAGCAGGGGAGCACGCAAATCATGAGAAGTGCTGTATACAAACCGGTCCAGCTCTTCATTCAATTTTGCGAGTTGATGGTTGCTTTGTAATAGCCGACTTGCGTTTTCGTGATTAAGGCTAATCAACAAATACACTGCCATAATGGAAACAGGAAATGCAATCGAAAAATTAATGATTTGATTTAAGCGTATGTAATCATCGGAATAGCTTCGGAAAGTAAGCAAGTGAGCGGTACCCAGCATGGCTAACGTAAAAAGAATAAAGCTGAATAGAGCAAAGGCGAGCGCGATTTTCCTTTGAGCGTAATTGAAAACAGCGAAAGATCCCAGGGAAACAGGGATGAAGAATACGAAAGCACCGGTATTTAAACTTTCACTCGAAACAATAAGCAAAAGCACAACATTAAAGGTGAAGAACAAAAGGAAATTGGCGAGTGCATGGTTTTGTTTTCGATGAAAGAAAAGAGAGATCAGGATGATGATAAAGGCGGTGCTGTACACAATACTGGATTCGGTAATGACTCGCCATTCTCGCAAATCCATGAAAATGTAAAATCCGAGGACGAAAAGTGCTATCAATCCGTATTGGCCGGATAGCATCACCTGGCGATACTCATTTATCGATTCAATGTATGTGTTTTTACCAATTATCAGATTGCGGATAAATCTTTTCATATTTTGTCCTGCAAAAGTAGAAGATGCGGCAAAGTTGATTTGAGGAGATTGATACGTAACTTCATTCATGCAATATTTAAAGCCAATTTTTAATAAAATGATTCATCAGGATTGCCCTTAATTGAGAAGGCGTAGTTTAAACCTATATTTTGATTGATTGCAGCTGTACTTGGAGATTGAATGCCCTCGTAAGATTTCACGCAATTCAATGCAAAATGACCTATAATTTGTCTGTGTGAAACGTTAATTCTGTAACCTTTATCTTTGTCTCTAGCTTTTTATTTTATGCTGCAATCTGTATTTATTGATGTAGCTTCGGTCTATTCAGACAATAGTGAATTAAAGAATCGCCTTTGGAATGAAATTTCCATAGCCTACCAGTCGAACAGCAGGCACTACCATACATTGCAACATCTCAACCACCTCTATCGGCATCTTACCGAGATGAAAGATCGTATCCAAAACTGGCATTCGGTGATGTTCAGTTTATTCTACCATGATTTTGTTTATCAATCAACACGTTCAGATAACGAGGCAAAAAGTTCGGAAGTGGCTGCACAGCGATTGCATCAATTAAACGTTCCGGCTGATTTGATCGAAGTGTGCCATGCTCAAATTTTGGCAACAAAGCTGCACGAGCTATCGGTGAATGAGGACACAAATTATTTCACTGATGCCGATCTTTCTATTTTAGGGAAAGATCCAGAAACGTATACAAACTATTGTCAGAATGTACGGAAGGAGTATTCTATTTATCCAGATTTGCTATATAAGCCGGGGCGAAAAAAAGTGATCAAACACTTTTTAGCGATGCCGAGAATTTATAAAACAGAGTTTGGCTACACCCATTGGGAAGCCCAAGCCCGAATCAATCTGCAATCTGAATTAGAAAATCTGTAGAATTAGGCGACTGAGAAATTCTTTATAAAAAAACGAAACTATATTTACTGCAATTACGATTAATATCATGTTTCTGGATTAAAAGTCATTCCGAATGAAAAAGACCAAACTAGGAGAATTTGAAGAATTAGTGCTTTTAACCGTGGCAGCCTTGCAGGAGGAAGCCTATGGCGTAGAGATAAAAAGAGAGCTCGAACGCAGGTTGAACGAAACATTGAGTGTGGGCTCCATTCAATCAGCGCTCAAGCGAATGGAAGAAAAAGGGTTTTTAACTTCCGCTTTTGGGGAAGCTACTCAAGTAAGAGGAGGGAAGCGCAAGAGAATTTATTCTACGACCTCACACGCGCACAAAGTGCTACGCGAAATGAAAGACATTCGCGCGGGCTTATGGAACGATATGCCCAAGCTGGCCTTTAAGTTGAAAGCATCTATTGTATAAACCTTTATGGAAAATAAAACATTGCAAAATTCTGCCATTGACATCAAAATAAAGTTGGCTTCCTTGTGGGCTGCAGTGATGTGTTGCTATATCTACGGAGATTATTTTTCATTTTATGTACCCGGCAAACTGGACAAATTTCTTCAAGGACAAACACTTTTGGATTCGCCTTTCAAATTGTTTGCGGCATCCGTGTTGATGGCCGTTCCATCGGTCATGATTTTTTTATCCATTGCCTCACGCGCTCCGATTAATCGGTGGTTGAACATTGTGTTTGGTGTTTTCTACACTAGCATTATGGTGCTGATAGCTTTTGTTTCGATCGCACCGTGGTGGGCATTCTATGTTTTTCTAGCAATAGTTGAGGCCTTGCTTACTTCACTCATCGTATGGTATGCATGGAATTGGCCCAAGGATATACAGAAATAATGCGTCATGACAAATCATTCTTTATCACGTTCGAACAATAGCTTGGCTCGGCAAGCCGGTTTGTTTTACTTAGGAGTAGTACTAACCGGAATTTTTAGTTTGATGTACGTGCCATCGCAATTGATCGTGTGGAGCGATGCAGCCACTACATTCAAAAATATTTCTACCTCTGAAACATTATTTCGATGGGGAATTGTGAGTAGCATGGCCTGTTATGTATTCTTCATTTTTTTGCCGCTCAGTTTATTTCGTTTATTGGAATCGGTCAATCGCTGGCATGCGCATCTGATGGTGGTGCTTTCTATCGTAAGTGTTCCGATTTCATTCCTCAACCTGTCGCACAAATTTTCCATTCTCAATTTGCTTCACCCGGAGCTTTCTTCTACTCTCACGCAAGTACAAGTGCAAGAGCAAGTAATGTTTCATTTGAATGCTTACAATGATGGAATTGTTATTGCTTCCGTCTTTTGGGGACTCTGGTTGTTTCCATTCGGATATCTGATTTTTAAATCAGGCATTTTACCAAAAGTGTTGGGCGTCCTGTTAATGGCTGGTTGTTTTGGTTACCTGATCAATATTCTGGCGAATGTGATCAACCCATCTTATTCGGAATTAGGAATTGCTGGATGGGTTCGCTTGCCGGCTTCACTGGGTGAAATTGGTACATGCCTATGGTTGTTGATCATGGGTGCGAAAGAATATCCGAAGACCCAAACAAATTAATAATAATGATGCGTATGCCAACCGATCCGTATTCCATAGAGCCACCAAAGTGGCCATTGAAGTTGTTGCGCTTTTTTCTGAAGAAAGAATTTGTCGAAGAGATTGAAGGCGACATGGAAGAACTGTTTTACGAAAATGTAAAAACAGAATCGATTTCGAAAGCAAAATGGCGCTATACTTTGGATGCTATTAAGCTGTTGCGCCCCTCGCTCATGCGAAACTGGAAATGGTTCAGCACCTTCAACCATTTGCCCATGATGCAGAATTATTTTAAAACCTCATCGCGCAGCTTGCTGCGCAATCCACTGAACTCGTTTATCAATGTATTTGGTCTCGCCATGGCAATTGGCTTTTGTATTTTGGGCTATGCGTTTGCCCGCTGGACCATCAACACCGACCAGTTTCATGAAAACAAAAATGAGGTTTACCTCATCACCTACAAAGCACAGCGAAATAATGGTTTGCAGGAATATGGCAAATCACCTCGACCCTTAGGTGAATTGTTGCAACACGATTTTCCGCAAGTGAAACGCATGTGCCGTGTGGAAGATGAAGCAGTTGTAGTGAAGTATCAGGATCTGGTTTTTCATGAGCGCGTGCGCTATGCGGACCCTTCATTTTTAGAAATGTTTACCTTCCCTATGAAATGGGGCTCAGCTGCTTCTCTCAAAGACATCAATAGCATTATTCTGAATGAAGAGATGTCGCAGAAATATTTTGGCGAGAGCAACCCAATCGGTGAAACAATCTTGTTAAAATTTGGCTCTTCCAAAAGTAAGGCGTTTAAAATAAGTGGAGTGGCTAAAAAATTTCCGGATGCCCACACAATTGATTTTAGCTTTCTCATTCATTTTGATAACATACGCACGTTGCAAGAAAACTACCGCCTCGATGATTGGAGTAAAACGGTAAACGCCACATTTGTACAGGTCGATCAAGCCGGAGACATTGCTACTATGCAACAACGTATGGATCAATACAAACAAGCACAAAACAAAAACGCAGAGCCGGATTGGGCAATCGCGGAATTTGGATTTCAACCATTAGCCACATTGCACATTCAATCAGAGAATATTCAAGATGATATTTCCACTAGTTCGGCAGCCAACTATTCGGCTATCATGTTTCAAATCGCTATTGGCTTGGTCATGCTTATCCTAGCTTGTCTCAACTATGTGAATATTGCAATCGTATCAGCTGCCAAGCGATTGAAAGAAATTGGAGTGCGCAAAACGATTGGAGCTACACGCAACGTCATGATCGTTCAATTTTTAACGGAGAATGTAGTGGTTACTTCAGTAGCATTAGTGATTGGGCTCGCGTTGGGACTTTTGTTTTTTATTCCTTGGATGGAAAGCATGTTTCATTTCAGCATGGAATTTTCATGGACAGACCCCACCTTGTGGATATACCTGCCCGCTATTTTGTTTTTCACGGGTATCCTATCCGGAATCTACCCAGCATTTTACATTTCTCGTTTTGAGGTAGTTACTATATTAAAAGGAACTCTACAATTTGGAAAACGCAATCCACTAACTAAAGTATTCCTTGGATTACAAATTGTGTTGGCGCTTTTATTAATCACTTCTGCTGTGTTATTTACACAAAATTCAAATTATGTTGCTGGGCGCAGTTGGGGCTATAATCAACATCAGGCCATGTATGTAGCAATTCCCAACTATGCCAGATTTGATCAACTGCGAACGGCCGTTTCTCAAGACCCGGATGTTATTTCAGTGGCGGGTGTAGCTCAACATATAGGACGAGGACATGCTACGACCATCGTTCGAATAGGAACGAGAAATGAATCGGTCGATGAATTGGCCATTGATGCACATTATCTGGAGACGATGGGGATTCAACTTACGCAAGGAAGAAATTTTATAGATCAATCGGAGAATGATAAACGTTCAATTATTATAAATGAGTTATGCGCGCAAACATTGAATCTGAGTGAATCGATTGGTACTACCCTTAAAATTGATAGCGTTTCTTATGATATCATTGGTGTCGCTAAAGATTTTCACAGCTATAGTTTTTTTGAAAAACTTAAGCCCACTATTTTTCGATTGGCCGATAGCAGTGCCTATCGTTATCTCGCAATGAAAATTGCACCTGGAAAAGAGCGTGAAGCATATCAAAAGGTACAAGCCAAGTGGACTGAATTATATCCGGAAGTTCCTTTTGCCGGAGGCTATCAGGAAGATGTGTGGGGAAATTATTACGCCACCATGAACAATCATGCAAAATTTTGGAAGGTCATTGCCTTCATGGCTATTGTTTTGGCGAGCTTGGGTTTATATGGCTTGATTACTTTAAATGTTTCCGGACGAATACGTGAATTCAGTATTCGCAAAGTGATGGGGGCTGGTGCTGGCAGCTTGACATATACGATTTCTAAAAACTATATCCTGTTGATTGCGATTTCCATAACTGTCAGCGCACCGCTTACCTATCAATTGATGAAAGCCATGTTTGACTTTGCGTATAGCTATCACATACCGATTACGTTTACGAGCGTACTGATAGGAATTGCTATTTTGGTAATTGTTTTACTGGCTACTATTTCTACACAAATAAGAAAAGTAATTAAAGCCAATCCAGTTAAAGGACTAAAGGTGGAATAAGATAGCTCAGCTACGTATAGGTAATTATTTGGTAGGTTGTTCGTATTTTTAGAGAATGACAAAGCCAACAACCATGTCAGTATTGGCCGAAACGTTACGGAAACATTCTTCACTCTCTGAAAAGAAGATAGCTAAAGTAGTTGCTGCGTACAAGCCGTTCCCAACCAAACACAACCAACTGTTGGTACGCAAAGGAGATGTGGCAAAATATTTGTATTTCGTAGAGAAAGGTTATTTGCGTGTTTTTGTTACAGATGCATCGGGCAATCAATTCACCCGATTTTTAATTGAAGAAGGTATGGAAGGCACAGCCTTTCCCAGTTTCATTTCCCAGCAAGTTTCTTCCGCTTCTGTGCAATGTGTAGGCAAAGCTGAAGTGTTGCGCATCAGTTATGACGAACTTCAAAAATTGTATCAGGCAGTACCGGAATTTGAGCGACTGTATCGAAAGATTATTGAGATGGCCTATGTGTCATCAATCCATCGGATCGAAACTTTAATTTCGATGAACGCACGCGAGCGTTACCTTCAATTGTTGAAAGAAAAACCAAAGTGGTTTCAGCAATTGCCGGCCAATGTCATTGCCGAATATCTCGGCATTACGAAAGAAACACTTTCACGTTTGAAATCGGCTAAGTGATTTTGTTGACATTTATCAACAGCTAAGTTGTCGCTGCTTTCGTTCTTTACATGAATTCATACTCTACGACAAACAACAAATTAAAAAATCGCAGATGAGTAACCCATCACCTTCTTCGAAAATTAAGTTGATTGCTGCCACTCTTCTATCAGGCTTGCTTTGGTATTTCGCAATTGATATCAGCGGTCAGTTTGGCTTTTTGGTTTGGGTAGCACCCTTGCCCATCTTGTGGATTTCCCTTCAAACCTCCGGACGTATTTCTTTTTTGTGTGCATGGATGGCTTACCTCTTGGGCCGTTTGAGTTGGATCCCATTTCTAATGGTGCTGATGCCTCTGGTTCCAATTATTCTAGTCACAATATTACCACCTGTATTTTTTGGTCTCTCTATTTTGCTCAATCGCTGGATAGTTTTGAAAAGTAAGAGCGCTTGGGCCGTGCTTGCATTTCCGGCCATTATTGCTTCTTTCGAATTTTTAATTTTCAATAACCCCGTTGATGGCACCGCAGGAAGCCTGGCATACACGCAATCGAATTATATCACAACCATACAGCTTGCTTCTGTTACCGGGATTTGGGGAATTGTATTCATCACTTCGCTGTTTCCTGCATCTATGGTTTTAGCGTGGCATTTTCGTACAAGCCGTGGCAAACAAATTTCTACCATCGCCATTGCGAGTACCCTTTTGCTCTGCACTATAGTGTTTGGCCTCGTTCGTGTAAATCTACCAAAGCCCCAAACAGAAATAACTGTTGGAATCACTGCTGTCACAGAAGATTTGTACGGCAAAATGGGTGACATCTCTAGCTTCGAGTCAGGACGAAATAAAATTGTCGACCAATATAGAGAGCAAATTTCTGAGCTAGCCAAACAAGGTGCGCGTTACATTCTCTTTCCTGAAAAAGTTCTTCACCTTACTAAAATACAAAACGACTCACTGCTTACTGTTTTCACAAATTCAGCAACAGAACTCAGCGCTACTATTATCGGTGGTGTAGCCACCAAAGAAAATAACACATGGAGAAATCTCGTGCAGTTCGTTCCACCTTCAGCTGCCGTGCAGCAATACCAAAAGCGATTTCATGTCAAAGGATTTGAAGGACATTTCGAGCGCGGCACACGCGTAGGGTTGTTAACCAATACTCCATTTGTCGGTGGTATGGCTATTTGCAAAGACATGGATTTCCCTGAATGGCTTCGCGAATATCAACAAGTTGATTTACTTTTTGTGCCTGCGTGGGATTTTGTGCAAGACGGTTGGTTGCATTCACGTATGGCAATCATGCGCGGTGTGGAAAACGGATACACTATTATTCGAGCAGGCCGGCAAGGTCGATTGACGGTCAGTGATTATCGGGGCATAGTGGTAGCAGAAACAAATGTGGAGAATGGAAAAGCAGCATCATTACTCGCTTCAGCACCGATCTATCACATTGAAACTATGTATTCCAAGTGGGGCGATTGGTTTGGCTGGCTATGTATTTTTCTCACAGCCAGTTTTATTATTCAAGCATTCGTCAACAGCAAAAGAAAAACGCAAGTCAATTGAAGAAGTAAGGTTCATTTATTCAGGCGGCCCCTCATCACCCACCGCACATAGCCACGCGGCTTCGGCCGGGCTGTCGGCACTCGCCACCCACCACGCATTCCATTTCGGGCTCAAACAAATGCCTCCATCCCTGGCCGAGCGCGGAGTAATATACCAGCTTTGTGAGCAATAGATTTTTTTTAGAAAATAGTTGCGCAACCAATTAATTGCGCATATATTTGCAACTGAATAATTGCACAATAAATAGTTGAGAAAATGAGACGAGATGTATTTCAGGCCATAGCGGACCCGACACGAAGAGCCATTTTGGTTTTGCTGGCTGCTCAGGCCATGACCCCCAACGCCATAGCCGAAGAATTTCATTCAAGCCGGCAAGCCATTTCAAAACATATTCAGCTGTTATCAGAATGTGAATTGTTAAAGCAAGAGCAACAGGGCCGGGAAATTTATTACTCCCTCGAAATCGAAAAAATGAAAGAGATTGATAAGTGGCTTAACCAATTCAGAAAAATTTGGGAAACGCGATTCAATCAACTTGACAATGTATTATCCACCATGAAAAAACAAAAAAAATGAACAGAAATTTACCATTTGACTTCCTTGTTGATAAGGGAAACAAAACGATTACCGTAATCAGAGAATTTGATGCTACTCTGCAGTTAGTATGGGACGCATGGACAAAACCGGAAATACTTGATCAATGGTGGGCGCCATTACCTTATCGCAACGAAACTATTTCGATGAATTTTAAGAAGGGAGGAATGTGGCATTACGCAATGATAAGCCCGGAAAACCAAAAGCACTATTGCAAAGCGTACTATCAAAATGTTGAGCTCTTGACTTTATTTTCTTATAAAGACTCTTTTTGCAACGAAAAAGGTGAGGATATAACAAATATGCCCAGTATGCATTGGACCAATAGCTTTATAAATAAAGTTCAAACTACAACGGTTAAAGTATTAATTGATTTTGATACCCTGGAGCAATTAGAAAATATTATTAAAATGGGTTTCAAAGAAGGCTTTACAATGGGCTTAAACCAATTAAGCGATTTATTGGCAACTATGAACCAACCAAAGAAATGAAAAACAATTTGCTATTCGATTTTACGCTGGATAAACCGGCAAAAACAGTTTATGTTATCAGAGAATTTGATGCCGAACTTGCTCTTGTCTGGGATGCTTTCACCAAAAAAGAAATTCTTGATCAATGGTGGGCGCCTAAACCGTACGAATCAAGAACGAAAATAATGGACTTCAAAGTAGGAGGACGAAGATTCTACGCCATGGTCAGTCCGGAAGGACAAGAAAATTGGCAACTTCAGCAATACACATCCATCACACCAAAAACCAATTTCAAATACTTGAGCGCTTTTGCTGACAAAGATGAGAATCCGCATCTACCCGGATCTGATTGGGATTTGAGTTTTAGTGAGCAAAACGGAATTACAAAAGTTAGCATTGCAATCTACAACGAGTCACTGGAGCGATTAGAGAAGATGATTGAAATGGGTTTCCAAGCCGGGTTTACCATGACGTTGAATTACCTCGAAGAATTATTGCGGGTGATGAAATAAACTATTTTTGTTTAAGTAGCTTTCGTTGATATTGAGGTAGCCTGAATTGCCTGAATGTATTCTTTACCTCTGCGCTCAGCAAATATATCAGCTGTGAGCATGAGTGCACCTTGCAATAGCATGCCAACGCCAATTCCCAACCAAAATTCCCTGGAAGCAGCAAATAAGATGAGCAACAATCCGATCACTACAAAAGCCACTTCTACTTTTTTGTAGATCGAGAAGTTTTTCATCACAGTGTTCATTCGGGGTCCCTCTGTATTTTTGAAAGCGGCTTGGTCTTGTTGATACAAGGTTTCAACTTGAATGATTTGCTGATCGGTACGAAAATAAACCGTGCTGCCGACTACAATCTGAATGATCCCAATCAGAATGGCGGGGATGGCAAACCCTCGATAAAAGCTATCGCCCCATTTTACCAGCGCATAGACGGAGAAGCCAATTGTAAGAACCCCGAAAAGAATAAAAATCAGACTTTCGTTTTTTTCGGCAGTGAAATAGGTCTTGATGAAGTCCATATCTTATTGATTGAATTGTTGTAAGTGATGATCAATATGTTTATAAATGAGTTTACCCCACTCTTTCCGCGAAAGTGTTCCAAAAAAAGGATGTGAAAATAAAGTAGAGGCTTGAATGACTTTTTCTAAATAGTTGATCAAATCACTCTTTTCAGTTTCAATCTCTTTTAATTGAAATGAATTTTTATCCTTATTCATTTCATTCGGTGTCATTGATCCTTTAGGCCACGGCAAAGCAGAGAAGGAAATCCACTTTACCAACGCAGTGCGCATCATCGCTGAGCCTTGTGGAACGGACGGAAGTTCGCCCAACGCCAACTGAAGTTGTTTTGTGCAGTGAACTACCATTTCTTCAACGGTCATCGTGCCCCATTTTCGTTTGCCGCTGGTGGAAAGAGCATTGATGCGCTCTTTCAAGTGCAACATATCAGCTGGATTCAGAATTGTTCTCATGTTTTCAAATGTTAGATTTTATATGACTGGCGCACCATCCAGAAGAACCATGTTTCCGGCAACAAGCGTTTAAGAGGTAGCAATAGATTGGCTGGATAAGCAATGGGGTAACGCATTTTAGTCGAGGAGTCGTTGGCTGCTTTAAAAATCACTCGCGCCACCGATTCAGCCGAAGCACCTTTGTCACCGGCCTCCATACTCACCGCTTCACATTTTTTAACAAACTCATTGTAATCGTTAGTATAGTCGGGTTTCATAAATGCACGACTTCTGCCATAGAACTCTGTTTTGATCGCACCTGGCTCGACTAACTTAAGTCGGATGTTGAACGGTGCCACTTCGTATTGCAACGACTCTGTAAAACCTTCTACTGCCCATTTGGTTCCATGGTAAATGCTGTACAGCGGAAAAGCGACACGGCCACCCACGCTTGCGATTTGCACAATCGTGCCTTTCTTCTGCACACGCATGATTTTCACTGCCTCGCGAGTTACGCGCATCAATCCAAACACATTCGTGTCAAATTGTTTTTCAATAAACTCATCACTCATGGATTCAAAGACACCATCGGCTCCGAATCCGGCATTGTTTACAACCACGTCAATCGTTCCAAAATCTTTTTGGATTGTTTCCAGAGCGCGATGAATACTTTCACTTTGAGTTACATCGAGTGCGTAGAGTTTTACATTGTGTAGTTTGTTCAACTCGGTTTCTTTTTCAGGTGTGCGCATAGTGGCGGCTACGTTCCAGCCCTGCTGACTAAAATAAATAGCGGCTGCTTTGCCAATTCCGGATGAACTTCCGGTGATGATTACGGTTTTCTTCATGTTTTGTTGATTAATGAGTGAATAAATATTCATTTAATGGATAAAAAAATTATTTTCGAATGCTGGCCCAGGCCATGGCAAAGAGTTCTTCTTTGAGTGCCGGAGTGATTTTCAGCGAACCATCATAATGCAGCTTTACAATTTCGATGATCGGCCCCATTAATTGACTGAGCACAAGCGCTACCGGAAGCTTTTTAATGACACCTTGCTTAATTCCATCGGCCAAAAAATCTTCCAACGGTTTCAACAACAAATCGCCTTGTTGTTTGGTCTTTTTGGTCAGATAACTGGTATGCGTAAATTGTTCAATAAATTTCATGCGTTCAGGCTCATTCAAACTGATGGTGAAGTAATTCAACCATAGCTTTTTGAACGCAACCTGAAACGAGTCTGAAGGGTCGTACACAGACATCATCTGTGTCATCTTACTTTTTTTCAAGTGATAGTACAGTTCGTTTATGAGCACCTCTTTATTTTTAAAGTAGATGTACAGCGTGCCGGTAGCCAGTTTAGCCTCCCGAGCTACATCGGCCATTTTCAGGCCATTAAAGCCGGTTTCCAGCACGAGACGCAGAGTGGCTTCATAAATCGCATCTATCTTGCTTTCGTCTTTGGGTCGAGCCATGGCACAAATATAAATGAATATATATTCACTTAAAAAGACGACACTCTTAAAAATTTATTTTGACCCGATGGAAAATTTATTTTCCCGCTGAAATCTTTTGGTTTGTAAGCCGGTAGAAGAGAATGGCAGCGCGTTTAGCTTGCATAGAAATGCTACGCGGATCGGCCGTTTCGTTCACAGTGTGACCACCGGTAGAACGCAAACCGAGTCCGTCAATGGCCATCTCTACATATTCGGCAGTAAACGATATATCAGCAGCGCCCGCTTTGCGCGGATGTACGGCCACCACTTCGCCATAGCCCAAATCTTTGCTCACCTGATTGAACTGGCTGAGTAATAATTTATTTCCTTCGGTAGGAGCGAGCGGAGGATAGCCTTCTCCAAATGTAATTTCGGCTTGCGTCATCGGGCGATGTTGCGCCACAATCGCTTGCATGGTTTCTTGAGTTTTCTTCAATTGCTCCGGAGACATTGCGCGAATGTCGCCCGTTACCACCACTTCTTTCGCTACGATGTTTCCTTTTCCGTAAGCAGTGCCACCGTCCATTTCTTTATCGTGACTTACAGAGTTGCCTCCTAAAATGACTCCCGGATTGAAAGTTAAGTTAGGTTCTGTGGAAAGGGTTTCATAAAAACTGTTGATGATGCGTGCTGCTTCGTAAATAGCACCCGCTCCGATTTTTTCGGTGAAAATTTGCGATGAGTGTGCGGGCACACCACTAACTTTCAGCGACCAGTTGGAAGAGCTGCGTCTGGAAATCACAGCCGTGCGAGGATCACCGGCTCCATCTTCAAAACCAATAGCAATGTCAGCGGCTTTAGCCGCTTCGATCAAGTCATGTCGCGCCAAGCTGAGCGGCTTGCCACTCAACTCTTCATCGCCCGTCATCACCACAATAATATTCATTGTTGAAAGTAAGCCCACTTCCTTCAAGGAGCGAAGGGCTTCAATAATTACCACATCGCCACCCTTCATATCTCCAACACCCGGACCGGTAATGGTAGAATCGTTGACAAAAGTAAATTTTTGAAAAGGACTTGATAACTCGAATACCGTATCTAAATGCCCGATGAGCAACAGTGTTTTTCCGTTGGTTTTTCCTTTGTGCTCAGCTACCAAATGACCGGAACGGCCAAATGGTTTACCATCCACCCAGCGTGTTTGAAAACCCAGCGCATCGAGTTGTACTTTAAAAATTTGCCCGACCTTAAAAACTCCTTCAAAGTTCATGGAGCCACTATTAATATTTACCACTTCTTCCAAGAGTTGAAGAGCTTCCTTTTGGCGTGCATCCACCGATTGGGCAATCTTTTTTTCAGTTTTGGAAAGCTGAGCAAATGCAGTGAAAGAAAATGTAAATGCGATGAGTAGACTAAAGATGCTTTTCATAAGAGTTGAGATACTCTTCAAAGGTAGCTTTTTGCATTTTGGTTTTCTAGTACTTCAGAAGAAACACCAAATCGCATTTTGACAATATGGCATTGATTATCCCTGCCCCAGTGCTGCTTCGTCCATATAAAGTATTTCCCATTGATGACCGTCCAGATCGGCAAAGCTATGTTGATACATCCAGCCATGATCTTGCGCATCCATGTAGTGCGTGCCTCCGGCTTTGATGGCTTTATCGACCATCGCTTTTACCTCTTCGCGACTGTTCGCATCGATGGCCAATAATACTTCTGTATGCGTTTTTGCATTACAGATTTCTTTTTTGGTGAAGGTCTGGAAAAAAGGCTCCGTTAAAAGCATGGCATAAATATTTTCACCAATTATCATACACGCGGCTTTTTCGTCAGTGAATTGAGGATTGAATTGAAATCCAAGCTCTGAAAAGAACCGCATGGATTTAGAAAGATCTTTTACCGGCAGGTTTACAAATATTTTTGAAGCCATCGTATTTTATTTAAGTGATTCTACGTGTTTCTTAAAATTATGCAGAATGGCTTGCCAACCGGCTTGCTGCATTTCAATCGGATGAACGGTTTCTGCGTCAAAGGCTTCCACAACATGGCAACTATTTCCCAACTGCGAAAAATTAATCGTTACTTTTCTGCCATCGCCTATGGTGTATGCAATCTTTTGATGTGAGATTATCTCATCGTACACGCCACCAAAATCAAAACCAAAGCTGCCGTCTTTGGCTTCCATACGAAATGAAAAAGTGCCACCTGTTCTCAAGTCGTTGACTGCATGCGGAGCGCACCAATCATCAGAGGCAAAATTCCATTTTGTGATGTGTTCGGGTTCTGTCCAACACTTCCATACTGTTTCAATAGATGCCGCGATGGTTGTTTCAATTGTTATTATCGTTGCCATGTTGATTATAAAAAGTTTTGTTTGGTAAAGTAGGACTGTTCAAGGCTAAAAAAGATTTTACAAGAAATTAGCTACGCATTTTCAAGCGCGGCTATATCCAGTTTATTCATGGTCATAAGGGCTTGCATAACACGTTGCGCTTTAGCTGGGTCATTTCCGCTCATCAGTGTTCCGAGATTTTTAGGAATAATTTGCCATGACACACCAAACCGATCTTTCAACCAACCACATCGACTTTCCTTGCCGCCCTCCGTTAATTTATTCCAATAAAAATCAATTTCCTTTTGCGTGTCGCATTCAACAACAAAAGAGCAGGCTTCATTAAACTGAAAGGCGTGTTCACCCGGACCATCCATGGCCATGAAAACTTTTTCATTCAACACAAACTGCGAGTGTTTTACCTTGCCCGGAGCAATTTCATTTTCCTGATAAAGTAAAATGCCTTGAATCGCTGAAAGTGGAAATAAACTTGCATAAAACTTGACAGCTTCTTCTGCACGGCCAAACTGTGCGCCTGTAAACAATAGCAATGAACATACCTTCTGATTTACATCGCTGTATTTCCCTTTCATCACTTGCCACGAAACACCAAACTGATCTTGAAGGAAAAAATATTTTTCGCTCCAATCATAGGCTCCCATGGGCATCATCACTTGGCCACCTTGTTGCAAGGCCGACCAAAGTTTTTCAATTTCCTGATCCGATTCACTGATCACAAACAAAGAGGCCGAGGGATTTAACTTGAAATGAGACCCTCCATTCAGCCCCATAAATTTTTGACCTTCTATTTCAAAGTTCACCACCATAGGTGTATCCATCGTTACTTTGGCGTTTTGAAAAAGCGAACAGTAGAAATCGGCAGCCGCTTTCGCTTGGCCATCAAACCAAAGACATGAATAGATTTTATTATTTACCATTGCTAATCTTTTTAGATTGTGTATCAATTTTTTCGTTTGCTGGCGGTTTTGGTTTTGCCTTTGGTTTTTAATGCCAGCTTTGCTTCGTTTTCTTTTAAGCGGAATTTAACAATTCGCGTTACCAGCGCAGTTGGTATAGATTGGTTGATTGGAAACTGTACAGATCCCTTGGCACCTTTGTAAACGGAAAGTTCTTTCTTAAACTCTTGGACTCCTGAGCCGGTTGGATAAAAGCCAATATGGTTTTTATAGCCTGCAAAATAAACTAGCACGCCATGGCATCGGTAAGCAGGCATCCGGTAGCTGATGATTTCTTCAGCCTTTGGCGCGGCTTTGCGAATGCATGAACGCAGAGTTTGTAGTTTGATCTGGGTTTCAGAAGGAAAAGAGCTGATATATGCATCGACATTTTCTGGTATAACACTATTCATAGGTTAAAAATTGACATTTATTGTGAAAAGGTGTTGTAGAATTACATCAATACCAAAATTTAATCTTTTTGCGGCACGGAACCATGCACCACACTTCATCAGGCTTCACATAAAGTTCGAGGCAAAAACCATTCGGATCGAGACGAGCATCTTGCAACAACTCATCAAAAGCATATTTAATAAGAAATGGATTTTCAGCAAAGCCATGTATGGATTGACAGAGGTAGTTCCCGGAAGGAATGACAATTTTTTCTAATTCAGACACGACATTTTCATCCGCCAATAACTCAAAGCCGGCTTTATATATAATGGTCCCTTCTCGATTGGGTTTCGATAATCCGATGAGCAATCGATTCTTCGAAGGCAGATGCGAGTAAATCTGTTCAAACGCATCAGCTATTCCTTCAGGAAAAGAACGAGCCGTAATACAAAGTACCGTGATGTCGTTTTTGATATTCTTTTCATCCATAGCCATTAATTAGGTACAAATGTGAATATGAAAACCGGTTTCTGGAATGTGCAAATGCGACATCCTCACGGGTTGATTGCGACAATTGCTTGCCTTATCTTCGTGAGATAAAATTTTTAGTTAATGAAGCATATATCCATACTAGTTCCGAAAGGCGCAGTCGCGTTGAGTTGCATTGACGGAGCAAACAACTTGTTTTCGAAGACTAATGAATTTTTGAGGAGTGCGGGCAAACCTGAATTGTTTAAGGTCGAACTGGTGGGAATCACCGATCAGCCTGAAGTATATGGTAGAGCTTTTGCAGTTACTCCGGATAAATCCATCCAGCAAGTCAAAGCAACAGATTTGATTATCATTCCCGCTGTTAACGGAGAAATGAAACAAGTTATTAATGACAATAAAGACTTTTTTCCTTGGATAAACTTACAGCACAAAAAAGGAGCCGAAGTAGCAAGTCTTTGTGTGGGGTCATTTTTATTGGCAGCTACCGGTTTGCTTGAAGGAAAAAAATGTTCTACGCATTGGTCGGCCACGGAAGATTTTCAAAAGCTATTTCCGGAAGTGCATTTGGTTTCGGACAAGATCATTACCGATGAGAGCGGAATTTACAGCAGCGGTGGAGCGAACTCCTTCTGGAATCTGCTTTTATATCTTCTTGAAAAATACACTTCCCGCGATATGGCGATTTTGTTTTCAAAGTATTATGAAATTGAAATAGATCGACACACGCAATCACCCTTTATCATGTTCAAGGGACAAAGCAGTCATACAGACGAGCCGGTAAAAAAAGCACAACGGTTTATTGAGAGCAATGTGTCTGATAAAATTTCGGTAGAAGACTTGGCTTCTAAATTTGCCATCGGTCGCAGAAATTTTGAAAGACGATTTAAGAAAGCGACTAACAATACTCCGGTAGAATACATTCAACGCGTGAAAATGGAGGCTGCGAAGAAAAGCTTAGAGACAAGTGGCAAGAATATCAACGAAGTGATGTACGATGTGGGCTATACCGACACGAAGGCTTTTCGAACGGTGTTTAAAAAAATCACGGGATTGTCGCCTATCGATTACCGGAACCGATATAACAAGGAAGCGATTCGTTTATGAGTCCGGTTGATCAGTATTTTCATAAACACGAGGAACCCATCCGATCGTGCCTGCAATTTTTGCGAGCACATATATTGAAACAAAACAAATCGATTCGTGAAGTATGGCAATACGGCATGCCATTCTATTATTATGGAGAAAAACGGTTTTGCTATTTGTGGGTACACCGAAAAACCGGGCAACCGTATTTAGGTATTGTGGAAGGAACAAAAATTACGCATCCTGACTTGATTCAGGAAAAGCGAGCAAGAATGAAAATTTTGTTAATCGATCCTCTGAAAGATATTCCAATACGAAAAGTGAATCAGGTGCTTACCCTAGCGATTGCACTGACACATCAATAAAATTATTTCTTCTCAGCTTCTTTTACCTTCACGCCAAATTCCTTCATGAGGTCTGTTCCGTATTTGCGTACAATTTCAATGATGGGAATAGCTTTCAAACCGCGCTTTGTAATGGTGTATTCTACTTTGGGAGGAACTACGGGATGCACCTTTCGGGTAATAAATCCTTCTTTTTCTAAACTGCGCAATACACTCGAAAGCATTTTGTGAGTAATGTGTGGCAAGTCGCTTTTTAGTTCGCCATAGCGCAAGGTCTTTTCGCGCAAGCGCCACAAAATCGGCATCTTCCACGTGCCTCCGATGCGATCCATCGCAAACTCAACCGGATTGTAGTATACTTTTTTGTCGTAAATGAAGTCGGGCATAACAATAATTTAAAATGAAGGTAACACACTTCTTGCAAATCACACGGGCTTTCATTCTTTCCTAAAAGATAGTATCCTTCAAATAGGTGCATATGTTGTCGCAAGGAACAAATCAGGTGCAATTTTGATTGATCAGTTTCAAAACAAAAAAACTATGAAGAAAATAATTTTACTACTCATCGTTGTCGTGAGCACATTAATAGCACATGCGCAACACAATGCCGGCAACAACGGCAAAGTATTGATGATTGCATCGAACAAATCTACTAGTCAGCAAACCGGTTGGCCGATTGGTGTTTGGTATGCCGAACTTACCCATCCTTATTGGGTTTTCAGTGAGGCAGGTTACACAGTAGATATTGCCAGTCTGGAAGGTGGCGAGCTATTCTTCGATGGCTTCAGCGATCCGGAAGATGCCAGCAAGTATGCTGCTTTTGATTACATCTCACTTGGTTTTAAGAAAGATCCGGCAAAGATGGCGCTTGTAAAAAATACATTGAAGCTATCGAACTTAAAGGCCAGCGACTACAAAGCGATTTTTGTTTGTGGCGGACAAGGTCCCATGTACACATTGTATAAGAATCCGGAAATCGAAAAATTCTTTGTGGATTTTTACCTAACCGGAAAACCGACAGCAGCTATTTGTCATGGCACTTCTATTTTGCTAAATACAAAATTGCCCAACGGCAAATTTTTAGTGGATGGTAAGAAATGGACAGGCTTTGCTTCTTCGGAAGAACAATATGCCGACAACTATGTAGGCATGAAGATTCAACCTTTTCGAATTGAGGATGAGGCGCGCAAAATGCCAAATTCTAAATTTACGGTAGGTTCTCCTTTTTCGGCATTTGCAGTACAAGATGGCAATCTCATTACTGGCCAACAGCAAAACTCAGGTGCGGCAGCAGCCGAGTTGGTAGTAAAAGAGTTGGAGAAGCAACGAAAAAATTACCCAACCTATGTGCTGGTGCATGGCGCTTGGGCGGATGAGAGCGCATGGGGCTTTGTGCGAAATCAATTGGCACAAAATGCAAATGTGGTAGTCGTGAACTTGCCGGCACATGGTATCGATTTAGCAGCGGCCAATAAAGTGACCTTAAAGGATTATGTAAAAACGGTGACCGATGCAGTGAATCAACAACCGGGAAAAGTAACATTAGTGGGTCACAGTATGGCTGGTATTGTCGTATCGCAAGTAGCGGAAAATATTCCGGCTAAAATCAGCAAGCTCGTTTATGTGTCTGCTTACTTGCCTCGTAATGGCGAAGATTTATTAACACTCGCCAATCAGGATAAAGAAAGCAAAGCAGGTACCTCTTTGGAATTTACAGCCGATTATTCAGCAGCCTCTATCAAAAAAGAGGTGATCGCTCCAGCCGTGTGTGCCGACTGTCCGGATTTTATGAAGGAAGCACTGGTGAAGTATCATAAAGCCGAACCGGCAAAACCGCTCGGTGAGAAAGTAGTATTAACTGCAGCTAAGTTTGGTAGTGTACCAAAGTATTACATCCATACATCGAACGATGCAGCTGTGGGATATGAATTACAAAAGATGATGGTGAAGAACAATGGAACCATCAAACAAACTTTCGTGATGAATACTTCGCACTTACCTTTTGTAGTGCAACCAGCTGAGTTCCTACAGATTTTAACAAGCATCAAATAATCAGATTCCATTTTCAACAAGGCGTCTTGCTGCAAATGGTAGTGAGACGCCTTTTGCTGATTGATTTTCTTTTAACGATTCATAGATTATGAGAAAGTATAGCACCGTCATGCTGATTTTACTTGCGGCAGTTTCCGCGGAGGCGCAGCTGAACGAAAGTGACAGTATACGATTACAGATAAAGTTTAATGCTACCGGATCGATTCTCGATGGAAATGTAGCGCGCACACTACTCCTTCATCGGCTCGAGGTAGCACACGCAAATGCTAAGTGGGGATTAAGCACGCGCAACGACTATCAATATGGAACTACACGATACAATCTCACCGAAAACGATGTCATTTCTTCCAACTTTATTTACCTTAAGCCATTGAATAAAGTTTATCCTTACGTGATGGGATTGGTAGAAACGAACCTGCGGAGAAAAATTGATTTTCGTTATCAAATTGGGCCGGGGGTAACATGGAATGTGGTGCAAACGAAACCATCGATACTCAAGTTATCGACTACGATAACATACGAAAACACCCGATTTGGCGGCACCATTTTCGATGACGAAAAATACAACGGCAACCATGTGATTGAAACATGGCGATTGACTGGCCGAATTTTTGGGCGGCATGTGTTGAAGAGCAAGCTGCGAATCAATTATGAATTTTGGTGGCAGCAATCGCTGAGCGAATCTTTCAATTATCGTTTTCATACGGAAGAATCACTCGAGTTTCCCATTGCTAAACACATTGCGCTTCGAACTGCTGTGCGCTATTCATATGAAAATGTGGAGTTGCTCGGACTCAAACCGTTCGATTTCTTCTGGACGTATGGTTTCACCATCAGCAATTTTTGAAATCGAAACCTTAAATTGGCACTACAAGTTGTTCGATAAAATGAAAAATTTAAATGAAATTTGAAATGGTATCGGCAATACGCTTGATGTAGGTAGATGAAAAATGATCAAAAAAGGAGACTATGAAAATTGCAATTATTGGAACCGGAAATGTAGGAAGCGCTTTGGCTCAACGCTTGGTGCTAACAGGCCATCAGGTAAGTTTTGGCGTGCGCGATGCCAGTTCTCCCAAATCGCAAAAAGCAAGTGCCATTGCAGGAACAACGATTCAGCCAATTGAAGCAGCCACTGCATGGGCAGAAGTAATTATTATATCCACACCACCAGAAGCGGTTTTAACATTGGCATCTCAATTGGGAGATGTGAAAAACAAAATCCTGATTGACACAACTAACTCCATTCGCACGCGACCTGAACCTTATGCCACTGCTTATCACGCTTTGAAATATCTATTGAAGTCGAGTAAGATTGTGAAATGCTTTAACAGTACAGGTTTTGAAAATATGGCCAATCCAATCTATCCGGATTTTGGTGGCATTGATATGTTTTGTGCCGGTGATGGTAAAGAAGCTAAAGCGGTGGCGCAAAATCTGGCGAAGCAAATTGGTTTTAGTGAGTGTTGGGATTTTGGTGGTGATGATAAAGTAGAGCTACTCGAGAAGTTTGCGTTGAGTTGGATCAACCTTGCGATCATGCAAGGGCATGGCCGAAATCTGGCCTTCAAAGTAATCAAGCGGTCATAGCATTTCTCAGCCGTAAGCTAGTATCTTTGGTTGCTGCGCATGATGCAACCACTCGATTACAAGGACTACACACTCAAGGCTCGCATAACCGATCTGGATCGTTTTCATGAACGACTCAGAGAACTGAGCGCCAAGTTTGTGGGAATCGATCACCAGCGCGATCATTATTTCGCCACGCACAGAGGAAAGTTGAAGTGGCGGCAAGGCACCATTGAAAATTTAATTACACATTACGAGCGGATTGCTGAACAGGGTGCAGAGCGAACCATTGTCTACCGATATGATCTGCATCCTACACCCGAAGATTTGGATGAGCTGAGGCGTTCAAGTCAGTTGATTCAAACAATAGAAAAAACACGGCACATCTATTTGATCGGTCACATCAAAATCCACCTCGACCAGCTTCCTTCCGGAGATCAGTTTATCGAGATTGAGGCCATCGATCGTACCAATCAGTTTAGCCACGCTGAACTCATGCAGCACTGTCTGGAGTTGCAGCAGAAATTGAGCATTCCTTCTGAAAACCGGGTTCCTACCGGGTATTTTTCAACCTAAATAAATTTTAAACAGCAGTAAGTCAGTCATTTATATAAATATATGTATATACAACAATTGTATAAACTTTCTTTGTACATTTGATGTTGTAAGGGCATATATGAAGAGATCAGATTTTATAAAAACAGGAATTTTATCAACCGTATCGCTCGGTTTGGCTGCTTCCGCAGAATCGAAAGCTGCCACACAGGACTTGGTAGGATTCAATCATTTACCCATTAAAGAAACAAAAACCATGAACACAGTATTGCACAAGGCTGCTACGCGCGGCCACGCCAACCACGGCTGGTTAGACACGAACCACACTTTTAGTTTTGCTCACTATTATGATCCTACTCGCACTCATTTCGGAAAGTTGCGCGTGTTGAACGATGACTTTGTTGATGGCGGCATGGGCTTCGGCACACATCCCCACGATAACATGGAAATCATTTCGATTCCACTGGAAGGGGACCTCGAACACAAAGACAGCATGGGGAACGTAGCGGTGATTCGTCAAAACGATGTACAGATTATGAGTGCAGGTACCGGCATCTACCACAGCGAGTACAACAAGAACAAAGATTCGAAAGTAAACTTTTTGCAAATCTGGGTTTTCCCGAAAGAACGCAACATCACACCTCGGTATGATCAGATTACGTTCAAGCCTGAAGATCGCGTGAACAAATTGCAGCAAATTGTAAGCCCTTCAAAAACAGATGATGGCGTATGGATCAATCAGGATGCCTGGTTCCATTTGGGAAATCTGAAAAAAGGTTTTTCAACCTCCTATGATGTAAAGCTGAAAGGCAATGGTGTGTATGCGTTTGTCATCAAAGGCGATGTGACGATCAACGGACAATCACTGAACAAGCGCGATGGCCTTGGCGTGTGGGATGTAGAGAAACTGGACATTGTTGCTGACAGCGATGCTGAAGTGTTGTTGATGGAAGTGCCGATGAACTAATAAATCAAAATCCCATGAACCCCTTACACATTCTAATCATCGGACGGCATGCGCAAATTATGGAGACTGTAGTGCGGTTGATTGAAAGTCAGCGCGGCTGGAGTGCCAAAGGTGCTCTGACCGATGAAGAAGCGGTTGCTCTTTTTCAAAAAGAAAATTTTGATCTGGTGTTGATCGGTGGAGGAGTGGAGGAAACATCGGAAGAAAAATTGAAGGAAAAGTTTTTGATGAAGAATCCGGCAATTAAAATCATACGCCACTATGGGGGCGGCAGTGGTTTGCTCTTCAATGAAATTCACGAGGCGGTTGCTGAAACACCAAAATGAATTTTTGAGCTCTTTAAAATAATTTCAATTAGACTTAAACGCGAGTAATAAATGAAATCACGAAGCGTCTCACGATTATTATATGCACATCAAATGGATATGGGTGGCATGCCCATTCGCCAGCCATTGCCTACCCAAAATATAGAGCAGATTGATCCATTTTTATTATTGCATCATGCAAATGTCAAAGCACCATCGCATGTGGAGCCCGATCATGCCGGTGTAGGGCCCCATCCACACCGTGGTTTTTCTCCGGTCACATTTATTTTTCAAGGTGGGGTGCACCATCGGGATAGCCGCGGAAATGACAGCGTGATTTACGCAGGCGGAGCGCAATGGATGAATGCAGGCATGGGCATTATTCACAGCGAACGACCACCGCACGACATTCATGAAATTGGTGGGAGACAAGAGATTATTCAGTTGTGGATCAACACTCCGGCTAAAAATAAAATGGATCAACCGGCTTACTTTCCGCTAAGCGCAGAAGAAGCTCCGAAAGTAACTTCTCCCGATGGGCTTGTCAACGGAAAAGTTTTTTCGGGTGAAGTGCTGAATGTGAAAGGTCCGATCCCCTCTCAAGCTGTAGTGAATGCTGCCACATTTGAAATCAAAAAAGGCGGATCTATTTCAATTCCCATTCCATCTACACACAATGCATTGATTTACTTGTTAGATGGTCAGTTGAAAGTAGATGGATTTGGGTTGGTTGACGCATTGCATATCGTTCATTTTAAAAATGATGGAGAGGGGATTTCATTAATCGCAGTGGAAGATACACGCATTTTATTTTTAACAGGCGAGCCGCTGAATGAAGAAGTGGTTTCGTACGGTCCGTTTGTGATGAACACGCAAACACAAATTATGGAAGCTATGCGCGATTATCAGATGGGAAAAATGGGCGTGCTGATCGAACATTAATTCAAAAAAAAATTTATATCAACTCTAACAAAACCGATTTATGGAAACACAACAACTTACTATTCGTCAGGCGCTGAAAGGTGGCGCCATTGCCGGTTTAATTTCAGCCGGGCTTAATAATATTTGGACATTAATAGCAGGAGCAATGGGAGCTACTATTCCGGCTGGCTTTTTTGTTCCTGTAACTATCTCTTCCATTTTTCCTTTGCTGATTGGTTCGATCATTTTCTTTTTGATGATCAAATTTTTGCCTAAAGGAAATATTTTTTGGCTGGTACTATCCATTGGATTTACGCTGATTAGCTTTTACCCGGTTTTCAACACACCCGCTCTTCCGGATGGCACCCAACTGGATGATACGTTTCCTCTGTTGGTTGGGCCTATGCACGCCATTTCAGGATTGTTGGCCGCATGGGGAATACCCAAGTGGGCAAAGTAATTGAAACAAGTGTTGAACTTCTCACCTCAATTTTTGTTTGAGTTTAAGTTCAAATGAATTAATCAGAATTAAACGATACAATGGAAAAGTCAAGCACTATTGAGCAGCCCTTACTAGAAGTCATCGAGCGCAGAAGAAGCAGCCGCGCTTATGCAGATAGACCAGTGGAACCTGAAAAAATTAAGGCTCTGTTTGAAGCAGCACGCTGGGCACCATCGAGCAGCAACGAACAACCCTGGGTTTATATTTATGCTACTAAAGAGCAACCAGAGTTGTGGTCAAAATTGTTAAACACGCTATTGGAAGGCAACCGAATTTGGGCGGACAAAGCACCGCTGCTCGTGATGGCACTGGCTCGAAAGAATTTTTTAGCAAATGAAAAGCCCAATGGATCGGCCCGATATGATTTAGGTGCTGCGAATGCATTTTTGTCGCTGCAGGCTACTGAGCTAGGACTCAATGTGCATCAGATGGGAGGATTCAATCGCGAGACAGCCAAGGCTGAGTTGAATATTCCCGATACACATGAAGCCGTGGTGGTCATGGCAATTGGCTATCCGGGTGACGTGGAGATGCTGGCAGAAAATTTTAAATTGCGTGAAGCGGCTCCGCGCGAGCGCTACGTGCAAGACTCGTTTGTTATGAACCAATCATTTTAACATGTCAATAGCAACCATCGGCAAAGAACATTTTCGCACCGAAATAATTTCAGGAGCAAAGCAAGTTGTGGCCGATGAGCCGGAAGAATTGGGCGGTACGAATGAGGGCCCTGCACCGGGAGAGTTTTTGTTAATTTCGTTAGCTTCGTGCACTGCCATTACCATTCGCATGTATGCCGATCGGAAGAAGTGGCCGGTGGAAAAAATTACGGTAGAGGTAGACTTTGAAAAGATAGATAACAAAACGGTTTTTAAAAGGGAGTTGCAATTAGAAGGAGAATTAAACGAAGAGCAGCGTACACGCTTGTTGCAAATTGCCAATGCTTGTCCGGTGCACAAAACACTCACCAACCCGATTGAAATACAAACTGTTTTGCGAGATTAAGTTAATTATAACTCACTCTTAACCAATTTTTTTGCAATGAAGGATATCACAAAAAAATACACGAACGGAGAAGTTACTATAGTTTGGAAACCCAACGAGTGTATCCATTCCACCATTTGCTTCAAAGGTTTAGGCGAAGTATTTGATCCGCGCAAGCGCCCCTGGATTACTCCCGAAGGAGCAAACACGGATAAAATTATTGAGCAAGTAAAGAAATGCCCTTCTGGCGCACTCAGTTACTATCTGAATCGAGATGCAGATGATAAGGTGAAAGTAGAAGCCTAGACCATTGTAGAAACCATGCCGAACGGACCGTTGATGGTTTACGGAAATGTGACAATCAAAGACAAAGATGGAAATCTCACGCAGAAAAATAATGTAACTGCGTTTTGCCGTTGTGGTGCTTCATCGAACAAGCCATTTTGTGATGGCAGCCATAAGAAAATTGGCTTTGAAGGTTAACTGAGTGGCAGGGAGAATGTAACTCTCGTCCCAACCTTCACTTTACTTGTGATTGCGAGTTCACCTCCATTTCGCTTGATAAAATCTTTGCAAAGCAACAATCCAAGACCCGTTCCTTTTTCCTGATCGGTGCCCACTTTGGTAAAATATTCGTTCGTATTTAAAATCATATCGACTTCAGCTTGCGTCATTCCTATTCCATTATCCTGAATGGAAATGAAACAAAATTGATTTTTGATTTCCGTGGTAATGACAACTTCACCATCGCGTTGTGAAAATTTGATGGCATTGTTGAAAAGGTTGCGAAGGATCAGATGAACTTGATTAATATCGGCCAGAACGAACACCGGATTTTTACTATCCGATTTCACCACCAGTTGTTTATGGTTAGCCGCTTCTTCAGATAGATGAGCTACATCATCAATCACTGAATTAATATTGAAGGATACCAGTTCCGTTTTGATTCCTTCCATTTGCCCCATTGACCAGTTCAATAAATTTTCAAGTGTTCGCTGGGTCACATTCAAGTTCGATTTCAATTTTAATGACAGCTCGGCAAACTCTTCCGGAGTAACAATCTTTTTAGTCACCATCTCCAACAGCACGTAAAGATTTTTGATCGGCCCGCGCAGGTCATGACTTATAACTGAAAGAATTTTTGACTTCAGTTGATTGATTTGGTGAAGTGAATCAGATTGCGATTGAATTTCTTCATTCTGTAATTCAATTTCTTGATTTTTTGTAGCCAACGATTTGTTCAGCTTTACTTGATTACCCCGCATTCGCCAAAACAAATACGATAAAAGACCCAACAATATCATAATGGTAGTTACCGACAGCAACAGAATTTTTTGGTTTTGAGCAGTTTTCTTCTCAATGAGGTTTTCATCTTCCAACAGTCGGATGATGTGTTCCTTTTCTTCCAATTCATAAACTGCTTGCATTTCTTGAATTTGAATAGTTTTTTCTGCCAAGTATAAGCTGTCTTTCAACGCAGACACGATCTTTAGTTCTTCAATTGCTTGAGAGCTTAAATTTTTAGATTGATAGATAGTTGCCAGAATCGATCTGATTTTGATAATATTTTGAGTGTTGTTCATGTCTTCGGATAACAACAAACTTTTTTTCAAATAAGAAAGAGCGCCTTCCGGGTTTCCCAACTTTAATTCGATCAGTGCAGCTTGGTAAAGCGTAATGCCTAAACCTCTTCGGTTTTTAACCAGACTATCCAGTGTCAATGCTTGCGCAGCGAATTGTTTACTTTCTTTTAATTTTCCCAGCTCGAATAGTAACCGAGCTTTCCTGCTATACAACACACTAATGTTAACTGAATCGTTATACTTATTGTAAATGGATATACCTTCATTGATGCACATCAAGGAAGAATCATATTTCTTTTCCTCAATCAGAAGAAATGATTTTTCCCGAAGCACTTCGGCAAGTAATTTTTCATGATTGTTTTTAATAGCTAAGGCCAGACCTTTATTAAGGTATTCATGGGCAAGTTTATAATCTTTTAGATCAGCGAATGTTCTTCCGAGTGCCGATAGACATTCTCCCCAATGGTATATTTGAGTCGAATTCTCATATATCTTTAATGATTTAAAAGCATACTTTGTGCTCAGGTGAAAATTGCCTTTGGCCCAATGCGCTTTCGAGAGTACATAGTAGCTAAATGCCTGCTGTTTTATTGAGCCGTTCTTTTCAGCCAAGGAAAGTGCCTTTGTTGATAGTGCGATGGACGAATCAGGGGTATTAAGATATTCCTGAAGAGCTTTAAAGTTTAACTTAGCAATGATGATACTATCCTGTGCTTGCGAAAAAGCTGATTCATCACACATAAAAACAACTCCCAAAATGAAAGCAAACCGTAAGTTGCGCATCGGATAGTTTAAACCGCCTCTAAATTCATAAATTTTATGGTCAGGTAACTCCCGATTCTCCTTATTTATTTTTTTGTTGAAGAGAGTATAATTCCGTGACTGGTCAATTAGTTTAATCTTTTGATCGCTATTTTTGTTATTGGTTCTATTCATGGGTATTTAGCTCAGCTGGTTTAGAGCACTACCTTGACAGGGTAGGGGTCACAGGTTCGAATCCTGTAATACCCACA
>PJQF01000144.1_pt1 | contig 42831 bp, 64 predicted proteins | sample 1503741 | NCBI WGS metagenome assembly PJQF01 (sample SAMN07775949, study PRJNA414020) | Biofilm metagenome, whole genome shotgun sequencing project. | isolation source: biomolecule (vanillin) treated reverse osmosis membrane biofilm | place: India: Nagpur | collected 2017-03-21 | reverse complement strand
GTGCATCGGGCGTTTTGAGACTGAAACAGGTGTAAACCTATTTCAGGACTAGACACGCTAGTAATCAGTCATCACGGCTCATGATGCCGAAGATCTGCAACAGGCTGATGAACAGATTGTAGATCGATACATACAGGCTGATGGTTGCCATGATGTAGTTGCGCTCACCGCCGTGGATGATCGCGCTGGTCTGGAACAGGATGCACACGGAGGAGAACAGCACGAAACCGGCGCTGATCGCCAACTGCAGACCGCTGATCTGGAAGAACATGCCGGCGACAACGGCCGCCAGCAACACGAAGAAGCCTGCGGTGATGAAACCACCCAGGAAGCTCATGTCCTTACGGCTGATCAGCACGTAGGCCGACAGGCCGCCAAACACCAGGGCAGTCATGGCAAATGCCGAGCTGACCACTTCCGCGCCGCCGGCCATGCCGAGGTAACGGTTAAGGATCGGGCCGAGGATAAAGCCCATGAAACCGGTCAAGGCAAACGCCGACACCAGGCCCCAGGCCGAGTCGCGCAGTTTGTTGGTCAGGAAGAACAGGCCGTAGAAGCCGATCAGCACGACAAAGATATTCGGGTAGCCAACGCGCATTTGCTGCGCTACATACGCCATTACGCCGCTGAATGCGAGGGTAAGGGCGAGCAAGCCGTAGGTGTTGCGCAACACGCGGCTGACTTCAAGCTGCTCAGCCTGCGCGTTACCATTCACTGCGTAATTCTGTTCGCGCATGGCGACACTCCTTCGGTTTTGAAACGTTCAGTCGCAAAGATCATAACAGACGCTCTGTAACAAGCGATGGCGAGAGTTTGACAGTGTGTTTCATTCGGGTATTATGGCGCCCGCTGAGACAGGATGACCTACTATAATCCTGTGACGCAAAAGGGAAATTGGCAGAGTGGTTGAATGCACCGGTCTTGAAAACCGGCGGACGTTAATAGCGTCTCCAGGGTTCGAATCCCTGGTTTCCCGCCAAGATTTATACGAAAGCCCCGCGCAAGCGGGGCTTTTGCGTTTCTGGGGTTTGGTCGGCGAAGTTGGACAAACAGCAGGAGTTCCGAAACTTTCGGGTAGGAGTTCCGAAACTTTGCCTATTTGGAGGGCTTGGCGGTCGCGCCAATCCTCCGATAAACCCGCTTTGTGATCTCCTGTTTACTATGGCCGAGCAGTAAGCTCGCATCGCCAATGTCGACGATTTCCGATGCTGCTTTAGGCCGGATATCACGGAATTGAAACCCGCCAATCTTCGCAGCCAGCAATGGGTCACCCTGTTCGATTGCTTTCTGCTGCGCCTTCTCCCTTGCCTTGTCCCAGCGCAAGCGCAACATGCCCTTCGTCATTCTCTTCCCATGCTTGTTGATCAATAGGTACTTGGAGGAGTGGTGTGCATTCCTTTCTGATATCTCCCTGATAAGTTGACCCAGGCTGTTTTCCCCGGCTTCAGTACGCATTAAGATCCTGAGCTTCAGCCCAGTCTTGCCCTGCGTCACCAGGAAGTAGTCGCCCTCGGTATCGTCGCTCCGCATGATTATCACGTCAGCGGGCCGTTGCCCGGTCAAATAGCCAAGATCCATCGCTTCCTTGAGTTCAGGCTCTGCCATCCCATACACCGCATCCCACACCACCGCGTTTGCGTAGTAGTCGCGCGGCGTTTCTTTGTTCTTCCTGATGCCTTGGCATGGGTTCTTCCGCTCGGTAAGTCCCCATTCCCGCGCCATGTTGAAAACGTGAGAAAGCAGGGCGATTTCCCTATTCGCCCTGATCTTTGCTGAGCGTGCATCGCGATAACCTGCAATGTTAGCCGGGGTTATCGAGTCGATGGGCGCCCCGTCGAAGGTGGGCCGAAGCTGTTTAAGTTCGGCCAGGTTGTCCTTCTGGGTCCGCTCTCCTTTTTTCGGGATGACGTCGCGCTCGTACCTGTCGAAGACCCCTTTCATCGTGGTCAGGTCAGCTGGTTTTTCCTTCGCCTCCAGCTCAGCCCATTTCAAACGAGCCTTGCTCAAGTCGCCGCCCAAGGGGATTTCCTTTCCGGTGGAGTCGCGGTAGTAGTACCCGACCCATACTTTGCCGTTCTTGCGCCGCACCATGCCCGGCGGTAAGTCCCTGTTTTCCGTATTACGGGGGCGCATATCAGTTCACTCTGGAAAAATCAGGCGTCCAAGCCGGACGCGTCGGCGGCGGGTTTGGATCTGATATTGCGGCGTTAACCATGCCAAGCTTCATGCGCGCGAACATCCGGCCCACCAGAGGGCGGCCGCCACGACTCTCGATGAACACCCAGTTTCGGTCTTTCAGCCATTTGCGCTGGTGTGCGCGCTGCTTGTAGCCGGTTAGGTCGGCGAGCTCCTCGTCCGACAGTATCTCTGCTTGCATGCCTACCTCCCGCTGCCCGCAGTGGGCGGCGCTATCTTGATGATGTTCATTGGGTGTCCTTGCCGCGCAGGGCGGCAGAAGGTATGCCTGCCGCTAGGCGGCAGGATGTAGGGCGGGTTGTTACATCAGGGAAGCTAAATAGGCATCTACGATTTGCTTACGCAGTTCCTGACGCTCGTGAAGGTTGATCCGGCCGCGCCTAAGTTGGCGGTTGGTCCATCGGTCGTAGTCGCGGAAGAAGCGATTTCTAGACTTGCGGGTGCTCACATGGGCGAGGGCGATTACTGCTTCTGCAAAGTTTCTCATGAGGTACTCCTAGTTTGGTGAGCCCCTATGTTCAATGCGGCGAACTGTCGGGTTCCCGACTATTTGCAGGTGGCATTCATGGCCTCGGCCCCTTGTAGATGAAGACGTAGGCGAACCAGAGGGTGGCGATCATGGCGTCACCGCTTGTCGCACCCACACGCACATAGGCCCATCTTCTGTGTCGTGGATCGAAAAGATGAACCCGCCGTCACCAGCAGGTTGTGTTGGTGCCCAGGCCGAACAGTCGGCGATGCCGCTGGCAAACCATGCCGCCTGCAATTCTGCCGTGGCGTCATCCTCGAAATTCCGCTCTCGAACTTCCAGGCCCCGGTCTGTGAACCAGGCGTATGGAATCAGCTCGTCATCAGTCGATGGCCAAGCTGGGTGTGTCCAGAAGCCGGTAGCATCACGGTCAACGGGAAGCGGCTGGATAAAAACAGTTTCTTCAGGCATGACTTCGTCCTTGCCGCTATAGCGGCTATCAAATTCATAGAGGGGAGAGGTATCGTTGCCTCCTTAGAACTGGAGGTGAGATGTGTTCGTACACGGAGTTGAATACAGGTTTTGCTGTGCCTCAAGCGTTGTCGAAGGGCACGATGGCCTTGCGATGGAGTGTTGGAAAGGTAACAGCGGACCGTTGTTTGAGATCTTTCGAAATGATGAAACGCTTCGATTTGAGGTGACTTTGTTAGTACCGGATATTCCGCTTGAGCTGCTTGAGTACGCGGTCCCGATTGCCCGAGAGTGGTTAGGCGAATTTCTTCCCTGCTAACGCTGAGTCCTTGCCGCTATAGCGGCTGACTTTGAAGGGGGAGGGGATATTTACATTGCGACAATGATGGCTTTTGGGTATTACGGAGGTGCAGAAATCCAAGCCTCTTAGAGATAATAAAAATGAAAGCTACTTTTGATGGCTGCACCTTCGAAAACAATGGCAGAGGCATCGTCAGTGTAGGTGATGTAGAGCTCTCCGCTACCGCTACAGTGTTTCGGGGCAATGGAACAGCCGTAGAGATCTATCGTCCTGATGTCATGCAGCAAGTTGGGCTTCCACTTCAGACACCGTTCAACTTGGTCGAGGAACTCGCTCAAGCAATCGTCAAAGCCCAGGCTGAATCGGCTGAAAAAAAGCTTGAGATTGCGCGCGATTCTCGATTGAGCATCTGGCTTACGAATACGGCGAAAGTGGTCAAGACAGCGAAAGAGCTAGTGGATATCGCAGTTAAGGTCGCAGGGATTTTGGGTTAACTCATTCATCGACGCCGGTGTAGGTGCGCCACGGCACCTTCACGCTGTTGACCAGAAAGCCCCAGTCACCACGCCACTTGCTGGTGATGAAGAGGGTGTAGACGCCGCCTGGTGAGACCTCGTCGATGCGGTGGTACTCGCCGTGATTAAGGCGCGCGGTATCGCCCGGAATCCGACTTTTCGTTGACAGCTTGCAGAGATCGTCCTGCTCTTCCCGCCACAGCAGAGGAAGGCCTGGTGTCAGCATTTCGAAGTGGGTCGCAAGGTCCAGCCGTTGTTCGGTGTACCAGCCGCGCAGAATGATGGTGCGGGCGTTCCAAGGATGGTCATGCAGATCCCGGTCTTCGTCCGGTCGCATAATGTGGTGCACGCGGAACGACCACGGGCACCACCACAGTGCCGGCTTGTGCGTTTCGCGGGAGTAGGGGTTGAACAGCCACCAGCGGCCCATGTACATCTCGGTGTCGTCGGCTGACATGATGTGCAGGTATGGGGTGCGCTGGGCACGGGTGATGAGCCAGGCGGCAACCGCCGGGCGCGCAAGCAGCTTGGCGACCAGGCGCCAGAAGAGATTGATCATGCGGCCACCTGCTGCTGTTCCTGGCGCAGCGCGTCCTGAACGGCCTCAACGACGCGACGCAGGTATGTGAATTCGTGGTTTTCCTCGATCGCCTTGTCGTCGACTGGGTAATGCCATTCATCTCCGAACAGTTCCGTCAGCAGCTTGCTGTGATGCCAGCACTCGTTTGGCGACTCGACGCCGGTCAGAACCTCGATGTCCTGCCATAGCTCGCGGGCCTCGCTCTTGCTCAGCTCGCAAAGCTCCCAGTCGTGTCGCCCGGTCTGTTGCCGGCGGCGCTGGACGATGCACTTCTTGGCGTAGGCATGAAGTGCGTCACCGCTGAATCGCGTGCTACTGATCCCGCGATCCAGGCAGTTCAGAACATAGGGCCAATCGCACTTGGCCACGAACTCGGCAACCGTGCGAGGTCCCATTCCACCCCAGTAGGCATTCCAGCTCTTATCCCAGCAGTTGATCGTGATCTTGCCCTGGGCAGTCTGGTAGTTCGGGTCGGATTCAATCGGGCAGTCGCGGCGACCTAAGTCCTCGAGGAAAACCGTTATCGGGTCGAGCCGTTGCGCTCCGGTGATCACCAGCTTCGTTACGGTCTAGCGCTCCACCTGCAGGGGCGCGTCGACTTTATTTTCTGTAGGCATGGGGAGTCCTTGCCGGGCCATGCCCGGGCGGTGGAGTGGGGGAGTTGTGATAAATATCGACTACAGTGGGTCGATCGACAGACAGGGGACGGGTATGGCGTACATCAACAAATATGGACTGGGTCGAACTGTGCCCGCTGCCGTGAAGCGAGAGATACGAAGCCGGTGTGGTTTTGGATGCGTCATATGTGGCCTTGCCTACTACGACTACGAACACTTCGCACCGGACTTCAAGGATGCCCGGGCTCACAATGCCGATGGAATGACGCTTTTATGCATGCAGTGCAATCAGAAGAGGGCGCGCGGGACGCTTTCTATCGAAACCGTGACAAGGGCGAATCTTAATCCGAAGTGCAAACAGGAGGGCTTCGCTTCAGAAATGTTCGATTTTGGTCCCGAGCCAGTAGAGGTTAAGTTTGCCGGTGTTACCTTCTATGACTGCGCGGTTCTCATTCAAATATACGGTGTTGACCTGCTTTCTTTTTCCCCGCCAAAAGAAGAGGGAGGTCCAGTTCTCTTTTCAGGTTTCTTGGCTGATTCAAGCGGAGCAACAACGTTAAAAATAGTGGATAACGAATGGTTTGCTGGGGACGAGAACTGGGATGTAGAAGTAGTGGGGCCTCAAATAACCATCCGTCGTGGGCCAGGAGACATAGCTCTGCAGCTAAAAGTCGCGCCTCCGCATGCGATTCACATCGATAGGATAGACATGAATATTGATGGCTATTTTCTGCAAGGGGATGAAAAATCTTTGCGTATATCGCGTGACGGAAAAAATTGGAGCACGTTTGGCGCGGTTGGTATGAGCCACTGTCCAGTGGGTATCTCATTAGCCTGACCGAAAGGAAGTGTTACGCCGCAGCCCTCAGCGCCTCAATAATTCTCTTGCCGGCCAGTGGCGGGACGGCATTGCCAGTCATGTGCATGGTCAACCGGTGGTTGTCCGGTCGCTGCGTGTCTTTCGGGAAGGACTGCGCTGCCATAGCCTCGTCGGCGGTGATCATGCGCATGCGATCACCGTCGACCACGGCCCAGCGGTCCAGGGTGGTGATGGTGCCGATCGGGCGCTCCAAGCTCCGGCCAGTGAGGCCTGAGCCTGAGCCGTAATAGGGCATCACGAACCGTTCGCCGAACCGTTCCCGGCCATTCTTCACGCGGGTCAGTGTCGACTCGGCACGGCCTGGCTTGATGATCGGCGACCACTTGCCGGCGCTGAAGTCGATAATCTCGCTCGCCGGCACATGCTGGTGTTGATGGAGCTGCAGGTGGAGCGGAGCCTTGCTGCGGGAGCAGACCATGAAAAGGCGCACTCGGTGCTGAGGCACGCCAAGGTCGGCGCAGTCCACGATATGCGGGGCCAGCGAATAGCCAAGGCGCTGCATCGCATCTGCCCAGGCCGGGTACAAGATCCAGTCCATGAACTCCGGCACGTTCTCGATAATTGCGAAGTCCGGTCGGTTGACCTCTGCATTCGCTACCGGCGCCCAGGCCGTCGAGCGCGAGTTGTCGTGCTGCGGTTTGCCTGCGGCCTTTCCGCGAGCCTTTGCGTGCCCCTGGCAGCACGGAGAGGCTAGCATCACGTCATGCTTTGGCACCTGAGACCAGTCAGCCTGGTGCAAGTCCTAGCACACATGCAGCGTATCCGGGTTGTTCCTGGTGTGCCACTCCACGGCGGATGGCCAGTGGTTGGCGGCCCAGAGCACGTTGAGACCGGCGTCTTTACCGCCGCGTGTCCATCCGCCGAAACCAGAAAACAAGTCAATTGCTGTGAGCATGGGGATTCCTTGCCGGGCCAGGCCCGGGCGGTGGAGGGGGAGTGATTAGGTGGCGGCTTTCAGCGCTTCGATGATTTGTTGTCCTGCCAGCGGCGGCACTGCGTTGCAAGCCACGGGGACACCTCAATGCTTCGGCGATGTAAACTCGGAAGCATTTCCTAAATAAAGGACGTTTTATGGGCAGGGTACTAGCGATAATAGGGATCGTTTTAAGTGTGGCGTATGCAGTATTTGCTTGGTGGCTAGTTGGAGATCGGATTCAAACGCTTCAAACAATGGGCTTGAACGAAGTAGGAGATTTTCTGGCTGGTGCCTTTGGTCCAGTAGCTATTCTCTGGCTCGTGCTAGGTTTTTTTCAGCAGGGCATAGAGTTGCGCCAGGGGACAGAGGCTCTTTTATTGCAGGCAAAGGAGCTGCAATCCTCTGTTGAGCAGCAAAAAGAGCTGGTAGCCGTGTCACGGGATCAGGTCAATGCAGAGTTAGAGGCTGCACAGGAAGCAAAGGCTCAAAGAATTCGAGCAATTAGGCCATTTCTAGTGTTCTCAGGCGCAGGTGGTTCGCATAGTGGAAATGATCATGAGCTCAGGTTCACGATCAAAAATCTGGGCGCTCCTATTTCTCATTTGATGATGAAGTTTGAGGGCGACATGATCGATCTCAATAGATCAATCGATGCGTTAGATAAAGGGGGGCATATTGAGTTTCGATATAAGTTTAAAGGTACGGGGGAAGGCTTGGCCGATTTGATGACATTGAATTACCTAGACTCTGACCGCAATCCTGGCGAGGCGCAGTTTAAATTTGTGGTAGACACCTCATCAGCCCACCCCAGCATAAAAGTCATAGCCTGAGCTAGTTGGCGTGAGTCGTTGATATGCGGTATTAATCAGATATCAAAAAAATGAAACGGATTTGAAATGAGAAGAATGTTTTCAAGTGCTATTGCATTTATTGTTAAGAGTCTGTGGGTTTTTCTGTTGGTGGTGCTTGGCGTGTTGACGGTGGTAGTTTCGATGTTGTTTGTTTCTAAATGGAGCAGTAGTGATGCCGCTGCATGGACTCAAGCAGTTGGTTCTATTGTGGGTATATTCGCTGCAGTGGCAATCGGTCTTCATCAAACTAAGTCTGGAGTTCGCCAGCGTAGTCTCGAAGCTCAAAACAAGAGGAAGTCCTGCTTGGCGGTTGTGGAATTTGCCGCGCAACAAGGTCAAGCGCTTTCCAATCATCTTGGTTCTCTTAAATCGTTACGACCCTACGTATCCGTGTGGGAGAATAAATTCTCCTCTGTCAATAAATTTTCGTTGGATGCTCTTGCTGCAATACCAATGCATGAGTTAGGAAGCCATTTAGCGGTATTGGCATACAGCGACATTTATACCAATCTTGCTTCGATTAGGGAGGAGTCAATTGCATTAGTTGCAGACATAAGAGCCGAGAAGCATGACTGTTCTGACCGGGTTAATGCTATCCATTCGACTGCAGCGTTGCTGAAAGCAGATCTACTAAATTTTCAAATGTATTACAGAATTTCCCCAACCTGATAAATCGATGTGCTAGTCATTTTCAAGTGACTCCACACATGGCGTCTGTCGCTACTCCGTGAACGGTAGTGGCAATTTGGTTTGGGTTGGGGTATTACGGGTGACCGGCATGGAGCCGGATCAGGCAGCGGCGCTGGCTACTTCTTTGATCGCCATGATGGCGTTTGCAGCGTGGCGCACGTAGTACAGGCGAGCCATCAGGCTTGGGCATGGCTTGCTGATCGTCGATTCCCAAATGTCGCTGCCACCAATCAGCTCTTCGCGCTCACGCAGGAAGTCGTAGGCCAGCACCACCTCGCTGTCGCGGCCATCGGCGAAGGTCTCGACCTCCTCAATTACGTCAGCCAGGTCGGCGAAAGGAAGGCGCTCGTCTTATGCCTCATCGCGCTCGCGCAGCCATTCAACGAGCTGTTCAGCCTGCTCCAGGGTGGCGCCCTTGTTTGGGATGTCCGCGATCCATTCCGGGACCTCATCCTCCGGCAATTCGTAATCGATCCTTCCGGCGATGCATTCGCACACAGTGTCACGGATCGCGTCGAAGTCAATCACCACCCGCTTGATGTCGCCGTCCAGCTTTTCGTGTAGATACCCATCGCTCTGATGGCGCAAGAAGTTGATGCCGTAGCTGGCGCCGACGTGGAACACGAGCGGGCCGATATCGCCCATCATGCTCATGCCGAAGCGGGTGACGCAGATGTCGAACCCGTAGCAGCTGCTGCCTGGCCGTGCGCAACGCCACACCTCGACGCCGGTTTCGTTCACCAGCTGCGTGTATTGGTGTTGGGCCAGGTCTTCTGCGACTCGGGCGGTGAGCGCTGCGCGTTCTTGCTCTCTCATGGACTATCTCCAGTCAAGCGCCGCCCTCCGGTGGCCGGTGGTGGCAATTTGGTTTGGGGTGGGGTATTAATGCCGAAATTTTTGAAGGATCAAAACTATGCGTACTTGGATTGGCTCACTGATGCTGCTCACCTCTGCTGTAGCGCTCGGTGATGAAGCCCAGATGAAGCAGTGGGAAAAGATGGATCGCTGCTCGAATGCGGCCTTTATCGCCTTACAGATCCTGGAGGAAAGCGCAGACACATCCAAGCAGGCGATTGCTCTACTTGGAGCTGTAGAAGGACTCAAAAACAACACAAAATTGAAAGAAACAACACCTACAGGAAACGAGCTCAGTGGTGCCTATAACTTTGCGCTTCGGATCTCTTACGGGATGCCTCGGCCATTCGCAAAGCGTGATCATGATTGGCTTATTGCCCAAGCTGCGACTTCGTGCACTTTATGGGTTCCAAGCGTTAGCGCCCAGTAACCAAAGCTAGCGGCTGGCAGGCGTTTATTGATTGAGCCAATGATCAATTCGGATCATTTCTCTACTTCATATTTACGGTACTTCCAGCCCAGGCGCTGCGATCCGGTTACAGGATGCAGCGAGTAGGTTGATGTAATGGCCTATTGCAATTACGATCACGCCTTTCTCAAGGGAGTGATTTTATGTTTCCACGATATTTCCGCTGGATTTCGGTGCTGGGCATCCTTGCTGCAGTTGTCCTCTTCGTAACCGTTAGTCTGCAAATTTTTACCGGCATGGCACCAGCAACAGACCTGATTCGACCGATCATAGTAGCTGTCGCATGTGGCTGGGCTTTCACTCAGTCGACCAAGGGCTGACTTGGGCTACCGATCTCATCACCAGGGTCTCGCTTGAGTTCGCGCAGGCTCTCGTTATGGAAGTCACGCGCCACGTTTTCACTAATCACTATTTTGTGGCGCGGATAGCTTAAGAAGGCCGCAAGCTCATGGTCGGCCATCAAGTCCATCTTCATGATGGCGATCTGCAAGTGGACTGCCCCCGTCATCGTAGACATCTCCAGCCTATGCTTTGAGCATAGGAGGAAGTTTATGAGCACCCAACGATTCACGCCGGAATTCAAGGCAGAAGCCGTGAGGCAAGTTATTGAACGCGGATACTCCGTTGCGGAAACAGCCGAGCGCCTCGGCGTTTCGACCCACAGCCTCTACAAATGGGTCAAAGCCGTGACGCCTGACAAAACCGAGAAACAGGCCAGCGAGTTGCTCGAAGCCAAAAGCGAGATTTTGCGGCTGCGAGCCCAAATGCGACGCTTGGAAGAAGAGCGCGACATATTAAAAAAAGCAGCGCGGTACTTCGCCAGAGAACCCGAGTGAAATACCGCTTTATGAACGAGCATCGGCATCAATACGCGATCACTACGCTGTGCCGGGTTTTGCAAGTTGCTCGTGCCGGGTTCTATCAATGGCTACACAAGCCTGTTTCTGACCGCGAAAAAGAGAATGGTCGGCTGTTAGGGCTGATCCGCGACTCCTATGCGGCGAGTCGAGGTGTGTATGGCGCACGGCGGGTGTTTGCTGACTTGCGCGAGGCTGGAGAAAGTTGCGGCAAGCACCGTGTCGCGGCACTGATGCGCACCAATAAAATCAAGGCGCTCAGAGGATATAAAGCCCCGCGCGCAATCAAAGGCAGACCATCGATCATTGCCCCCAATCGACTTAACCGGGCCTTCACTGTCGATGCCCCTAATAAGGCTTGGGTGACCGATATCACTTACATCCGAACGTGGCAGGGATGGCTATATCTGGCTGTCGTACTGGATCTCTACGCTCGCAAGGTGGTCGGCTGGTCAATGAAGCCAACGCTAGGCAAGGAGCTGGCGCTGGACGCGCTGCTCATGGCGGTATGGCGCCGTAAACCCAAAACCAGAGTCATCGTGCATTCGGACCAGGGTAGCCAATATGGTAGCGATGACTGGAAACGTTTTTGTCTGGCCAACCACCTTGAGCCGAGTATGAGCCGCCGAGGAAACTGCTGGGACACTGCCGTGGCTGAGTCTTTTTTCAGTAGCCTGAAAAAAGAACGCATCCGCAAGAGGATCTACAAAACCCGGGACATGGCCCGTGCCGACGTATTCGATTACATTGAGGCGTTTTACAACCGAACGCGTCGTCACAGTCACCTGGGCGGCGTCAGTCCTGAGGCCTTTGAAAGTGCCTCACTTTGAGGCTGGAAAATGTCTACGGGAGCGGGGGTAGTCCAGTTCTACTTCGCGGGGCGTGCTCATTTGCAGGTCTCTTGGTGGCGAGATACGTGCGGCTTACCTAATCTAGATTCACGCCCAATTCTGTCAGTTGTTGATTGCACGCTCTAAATGCCAGGCAATGAAATGGCTGCCTTATATGCGAATGCAAGGATCACGAGTACACCGATAATTATCACAATGGCATTGGCCCATGATGGTGACTCTTCTTTGAGGCTTTCCATAGTCCAGACAATGTTGGCAACGGCTACAAAAGCCGAAGCTACGATCACTATTATCCCCAACCCCGATTGAAAAATATTCGATAGGTAGTCTGTTGCTTTATACAGACTCTGAAGGCCGAGCAGCATCGCAACGCAAATACCCATGTTTCTCAAACTGTCAAAGATAGTCTTAGTATCGGCTAGCTTGTCCTTTTGAGAAAACCACCTATAAACAAAGTAGCCTTTCATCCGACTGGCTTTCTCCGGCTTATTGTTTGTTCCCTCTTCAGGTAGCTCTGCGCCATTTGTTTCGGGTTGAACAACGGTGTTGTCAGTCGACATCGGAACTGCTCCAGATGGTAGTCAAAACGTTAGTATCACATTGACATCATCTTCCTGCTATTTTTTTCGCGATTCAAATTGCACCCTTCAGGTGAGCCATGGATAGACCTAGGCCCATAATTCGGCTTGAAGATCGGTCGGACTTCGGCATCCGACTGACACCAGCTCCCGAAGTACGGGACTGGCTCCAAGCCGAGATCCTCGCAGACACTGGCAGCATCCACAACGAAGACCACGCCCATCTACTGGATGCAGACATTCAGGTCATGTGGGCGTCGTCGAGTTTCGAGAAGCAGGGCAGGACAGTCCTGGGCCAGGCCGAACAGGTAGCGTTCCGCACCGGTGGTTGGCAGAAGGCCCGGATGGAGCAACAGATGCTGAATTGGTTCGGCGATGTGCCGGCCTTCATCATCACGTTGGCTGCCGACTACTGCGCCCAGTGCAGCGACACCGACTTCTGTGCCCTGGTTGAGCATGAGCTGTATCACATCGCCTACGCCATGGATAAGTACGGGCAGCCTGCTTTCACTAAGGAGGGCGCGCCTAAGCTGGAGCTGCGCGGCCACGACGTCAACGAGTTCGTTGCCATCGTTGAGCGATATGGCGTTGGCGCGCCAGATAGCGATGTTGCCCGAATGGTCGAAGCGGCCAAAAAACCACCATCCGTTAACCGGGCCTCTATAGCGAGTGCATGCGGTACCTGCTTGATGAGAGAAAAACAGGGTCAGACCACTATTATTAATCGTGCTCTGACCCCGTTTTTCACTGAGAATTTGCCCGAAATGTAGGGGCGGCTCGATCCGTTTCTCCCGGTCGCGACGCTATCGTATGTCGGCCATGCCAGGCGGCCAATCTACATAGAGATCGCAATCTATCGGAATCGGGTTGCCATCCATGTGGTACGCCACCCACGCCAGCACACGTGCCATGCGCTCTGTACCTATCGGCGTCAGTTCGCAAGACACGGCCACCTCATTCAGCCGCGCTCGGCACACATCGATGAGGCGTCGAACACCCGTGAATCCGCCGAGATAGGGATAGAACTCGTCGAGCACGATACCCACTCCAGAAACACCGTAGGTGCCCGCCACACCGGGCGCCTCCTCGTAAATGGCCATCACATCATGACCTTCCAGGGTGGCGACTGTGGTCAGCAACTCGCAAAACGTATCTTTCATGTTGTTGCTGATCCAAAGGTCGTAGCTATTGCCGATGATAATGGGAGCGCCCATGAGTATTGCCTTGGATTTTGCTGGTGGGGGGATAATGAAGATGCTGCCACAAGCCCTTTACTTTTCGACTTTCTAAACCACGATGTAGAAGCTTTTTCAATTGATGGTTTTGGGGTTTTCACCATCACCTTCAGTACGCAAATGATCTTGAAAATCCATCCTGAGAAAAATGGATTGGAGTCTAATGTCGTGAGTACGCGGCGCGATATATTTCCCATCTCGGTGTGGTAGCCAGGAACGCGATGGCTATACGACGCGAGCCTCGGCCTCCGCTATGACTCTGGTTGCTGGCACCTGTGGGTCGATTGCTGCCACACGTAGACTGAGTAGATATCAACCCTGACCCTATTCGCCGTCATCGAGCCGCTGGGGTAAGCTTCGCGCCAGAGGCATCACCCACCAAGGAGAATAAACGGCGATGGGCTTGTTCAGTCGATTGTTCGGCGATCGCTTCACACAACCCCCACCCGATGAACCACGGTTGAGCGATGCCGCGATTATGCGTGAGCTTTATCCATTCGGTGCGCAACTGAAAACGTTCACCAAGGCCCTGTTGGCGCGGCTGCCTGACAAGGAACGTGCGCGTCTCGTGAGAAGGGTATCGCGCTATTACAACCTAGGTGAAGACCCGGCCACCGCGTTGGTCAGTGGTCTTTTGGACGCTGAGAAAGGCCAGTTACTCAATAGTCTTGTTCTCATGGCCGTGGACGTGCACGGCTTCGATGATTTCCAGTACCTGGCACCGAAGCTGGTTGAAGCCAGCGGCATTGACCAAGTTTATGCCTGTAAGCTGGGAGATACGCCATCACTGATGCAAGTGCTGATCGATTTCGATCAATGGCTGACCGGGTTCGGAAAGCGCTTTCTGCATGTGGATACAGGCGGCGCCGATTATGTGGGTTGCATCATTGAGCAAGATTGCGTCGAAAACGTGATCGCGCTGGCCAAGCAGGCTGGCATCGACGCCCGGCTCGATCCCTTTTGAGACACGTTGGCTGAACGCTATCGGCCAGAAGCGGTCAGTTTTCAACACCGAGAACTGCTTCTGCTACCGACCGTGCTCAGGTTCCTGCCCTGCACCTGCTAGAGGGCAAGTATTGGTGCGCGTTCATGCATCAGGCGTCAACCCGTTGGATATAAGATTTCAAATGGCGCGCCGGCGCATGCCAAGCAGCCATTACCTGCGATGTTCGGCCTGGGTTTGGCTGGCACAGTTGTTGAGTTAGGCGATGCGGTTGAGGGCTTCGCGATTGGTGACGAAGTCTTTGGTATGGCGGGCGGAATTGTCGGGGCTCAAGGCGCCATGGCTGAGTACATCGCGGTCGATGCCAGACTGATCGCGACCAAACCTAAATGCCTCACCATGCGCGAGGCGGCCGCGTTTCCACTGGTGGTTATCACTGCGAGGGAAGGCTTGGTGGACGGTGACAGGGTGCTTAATCCATCGGCCGCCACTCGAGCCTGAGTTGTGCACGATGACTAAGACTGCACGAAGCCAGTTACACGACTAATCCTGCCAGTATTGACCTCTGTCTCAACGACGCAGGCCCCGCTTTCGATGGGCCTGCGCATAAACTCACTTACGCTGTGGTGTTGATTTGCGTCCCGATCGACCCGGAGGTCGCTTTGGGCAGTTGCACTTCGCTCGGCCCGCTCGCGTCATGATCGCCGTCGCTGTCTACCCGCACGGGGGGCGCTTTTGGGGCTGTCATAGCGGTGACTTTCGGCAAAGTGACCTGGGTTGAAGCATTGATGACTGACGTCATGTTGATCCCCTTCAAGAACAGTAGTGTGAGCTAATACTATCGGCGCCGTTCTTTAATAGTTAATGTAATTAAAGATTAATTGAAGTAATTGAGAGCGCCTCCTATTGTTAAGATTCTTAAGGTTGCTAAGTGGTTTGACGGGCAGGTTATGTGAAAAAAGTGTGAGGTTAGAGTGAATTCAGTATTGTTCTTTTGACGGTTCAATGTTCGAGTCACTAGTGCCAGGTCGCGCTTTGGTTAGCCATACTAGGCTTATCTCTTCGACCTGCACCCATTGGCTTCCCGGGTTGCGGTCGCATTTTTTAAAACCTATGCAGGTACCGTTACTATCCATGAGCGCATAGTTTCTAAAATTAGCGTGTCGTTTGAATAGGCATAAAATGAATCCCATGGTTGAGTGCCTCTTCAAAAGAGTGTATGTGTGAATCATAGTTTAGGTCGATAAACGTGCAGCGTGACGACATTTTTTGTTGTCGAATATTTATTTTAGGTTTCTGTTAATCAGATTAAGTCTTATTCTAGTGTGCCTGAACAACACGAAGTGAAGACGTCAAAAAATGGAATAAGTAATGGGGCCAAGATGGCTTTTTTTCACCGTCCTGCTGGCATTGATTTGGGGGCTGTTCGTGGTTCGGGTGGCGCTGAAGTTTTTAGGCTGAGAAATGCCTTCAACGCGGCACGTCGCAGCGCTGGAACTCCAGGCACCCGTCCTCGCGCCCCAAAAATGCGCTAACTAAACCACCGCCCCGAACACCGCCCCCACGGCTGCCGTAATGCCCATGGCCAACGCTCCCCAGAGGGTTACCCGCCAAGCGCCGATGCCTATTTTTGCCCCACCGGCCTTGGCTGCAATGGCGCCAAGGCCGGCAAGAAATACCAGCGACATGCCGCATATCCACGGCACAACACTGTGGGGCGGGGCGATGAAAATGACCGCCAGGGGCAACGCGGCGCCGAGCACGAAACTGGCAGCTGAGGCGAGTGCGGCTTGCAGTGGTTTGGCGGTGAGTGCTTCGCTGATGCCTAGCTCGTCTCGGGCGTGTGCGCCCAGTGAATCGTGCGCCATTAATTGATCGGCCACCTGGTGCGCCAAGTCGGATGACACCCCTCGATGCATGTAGATGTGGGCAAGCTCGCTGTGTTCGGCTTTCGGGTTGCTGGCTAGTTCGGCCCGTTCCCGCGACAAGTCAGCCTGTTCGGTATCGGCCTGGGAGTGCACGGAAACGTATTCACCCGCCGCCATGGACATGGCGCCCGCCACCAGCCCGGCCATACCGGTCACGATCAGTGTAGAGTGAGTGGCGTTGGCGGCGGCGACGCCAATCAACAGGCTGGCGGTGGAGACAATCCCGTCATTGGCCCCCAGGACTGCGGCACGCAGCCAGCCGATACGGTCACTGCGGTGGAGCTCGGTGTGCCTGTGCATGAATTTCATGGGTTAACGGAACTCAGGTTATTGACGGGGTTGGATCCGGCGGCCTCAGCTTGCGCTTGCAGTTTGCCGCCTACAATCGATATTTCCTTTAGCTGTTCACCGTCGCGCACCACGAACAGTGCGTCCATGCCACGTGCTTGCGCCAGGCGTGGGCCTTCGATTTCGCCCAGCACCAGCAGTGCCGAGGCCCAGGCATCGGCAAGCATGCATGAGGCGACCACGACGGTGACCGCCGCAAGAGTGTTGCACAATGGTGCGCCGGTAAGCGGGTTCATGGTGTGGGCGTAGGTTTTCCCACCCACCTCCACCCAGTGTCGGTAGTCCCCGGACATGGCGATGGCGGCGTCGCTGAGTTCCATCACGCCCATGACTTCTCGCACGCCCCGGGTGGGTTTTTCAATCGCCACGACCCAGGGTTTGGCGTCAGGCTTCATGCCTTGGGCGGGCATCTCGCCGTCGATGCCGACGAGGTAGCGGGTGATGCTTGAAGCTTACAGGCAACGGGCCAGTTCATCGACGCCAAAGCCTTTAGCAATGCCATTCAAATCCAGGTTCAGAGGCGCCCGTTTGCGTACGCGATTGCGTTGCGTGTCTATGCGAAACCACTTGGGTCGAATCTGGACGTCGCCAGCATCGGGCGCACTGCAGAAGTGCAACGCTGCATGATTGATCATGGCTTTGAGCCCAAAAATAAAATTATGCTTGTTTGCCAGACTTACCCACAAGTGACGGGCTGTTCGTCGACAGCGCCACCGAGTTGATGCAGGCAGAGAGCAGGGCGAGAGGGGCTTGCTCGTTCAAAATAAGAGAGTGTCCTAGACGCGCGACCTTTCAACTCATGGGCACAATTGGATTTTCTACATCGATTTAACGGATAGCACTTCCACGTATTTGTATTTTTTCTTGGCAGCCTTCACAGCATCTTGTTCGGCGAGCAACGAGCTCAACGTATCAGCCTCGTGAATCAACTCGATCATTTTCCCCTCAAACTCGTTTCCAACACGTAACCTGACCCTCAGCCTGGGCGTAAATGCTTTCGCCACCTTCTTCTTGGCTGCTGGAGCGAGAACGGGTTTCGCGAGCACCAGGTCTTCCACAGGCTCATTTACTAGAGGAGCAGGAATCTGCTCTTCGGGCTGAGGCGTACCGAATAGGGCACGACGCATTTCTTCTTCAGTTAATTCAGAGCTCATAGAACATCTCAAAGTGGGCGGTAATCAGCTCGACGAATTCTACTAGGATGGCGGCTCCAGCGTGTCCTCTGGAAGCATGTATGGCCACTGTGAATTCGGGCTACTTGGTCACAACATTTCAACGTGGTAGTGGGCCTGATAGCGATAAAAATGATGCAACGTAAGCTAGGCTATTGAGGGCTTAGCCTTGCAAAAGCCACCACCAGCAGCCCGGCAATGGTTGCTGCAATCCATAGCGTTACCCTGGTGCGCCAGCGCATGGAGGCGAAGCCTCGGCGTAACAGCATTATCGGTTTGATCAATCCGGAACTCCCGTTCAAGTAGCTGTATTCAGGGCAAGACTATACAAATAAAACGTTGGCTCCAAACGGCCTTGGAGCACAGCGAGTGGGATAAGGAGGCGGAGGGCCGGCAAGTAGAGCGGAGTAGAAGAAGCGCAGTTGAAGGGCATCACTTAATGCGGAGCGCCGTCGGTCAGGTAGCGGGTCGCAATCAAAATTAGCTTTAAGGTATTATCGGTGCCGCCTCCGCCTTGAGCTACAGGAACATCAGCATGACTGTACTCCAAACGATCTACTGGCAGCCTACGCCGCCTTAGCGCTACGCCCCCTCGCAACACCTCGCACCCGCCTGTTTTCGCTCGCGGTGCGTGTTGCTGTATGCCCGGTTCTTACACCCAAAGCACACAGTCAAATAATCCTCAAATTTGAATTCGTATCGACGCGCTCGCCATTCGCCTGGCGTGCGTGCGGTGCATTGCCTTGGATATTCTGATGCCGCAATCACTCAAAAAAACGTGGTTCTCCAACGTTCGTGGAGACGTGCTAGCAGGTCTCGTCGTCGCTCTGGCCTTGATTCCGGAGGCCATTGCATTTTCAATTATCGCCGGCGTCGACCCCAAGGTTGGCCTCTACGCCTCCTTCTGTATCTGCGCCGTTATCGCATTCGTTGGCGGTCGCCCTGGCATGATTTCGGCGGCTACCGGTGCCATGGCACTGCTCATGGTCACCTTGGTAAAAGATCACGGGCTCCAGTATCTGTTGGCGGCAACCTTGCTCTGTGGGGTTCTTCAGATACTTGCCGGATACCTCAAGCTAGGCTCGCTGATGCGCTTTGTTTCGCGCTCGGTCGTTACGGGGTTCGTGAACGCGCTGGCAATTCTGATTTTCATGGCGCAACTGCCTGAACTCACCAATGTCACCTGGCACGTATACGCCATGACCGCTGCGGGTCTCAGCATCATCTACTTGTTTCCGTATGTGCCAAAGATAGGCAAGGTAATTCCCTCGCCGCTGATGTGCATCCTAACGCTGACTGCTATCGCTATTTACCTGGGGTTAGATATCCGCGCCGTTGGGGACATGGGTCAGCTACCGGACACACTGCCGATTTTCCTGTGGCCTGAAGTTCCGCTGAACCTTGAAACCTTGCGCATCATTTTCCCGTACTCAGCAGCGCTCGCAGTTGTAGGCCTGCTGGAGTCCATGATGACAGCGACCATCGTTGATGATCTGACCGATACCACCAGTAACAAAAACCGCGAGTGCAAGGGTCAAGGCGTTGCCAACATTGCAGCAGGGATGCTCGGTGGCATGGCCGGTTGCGCCATGATTGGACAGTCGATCATCAACGTGAAGTCTGGCGGTCGTACTCGCCTTTCAACTTTATGCGCAGGCATCTTCTTGCTGCTGATGGTCGTGTTCCTGGGCGAATGGCTCTCCAAGATTCCGATGGCGGCATTGGTTGCCGTAATGATCATGGTCTCTATCGGCACCTTCAGCTGGGATTCGCTGCGCAATCTCAAAGAGCACCCACTGTCGACCAACATCGTCATGGTTACGACGGTTGTGGTGGTCGTGGCAACGCATAACCTGGCCTATGGCGTGTTAGTGGGTGTGCTGCTGGCATCGCTGTTCTTTGCGAACAAAGTCGGGCATTACCTGGATATCAATAGCAGTCTTGAGGAGACTGAGTCGCACCGGACTTACCGTGTTGTGGGGCAGGTGTTTTTCAGCTCCGCCGACAAGTTCACCAATGTTTTCGACTTCAAGGAGGCACTCAACAAAGTCACCATCGACCTGACTCTGGCCCATTTCTGGGATATCACTGCGGTTGCAGCACTGGATAAGGTGGTCATCAAGTTCCGTCGCGAAGGTGCAGAAGTTGAGGTGCTCGGCCTGAATGAGGCCAGCGCCACCATCGTTGACCGCTTTGGCGTGCATGACAAACCTGCCGGCATCGACAAGCTCATGAGCCACTAAGGAGATCAACAATGACCCACGTAATGGCATGCATTGATAACTCACAATCCTCGCTGGCGATCTGCGACTATTCAAACGCAGGGAGGCTTGGCGTAGCGACTGCCTTAGCCTCTGCTACCCAAGCATCAAAGCCTCCAGCGATAGAAGACACATTGACGTAGCCCATCTCACCCAGAGCTAAGGCAGAAAGAGCAGCTCTTCCGCTCGTTTTGCAATAAAGAATTATCTTTAAGTCTCGGATAGCGAGTTCTGGTGTGCTGCTAAGCCTGAACTCCAAAATCCCGCGCGGAATGTTTACTGCGCCAGGGATATGGCCAGCGCTGTACTCATCTGGCTCCCGTACATCGATCAGTAGATCAGCTTCCTCTACTGCAGCATCTGCTGAGCCAAGGTCTATTTCTCTAATGTGTAATTTAGCTTCTGTCACAAGATCATGTGAGCTTTTCATTTGATATTTAATCTCATTGGTATCGAGTATTTTCAATACTGGATGCGGGCTGCACCCACCTCGACACCATGGCCCTAGCCAGTCATTATGTAAATATATATATTATATAAATTCTAAATGAGTCAGCAGTCATGCAACGCCCTGAAAATGAACTCGATATCCAACAACTGCGAGCTAGCGCTGAAGCTGCTGGTCAGCTACTGAAAGCGCTGGCGAACCCTGATCGATTGCTCCTTCTCTGCCAACTGTCGCAGGGTGAGCTAAATGTGACCGATTTAGAGGCCTTGTCAGGCATTCAGCAACCTACATTGTCTCAACAACTCGCGGTGCTACGTAGCAAGAGCATGGTGGAAACGCGACGCGCGGGAAAGCAAGTCTATTACCGAATCAGCAGCTCTGCCGCGCTCGCGGTGATCCATGTCCTTTATCAGCACTTCTGTGCAGGAGATGCAAAATGAGCATTGATTGGATGCACTTTACGCCTTGGACTTCATTAGGCGGAGGCGCCTTGATAGGCCTTGCGGCTAGCTTGTTCGTTCTCGCAAATGGTCGCATCGCAGGCATCAGTGGTTTGATTGGAAGCGTGATGCAATTTGGCAGTGAAGGATGGAGCGAGAAGGCGCTGTTTCTTCTTGGGCTAGTGATTGCTCCGTTGTTGTGGGGAGCGTTTACCGTATTGCCGGAGATCGAGATTAACGCAGAGTGGCCCGCCCTGATTATTGCGGGCCTGCTCGTCGGCGTGGGAACCCGTTACGGCTCCGGCTGTACTAGCGGTCATGGCGTTTGTGGGATCTCTCGACTGTCAGCCCGCTCCATCACTGCAACGATGTGCTTTATGTTCGCCGGTTTTGCAACGGTGTACGTCATTCGTCATGTGGTGGGAGCATGAAAATGATCAAGTTGAGCGCATTTTTTGCAGGACTGATCTTCGGCCTTGGCCTGCTCTTGGCCGGGATGGCGAACCCCGCCAAGGTATTGGCTTTTCTTGATGTGGCCGGGGCCTGGGATCCGTCACTCGCACTGGTGATGGGAGGGGCCATCGCAATGGCGGTTATCCCCCTGAATTGGGCGCGTAAGAACAAGCAATCCTTGCTAGGTGCCCCCATGCAGTTACCAATGAAAACGGAGTTGGATGCCCGCTTGATTGGCGGCAGCCTGGTGTTCGGTATAGGTTGGGGAATTGCCGGGATCTGTCCTGGGCCAGCCGTCGCTATTCTGCTTACGGGGCACGGGCAGATCGTCATATTCGTATTGGCCATGTTGGCCGGTATGTACTTGTTCTCTCTATTAGAACGTCGGCGCATGGCCTGATTAGGCGATAGCCATGAAAGCGAATGACGGTAGCACGGTCAGACGTCTACACACGCTGACCAGATCGATTTCACCTATTGAGAGCCAAGGGGTATTTGATGTCAGACCTGAACGATCCACGAGTCTTCTTTGCCGCTGAGCGAACCTTGCTGGCCTGGAACCGAACCAGCCTTTCGCTGATGGCGTTTGGCTTTGTCATTGAACGATCCGGGCTACTTCTACAAATGCTAAAACCAGGTGCCTTGGGCAGCCCAGAAAGACACTTTTCCTTCTGGATAGGACTGGCCTTTCTCATGCTCGGTTCATGGGTTGCATGCTGGTCATCCTGGCAGTACAAGCGTGTGGTTAAATCTCTGAAGGCTGTCGAAATCCCGGAGGGTTACAGCATCAACTCTGGCCCTACAGCGAATGTGCTCACTGCCGTCCTGGGAGCTTTGCTCATGGTCTACCTTGCCATCATATGAACAAAGCTAAGCCATAACGTGGTATCGGAGCATCTCTGCCAGCAAAACTTCAGCCTGCTCTAAATAGCCCTTTTTGACTCAGGCCTTGACCTCTCCCGTGTCGTCCTTCACATCAAACAATCCTGCAAAAAAAAGATGGAGTGTGTCCCAGGTACGCACCCACCAACCACCTGCTTCTCCAGCTTCTAACGCTATGAGTGATCCGGTAGTAAGTTTATTTACACCGTCATACAGCTCAAAACTCCCGACTACATCGCCGACAGCAATAGGAGCTTGTAGAGCGTTATTAATGTGTAGGCGCGTTTCTACCTTGCGACCACTATTCTTGGGTAGCGTGAGTGTCACATCATCGCGCAAGCCAACAGCGATTACGTCCTTGTCGCCTTTCCACAGTCGTGGTTGAGCTAAAATTTTCCCGCCTTTCTGATAGGTATTCGTCTCAAAATTGCGAAAGCCATAGCTCAGGATCTTTTGAGCATCTTCCGCACGACTGTTCATAGTGGTCGAGCCAAATACTGCACTGATTAGGCGCCTCCCATCACGAACAGCAGAAGTCACCATGCAGTATCCGGCTTCCTCAGTATGGCCAGTCTTGAGGCCGTCAACACTCGGATCGCGCCAAAGGAGAAGGTTTCGATTGGGTTGGCGAATGTTGTTCCAGGTGAAATATTTGTGCGCGTACAACGAGTAGTAAGCTGACTCATCGGTGATGATCGCCCGTGCAAGCCGAGCCATATCATGAGCTGAAGAATAATGTTCAGGTGCCGGCAAGCCTGTAGGGTTCACGAAGTGGGTGTCAGTCAGCCCAAGTTTATTAGCTGTGACATTCATCAACCCAGCAAACGCATCTTCGCTACCCGCGATATGCTCAGATAGCGCCACACTGGCGTCATTGCCAGAGTCGATCACCACACCGCGCAGTAGGTCTCGCACAGGCACAACGGCGCCTGGATCAAGAAACATTCTAGAACCACCCGTTCTCCAGGCATTCTCACTGACAGTGACCGGGTCGTCGACCTTGAGGCGCCCAGCCTGTATCTCATTGGTAGCGACATAAACGGTCATCAATTTGGTCAGGCTGGCTGGGGGCAAACGCATATCAGCGTTTTGACTATCTATAACCGTGCCGGTCGCTGCATCCATAAGCACCCAGGATTTTGCGCTCAGTTGCGGTGCTGCTGGGATCATCGCTCTCGGGGTAGGTGACGAAGGACTTGGGGTTGATACTGGAGCCGCCCAAGCTGGTGTCAAAAAAGAACACACAAGAATGAGTGTAAGCCGCAATTTAGGGTGTTTCACAAGTGCCCGCCTCGGATAGCAGAAAGACGCGCCAAACTAAGTTAGGACTTGTGATCGCTCAAATTAACCCAGGTTAAAATAAATTTAACTTGGCGTGGCAAGGGATGCTTTCACCTCTGGCAAAGGACAGATAATCGACACCGTGGCTCCGCAGCCACGCGGTGATTCCTGGATGCTCAATACGAACCCATGCAACCGAACGATTGCCGATACCAGAGAAAGCCCCAATCCATGTCCAGGCTGCTGTCGAGTAGAGTCGACGCGATAAAGCCTGCGAATCACGCTTTCACGCTCTTCCTCAGGGATCCCAGGGCCATTATCAGAGACCTCGATATTGAGCGAGTTACCCGCCAGATAACCCCTAAAGTGAATGACACCACCCTCGGGAGTAAATTTGATGGCGTTATCCAAAAGATTAACCAACGCCTCGAACAGAAGAGAAACATCACCCGATAAAGCTGGAAGATCCGCTGAAATCTCAAGGAGCAGTGTTAGCCCCTTTTCCTGTGCCAACGGTTCGAAAAATTCGTGCGCCTGCGTTATCAGGGCCGCAGGTTGAAAAGATTCAAATCCTGACCTTCTCCTCGTATCTTCAAGTTCAGATATTCGCAGCAGCCCTTGGAAGCGCAACATTATGGATTCGCTTTCTTCCAGTGCCATGTTCAAGGTCTCTGCATGAGAGCGATCCAGGGGTAACTGCTGTAGCTGGTCAAGGTGAGCACGCAAGCGAGTCAGGGGAGTACGCAGATCGTGCGCAATACCGTCACACGCCCCCTTAACCTCATGCATAAGCTGCTCTATATGCTCGAGCATGACGTTGACAGCATTGGCCAACATGTCGAGCTCATCGCGGCGTGAAGATAGCGGAAGGCGTTCGCCGAGATTGCCCGATACGATACTTTCAGTGCAGATTTGGAGTCGCTGTACCCTGCGTAAGGGCCTTCGCCTCAGGAGCCACCAACCGATCAGCCCAGGGATAAGGGTAAGAGAAAACCCCCAAAATAATGCTTGCTCGATAATACCGCCGACTGCGGAGATAGAGCCCCCATCGCGCGACAGGATCAAAATTCGACCATCGTCACGATGCTGCATCAGTGCATGGCTGCTTCGGGTTTGCTCTCGCGGCAATGCAATGCTCAATCCTCTCTCGAGATAATGTACCTGGCCGTCACCTGGCAGACTTGCTCGCAAACGAAGCAGGTCGCCGGCGATATGGGTGCCGTCAGCTTCAAATAAGCCGTAGGCGTCGATCCCCGACGTCGAATACACCTCACTAGCGGCCAACTCGTCTTTTAGGCTGGCATCATCAATTTTTTGGTAATAGTGGGCTCGCTGCATCAATGTCCGCTCGGCAACAGCTCCAAGGTAGGTTGATATTTTCCAATAAAGCACACCTGTAAAAACGGCTCCCCAAGCGATAAAAAACAAGGCGTAGAGCCCAAGAAGGCGGCTATTGGAGGAACGCCAACGCTCATTCCTGGGAGGCAAGAACATAACCAGAACCGCGTATTGTTTGAATAACGGGTGAATTTCCACCCTCGATTTTTTACGCAGGCGACCGATATGGACATCAATAATGTTCGTGCCTGGATCGAAGTGATATCCCCAAACTGCCTGGAAAAGCATGGTTCTAGTAACCAGCTGACCCGCGTTGCGCATGAAATAAGTGAGCAGTTTGAACTCGGTTGGGAGAAGTGGGATCTGCACGCCCTCGCGACTGAGTGACTGCTCAATAAGATCAATATGGAGGTTTCCGACGCTTAGTAGGCGCTCACTCACACCGGCAAGCGGGCGCCTCAGCAGCACTTCCACCCTGGCTATCATTTCGACCGTAGAGAACGGTTTAGTCAGGTAGTCGTCGCCCCCTGAACGAAGCCCTTTGACCCGCTCATCGACATCTGACAATGCGCTGATCATCAAGACTGGCGTCTGAATACCGAGGCTTCGCAGCGTACTGATTATCGTCAAACCATCAAAATCAGGCAGCATCCGGTCAAGTGTTATCACATCATGCCCGCCAGAAATGGCCGCTGATAATCCATCACGACCGTTCGCCGTCCATACAACTTCGAATCCATGGGAGGTCAGCGTGTTAACAATAGCCTTGGCTGTAACCTCATCGTCCTCTATCACCAGCGCGCGATTCATTTTTACTCCACACAACGATTGCAAACCTAAAGCTCGAGCGAGCTCCAAGCGCCGTAGGCTTTAAAGATCAGTGCAGCCTAGGTAGGGTGCATCGGGCGGTAAACTAAATATTTCTTAACCATCCTTAATTTCGTCTTTGCTTGAAAGGTGCCTATTTTTTCGCGCCCCCACTGCTAAATCTCATCTCTACACTCGATTCAGGATATCCCGTCATGACGAAGACCTTATCGAGGCTCGCATTGGCTTGCTTGTTTCTATTTGCAGATGGCATTGAGGCACAGGATGCCACTCCCACCAAAACGCTTACCCTCTTTACGACAGGAGGCTTCATCGCGGCGATTCAATCCATAGCCCCCCTTTATGAAAAAGCGACAGGAATCAGCCTGGTAATTAAAGAATCCCCGCCCACCGGCAATACGCCAACGGCAATCGAAAATCTGTTGGAGAGCGGTCAAAAAGCAGATGTTGTAATCATGGAGGACTGGGAGCTGCGAAAGCTTATAGATCAAGGCCATTTGCAAAAAGCGAGTCGAGTTGACCTTGCCAAGTCGTTCATTGCCATGGCCGTCCGCAAAGGCGCTAAAAAGCCCGATATAAGCACCATGAAGAACTTCAAAAAGACGCTGCTCAACGCAAAGTCTCTGGCTCTATCGGATACGCCCAGCGGAACATACCTGTCACGTATTCTCTTCCCTCAAATGCACATCTCAGAAAGGTTGAGGATCAAGACCAGAACGATTTCCGCGAAGCCTGTCGCAGAAGCAGTAGCCCGTGGCGAAGCGGAGATAGGCTTCCAACAATTGAGTGAGCTGATGCACATGGAAGGCATCGATGTGATTGGGCTTATCCCCGATCAGGTTCAGAAAATGACAATGTACTCAGCGGCCATCACCACAGGCAGCGTGCAGCAAGAGGAGGCTGCCACGCTATTAAAGTTCCTCAGTTCAGAGACCGCTAGGAGTGCCATGAAGCTAGGCGGATTAACACCTGTTCGATGAGCCCTGCTAGGAGCTGTGTGCTCGCTATTGGGCCGCCGCTAGGACTGTAGCTGCTTTATGGTTGGTCATTTGAGGGGGCGATTTCGTTTGCTGACTCAAGCTTATGCCATCAAGTTCTTGAGGGCTCAACGTGGCCCCTCTGCCAGACAGGATCAAGGCGAGAACTAGAATGGTAAAGCCTATTAACACTGGGAATGAGCCCAACCAAAACTGGATGCGTCGGCGGCGCTGGTATGCGTCCATTTTTACTAGCCCCTGTTGGCGTTGGCGAGTATTTCTCGCTTACTTATACTTCTGTTGCTCAATGCAACTTCTACCATCGATTATTAATAAGCACCAGGCTCCCACTATCTGATTTGACCTCCCTCAGATCAGAAGCCGCAGAGCTTGCAAAGCAGCAAGATGCCCCGGATAGAACCAGTAGCCCCATTGCCCGACCGGCCAGACCTTGAAGGTGAAAGTCTGACGCAGAAGCCAGAGCCCGATCAGGGGAGCCGCGAACGCGGAGCTCAAAGCCAACAATGAATAGATCTCCAAGTCCATCGCTCTGGTCACGATGCTACTGCGGGTATTGCTCAACAGGCATAGAGCCGCTGGCAGCAACCAAAGAACACCGGGGCTCTTGATCGCTAACAAGACCGCCGCTGGAAGGAGTGCTCCGTAGAAGCCATACATCAGAGGATCATCCAGCACGTAGGTAACTGCGGCTGCCATCAACGCCGTAGCGCCGCTCAACAAGGTGCGATATTGCAATCCCCACGCAATCAATAGCCCTAATGCCAGGGTAACCAACACGTTGAATGATCCCGAGGTGCTGATGTAGCGATAAGGCACTTCTGAAATGGCGGCGAACAACAGCATCAAGGCGAGGTAGCGTCCGTTCGCGGCAGTCAGCCACTCGCCCGGTTTGGAGCGCGCCACGTTGGCCGCAATGGCGACACAGAACAGCGGAAAAGACAGTCTTCCCAGAATGAACAGATTGCTCATCTCCGGCCACACCAAACGCAAGTGATCGATAACCATGGTCAGCATCGCCAGCCACTTGATCAGATCCAGGCTAATGCTTCTGCTCTTGAGTGAAAGATGCGGGGTTGTATTAGCCGTCGTCATGTCCATCCCAATGTAACTGCGGTAAGCACAAGATAACGCACGCCCTTAGCCAGGGTGACAATCAGCAGGAAACTCCAAAGTGGTTCGCGCATGACTCCGGCGACGACCGTCAGCGGATCGCCAATGATGGGCACCCAACTCAGCAACAGTGACCAGCGCCCGTAGCGCAGATAGGACTGCTGGGCTTTTTCTAACTTGCTCTCGCTCACGGGGAACCAGCGCTTGTGGCGGAATCGCTCAACAGAACGGCCCAAAAGCCAGTTCAGTGCGGAGCCAAGAACGTTGCCAAAGGTGGCGACCGCCAGGAGCGTAGAAACGACGTACTGGTCGGAGAGCAACATGCCGACCAGCACGGCTTCAGACTGCATTGGCAATACCGTGGCGGCACCGAATGCCGCCAGGAATAGACCAACGTAGCTGGTGAGCTCAAACACTAAAGAGACGCCTCAAGCGTTCAGGCCAATCCAGCCATGAAAGCCCACGTACAGACCAACACCGATGATCAAGACACTGGACAGGTAGGGCGCACGACGCGCAACGGTGCCCAACCATGGCCAACGGTTGGACGCCTGCTTGGCGCCAATCGCGGCTGCAGCACCGACGGTTACCAGTGTGAGTGCCAGACCAATGCTAAAACACAGGACTAGCACGCCACCCAAGGCGACCTCTTTGACCTGAAGACATAGCAACAGAACGGTGATAGCAGCCGGACAAGGAATCAAACCACCAGTCAGACCGAACATGACGATTTGGCCGGTGGTGACTTCGCGGTTAGTGAAGCGTTTACGGATATCGTTGGCATGAGCACGTTCGTGCGCATCCTGATAGCCGTCAATCGACAACTCCAGGCCTTCCAGTTCGGAATGTGCATGGCCGTGATCATGCTCCTGGTAGTCCAAGTCATAATCATGGGAGTGCCCCGCGTGCCCAAGACTCAATCGAGCACTGAATTCATGAGGCTCGGGGATGTCGACTTCCGATTCCAGGAAGCCCTCGCGCTCGACGAAGGTGAACAACTGGGTGCTGCCGTCCGGACGGGTAGTCATCAGACGAACATCTGAGGCTGCCCAAGCGTGCCCGGTCAATGTCTTCAGGCGCCAATGCGGCGGCACACCGTCTTCGAAGATCGACAGCTCTACACGACCATGGCCAGTATCGATTCGGTGGGTTTCATCATGATGGCCGTGGTCATGCTCGCCATGGTGGTGATCATCACCTTGCTCGAACTTGAACATCTGCTCACCGCGCCATGTACGCCAAAGCATCCACAGCGCAATTACGATGATCAGGGCAGAGGATGCTAGCTGGAAGTATGGCTCAGTGGTTTGAGCGTCCAGGCCTTTGCCCAGATACATGCCGCCGATGGCGACCAGCCACACTACGGCGGTGTGCGATAGCGTTGCAGCCAGCCCCAGCAATACGGCCTGTTTTACCGAGCCACGGATGGCCACGATGAAAGCCGCCATCATGGTTTTTGAATGGCCCGGTTCAAGCCCATGCAAAGCACCGAGCAGAATGGCGCTCGGGAAGTACAGCCAGGCGTGCGAACCACCCTGTTGCAAGAGTTCAGCGAAGTTGGGCATATCAGACCTAAAGGTACTTGGTGATTTGTTTGAAAGCTTCCAGCGGTGCACGCTCGCCATTGCCCAGCGCCGAAACTGTGTCCTCAAGGCAGTGATCAATGTGATCTTGGATGAGCGTTCGTTTTGCCTGACATACGGCTTTCTCAACTGCATGCAACTGCTGAGCAATGTCCACGCACTCACGACCCTCTTCGATCATGGTGATGATGCCGCGTAAATGGCCGTCCGCTCGTTTGAGGCGCTTGATGATCGCCTCATGACTTTGGTGGGTGTGGGGATGGCTGTGTTCGTGTTCGTGCTCACTCATGACTTGAGCCTCATGCCTCAATGAATTACGCTGGCATCGTATCCCCCCTAGGGGGATGCGGTCAAACGAATCAAAGCCCTACAAAACGAGTTGAAACCCGAACACTATGTTCAGCAGAACACTGACAATGACGGTGGTAATCGCACTTGCTCTCGCCATATTTGTGGCTTGGGCCGGGCACACCTATACGTTGTCGGTGACATCGAAACAGCCAGCCTGGGAGATTGCGCAAGACGCACATCACTCCCATGAGCAGCAGGCAGAGATGTCGAGCGCGAGCTACTCGGATCATTACCACTCGCCGTTGACCCCTGACCATCAGCACGAAACGCCACAGCTCACGTCCGCGTTGAGTTTGGCTGCACAGCCAAAGCTGTCCATACGAGTTGATGCGCGCAGATATTCCGTTCCTCGTCCGCCGATTTTCTTGATCGAGCGTCCGCCCCGTCCTTCGTTCGCATCCTGACCATGGCCGCACTGCGGCCTTTGATCCCTGCAACGTAGGATTGATCTATGCATTCGCACTCAATGAGTGGCGTTGTCGCATTCACTGCGCCATCGCACCGCCCACTACTGCTGTTGTTTTTACTTGTCGCTGCACTTTTCCTCGGGATGCCCGTGGCGATGGCTCATGCCGTCGCGGAAGGTGACAAGGGCTTCATCCAGGAAAGTTCCGGCGTCATGTTGCTGCCCTTCATCTACATGGGCGCCAAGCACATGATGACGGGGTACGACCACCTGCTGTTTCTGTTCGGGGTGATCTTCTTCCTCTACCGCCTGAAAGACGTGGGGCTCTACGTCACGCTATTCGCTGTAGGCCACTCGGTTACGCTGCTGCTGGGCGTGCTGACCGAGATCAGCATCAGCTCCTACATCATCGACGCCATCATTGGTTTCTCTGTGGTGTACAAGGCGCTCGATAACTTGGGTGCATTCCAACGCTGGTTCGGCTTCCAACCCAACACCAAGGTGGCCACGCTAATCTTCGGCCTGCTCCATGGTTTCGGTCTAGCCACCAAGATTCAAGAGTACGAGATCTCGCCTGATGGCCTGATTCCCAACCTGATCGCCTTCAACGTCGGCGTCGAGATCGGCCAATTGCTGGCCCTCAGCGCGATTCTCATTCTGATGGGGTATTGGCGGCGCACCGGCAGTTTCTGGCGCCACGCCTATACCGCCAACGTCGCCATGATGAGTGCCGGCTTCCTCCTGATGGGTTACCAGATCACCGGCCTGTTTGTCTCCGCGTAAGGAATTCTGACCATGTTCAATACTCCACTTCCAACTGTTAATGAATTGCCCAGCACTCGCAAACTGTTACGTTCGACTGTCATTGCAATACTGGTTGCTGCCGGTCTTCTGGTAACGGTCGTAATGCCTTCTGAATACGCCATTGATCCTACAGGTTTGGGTCGAGCACTCGGGCTGACCCAGATGGGCGAATTGAAGATCATCCTTGACCAAGAGGCTTTGGCGGATACAGCGCCACCTCAACAAGCCCCTTCAGCTCCGGCTCCGGCGCAGCAGGTTGCGCAAGTCCAACCTGTTGCGAAACCCCTTACTCCGCCAGTGGCGATACCTACCTCTGCTCTGAAGACCAATCAAATTACCGTCATGCTCAAGCCTGGTGAAGGGAAAGAAATCAAACTGGAAGTCCTGAAGGGCAGGACTGTCAGCTATGAATGGACAGCGGTTGGCGGGCCAGTGAACTACGAGACTCATGGCGAGCCCTACAACGCTAAAAAGGGCTATTTCCACAGTTATGGCAAAGGCAAGCAAGTCAACGATAACCAGGGAGAATTTACCGCGATTTTTGACGGTACTCATGGCTGGTTTTGGCGTAACCGCAGCAACAGTGACGTGACCATTTCACTGAAAGCCACCGGCGATTACTTGAGCGTCAAACAGTAATCCTATGCGGCGATGGCTGTTCTGCTGTCGAAAGACAGCGTTCAGCCTAACCACGGAAATTTCTTTATCCATTTTTTGAAGATTGCTCCCGTGAAAACTCAAACGACCCTGATCCGTTCGATGCTCCTGATCTGCTTCCTTGGCCTGATGGCGGCATGCGATGGTGGCGAAAAACTTCATACCGCCGAAAGTGCTGAACACGGCCACTCACACGAGTAAAACCCTGCAAAGATAAAGCTAAATTTGCGAGGTTATCGAAGGGCTGGCATTTGGATCGGCGTGGCCGGCACTTCTTGGGTTGTCCAATCCAGGGAGTTAAACCGGCCACGTTGAGCCAGAGGGACTACTCGTCGCCGGATGCTAGACACTGATACTTACCGAAGGCTTCGATATCTATCGTAGCCATGCAACCGATACCGAGCGCTATGCTGTCATGGCGCAAACCCAACCCTTGACCGCCACCTATTGGCAGGCTTCAGGTTGGCAGAAACTGCCGGCGCGGCATATCGATCTGATGGACGAGACGAATGGGCACCTGATGTTCCAGTGAGCAGATGATCTGACCTGAGGAATTATTGACTCTTCAGCAACAGTAAGAGAAGAGCTGTTGAGGCAAGCAATGCCCCCACGACGAAGGTGCTGTCTGATCCGATGCTTTGCCATAGCCAGCCCGCAAGAACACTGGCGATCAGCATGCATACACCACTGACCAAATTGAAAATACCGAAGGCGGTGCCCTTAAGTTTTCCAGGCGCTTTATCGGCTACAAGCGAGGCAAGAATGCCTTGGCTGAATCCCATATGAAGCCCCCACAATGCAACGCCCAGCATCATCGTGATGGCAGAGCTGGACTGAGCAAGCACCAGATCCGCTAGGATGAGTAATCCCATCCCCACAACGAGCAGTTTCGTACGGCTGATACGATCAGATAGCCAACCGGCAGGGTAAGCAGACAAGGTATAGAAAAGTGCCATTACCACCATCACCAGTGGAGTCCAGTTGGCCGAAAAGCCTAACTGTTGGGCCCGTAATACCAGAAACGCTTCACTGAACCGGGCTAGTGTAAATACCCCGCCAATGACAACAACCCACCAGTACCCAGACGAGAAGTCGAGCAAGGCTCTCCAATGAATCGGAGAGCGAAATTTGCGTTCACTGGGGGCGTGTACGGGCTCTTTTACTCCTGTGACAATTAGAGTCACCGCTATTGCTGCAGGAATCACTGCAACCCACAGTACAAGCTGTATGTCTGCGAGCCACAACATCAGCAATATGGCCAGAGCGGGGCCAAGAACGGCTCCTACGGTATCCATCGATTGTCTTAACCCAAAGCAGGCGCCCCGGATCTCTGGTGGCGAAACATCTGCGACCAGTGCATCTCGCGGTGCGCCACGAATCCCTTTACCGATACGATCCAGAAAGCGAGCAGTGAAGACCACCTCAACCGAGTGAGCCAAAGGGAAAAGCGGCTTGGTCAGGGCGGCCAAACCATATCCAAGTAGCATTAGTCCTTTGCGTCGCCCTATAAAGTCGCTGATGGCGCCAGAGAATATTTTGACGAACATGGCGGTCGACTCGGCAATCCCCTCTATCACCCCTACAGTCAATGCACTCGCGCCCAACGTAGTGACTAAAAACACAGGCAGCAAACTGTGTACCAGCTCAGACGATAGATCCATGAACAGGCTAACAAAGCCCAACGCCCAGATCGTGCGCGGAATCCGAAGACGCTCAACATTTGTATTAGGACTATCGCTGCTCATATTTTCATCCTGTACTCGTCGGTGCCGCAGAGAGGTATGGAAAGGCAGCGCCCCTTCCACGTGACTATCTCACTCGCGTGGACTGCAGATAGTGGTAGGAAGAAATGGTGCCCAAGATATGGAGGTTACACGGGACACACCTAGGCATCTGCCTGTCAAAAAATTCATTTTGTGGGGATGAGCGTGAAATGCCCCTAGCTTCAGTATTAGCCCAAGCCAGCAAACATTGCGATGGCTAAACCTAAACACTGGAGATTTGCCATGAAAACCCTGAAAGCTCTTTTGATCGTAACCTTGATGAGTGCCTCTGTAGCTGCCATGGCAGAAGGCGGTGGCGATACAGTAACTGCAAAGATGGAGGCCGCAAGAGAGTCTGCGATGGCAACGTACCAGCAGTCTGAACACGCAACCGCCGTTGCCAGCAATCAGAAAGCGCCATCCAATGATGTCGAATGCACAAATTGATATTACGCAATACTCATCAAATCATTTAGCAGCCTGCGACTTGCTCGTGCGCTTTAACTGCCATGGGCCACAGCCAAAGAACCTGCTAAAAACAACCACTAAAAAAGCCGCTTGCTCGCAGCATGCAGTAGGGGTTACCAGGTTAAAAGAATCAAAGATTTCAACTCGGATTGCGATGTGCATCGACAATCCGAGTAGCGGGTGTGCAAAAATTACTTTTTGCATGATGATACTTGACGCATATAATTTGTATGGGAGTTATAGTCAATCTAAATTGCGTGCACCACATCCAAGACTCAAGTGAAAAATATAGCCGGCGACAATTTTATTGAAAGTAAAAAATCACAATAAATCTGCTCGTTAGTTTGCATTAAATCCTAATCCCCACAAGCTGAAAATTTCTTGCTGGATGGTTAATAAAATAAACCCTCAGGGCTGAATTTTACGCCAGAGACAAAGCGATTAATAAATTTAATCCTGATTATTATTTGACAGGATTTTGATTTTTTACCCCCTAAGCTGTACTCGTCCATACATCGAGCTATAGCTTGATCGTTGCACTCACAACCTATACTGGTCGTCTCTAATAGATACATGTGAGTCCGGTGCGAACGGCGAGCTTTTAGACGCTGTAATTTATAGATTTAATCCGTTTTCAGGAACCCCCCCTATGAGCACCCCTATCAGTTTGAATAAGCTGCCAGAAATAACCTTGGCGTTCTGGGCGATGAAAATCTGCGCCACCACCCTCGGCGAGACTGCGGGTGATTTACTGTCGATGACGCTGAATGTGGGGTATGCGATCAGCTCAATGATCCTGATAAGCGCCTTCCTGATTACACTTGGTTTGCAGCTATTTTCGAAAAGTTATAATCCCGTGTTGTACTGGGTCGTTATTCTCTCCACCAGTACCGCAGGCACCACCATGTCGGACTTTATGGATCGTACCTTGGGCCTAGGCTATGCGTCCGGCTCTCTAATTCTGATCAGCCTGTTGATCGCTATTTTTGCGGTCTGGCGCTTGAGCGAGAAAACGCTGTCGGTAAACAACATCCACACCACTAAGGGCGAGGTGTTCTATTGGGCGGCAATTTTGATTTCCAACACGCTGGGCACAGCGTTAGGCGACTACCTGGCAGATGACTCCGGACTGGGCTTCGCTGGCGGTGCATTGCTGATCGGGGCGGCGATTACCGCTGTGATGCTGGCCAAGTTCTACACGCGGATTTCCACAGTGCTGCTCTTCTGGTTGGCGTTTGTCCTGACCCGACCGTTCGGCGCGACACTCGGCGACTTTTTGACCAAGTCTCACGAAAAAGGCGGTCTAGATTTTGGCACCGTTGGTTCATCGTTAGTGTTGGCCAGTGTGTTGGTAGTGTTGGTGTCCTTCGCCGTCAAGGCACGCAGCGCTGAAGAAATGTATGGCTGAACGGCTTGTGGGTGAGTGCTACAAGGTCGAGTTGGTGCTTGGCAGCGTTTTGTGTGAGCCAAGTTTTCCGCGTACGGCGTTCATCGTCACTGATGACTACGTTGTGTGATCGCCCCAACCTTGAGATGTGCCTGGTCTAAAAATCGAAAATGCTCGATACGACATTTGCTCTTACGCCAATTAGGCGCTTTGAAAAACGCATCGAGGAATTTTCCGCTACCGTTGAGCGCTTCAGAATGGTCGTGTGACCTATCGGGCACGATTGTCTCATCACCGGTACTCTATAGGCAGCCCACGAATCATGGCGTCCCTGGTCTCAACGCTCATTGAGTTCCTCACGGTGCATTCCCATGCTGTGTATCTCGCGGTATTTTTCTTGGCTCTTTCCGAGTCAGTTCCGACCATCGTAGTCGTTGTTTCAGGCACTGCCATAATAATCGCGCTCAGTGCCTTTGTTGCTCTGCGCGTTGGTATTCGCCGCGACATTGGGTGCTGAAGTGGGGATGGTCTTTCGTTTTGGCTAGGGCATCGACACCCGCCCAAAAACTCTCGGTTTCTCGCCTTCGAGCCGCCACCCTGAACTGATTCAGAGCAGCAAGGCCTTTTTCGAGCGATACGAAGCCAAGAGCATATTTCTCGCGCGCTTCGTACCGGGCACTCACGCCTCCATATCGCTGCTCATATTTTCATCCTGTACTTGTTATTGGCGAAGAGAGGTCGGGAAAGGCAGGGCCACTTCTACATTCCTATCGTACTCGCCGAGAATGCAGATAGTGGTCTGAAGAAATGGCCTCCAGGATACGAAAGTCACACATAGCGCACCTCAGATATTTACCTGTCAGAAAATTCATTTTGCGGGGAAGAACGTGAAATACAGCGAGCTTTAGTATTAGCCCAAGCCAGCAAACATTGTGATGGCTAAACTTAAACACTGGAGATTTGCCATGAAAACCCTGAAAGCTCTTTTGATCGTAACCTTGATGAGTGCCTCTGTAGCTGCGATGGCAGAAGGCGGTGGCGATAAAGTAATGGCGCAGATGGAGGCCGCAAGAGCGTCTGCAATGACAACCTACCAAAAGTCTGAACACGCAACCGCCGTTGCCAGCAATCAAAAAGCGGCGTCCAACGATGTCGCACGTTCGAATTGATAGGACGTTCTACTCATCAAATTCATTAGCAGCCGACAACTCGATCATGCGCTTTAAGTGCCATGAAGTGCAGTCGGGAAAACTGCCGAAAGGACGCATAACCAGAGTCGCTTACTCGCCGTGTGGCAGTAGGACTCGTCCTTTAAAACCAGTCAAAACGACCTCCTCGGGTTGCGGGGTACACCGACAACCCGAGTAATAGGTCGGCAGCAAAAAAGCTGCTCTAATGAAACGCCAACATTTCATCATCCTGCTGCTTCGGCTGTGTTCATTACCGAGCGGGAGTTTCAGGCACGTTCGTCACTACGTTGAGGCAATAGCCTGCGCCAGGAATGGTAGCAATTAGCGAAATTCCAAATCCATCATCTAACTTTCGACGTAGGCGATAAATATGTTTATCGATAACGTTGTCGTTTGGATCGAATTCATAGTCCCACGCACTCTCAAGTAGCATCAAGCGAGTGACAACCTCACCACAATGTTTCATGAGTTTTTCTAGAATCAAGGTTTCGCGGTGAGCAAGGGATATCGTTCGCCCCATCCATGTTACCTGCCGAGCTGCAGAGTCAAGGCACAGTTCGCCAACACACAAGGTACTCGCCTTACCAGGTTGCTGATCTCTAGGTCGCAATAACCCTTCCAGTCGCGCCAATACTTCAACAAAGGCATAGGGCTTCGCCAAGTAGTCGTCGCAACCCGCCTGAAGCCCCTCAACTCGCTGCTGGGTCGAGGCTAAGGCGCTGAGCATCAATACTGGCGTCTGCATCCCCTCCCTGCGTAACTCTCGAACCAACGACAAACCGTCGATACCAGGTAGGCATCGATCAACGATCAAAGCGTCATAGATACCCTCAAGGGCCATCGCGAGCCCGTCACGACCTTCTGCACTGGCATCGACGACATGTCCGCTCTCGCCGAGTCCTCGCACTAGGTATGAAGCGGTACGGGCATCATCCTCAATGACTAAAATACGCACTCAAACCTCGCAAAGACTTAAATAAACTTTTTTTCATTTTGTCGGAAGCTCAGTGTATAGACTGACTCGGCACACTATGCCATCAAAGGGGTCGTTTGATTTACATCGGCCTATTAATTTCAAGCTAGGAGCTCAGCGCGACGCCTATGACCCACGTACTGGTTATCGAGGATGATCCCGTCACCTCGCGGGAGATCGAGGCAGCCCTTCAAGACCACGGCTTTGACGTGACCCTGGTAAACAATGGTCGTGAAGGTTTGTTAGCGGCCATTAGCGATACCTTCGACATCATTGTTCTTGATCGCATGCTACCTGGAGCGCTTGACGGCCTAGGTATGCTTACCGCATTGCGCGCTTCCGGCATCACCACACCGGTTCTGATTCTCAGTGCGCTAAGCGCTTTAGATGAGCGGGTTCGAGGCCTTCGTGCAGGAGGCGATGACTATTTGACCAAGCCGTTCGAGTTCATTGAGCTGACTGCTCGACTAGATGCTCTGAATCGCCGAAGGGCACCTCCTTCCGCAGCAAACCGAGACAGTCGATTACGCATTGGGAATCTGGAAATTGACCTACTACGACGCTCAGTGCGCCGAGGCGAAAGACAGATTGACTTATTACCTCGTGAATACGCGTTACTAGAGTATCTCGCTCAACATGCCGGGCAAGTCGTCACGCGAACCATGCTCTTCGAGGCTGTCTGGAATTATAGTTATGACGACCGCACCAATGTGATAGATGTTCATATTGGTCGTCTGCGTCATAAGATTGATGGCGAGGGCGATTCTCCAATGCTCCAAACCATTCGGGGGGCTGGTTATGTCCTACGTTCGCCTGAGTGAGATTCCACGTACCATCAGCTTTCGAACAGCCCTTATGTTCCTGGCACTATTTGGGTGCTCGTTTTTCGCGTTATTTGGTTATATTTATTGGCAGACTACCGGATATCTGATCTCAGAGGTGGATACTGCACTGCATCGAGAGGTAGACCGCCAAAACGCCCAAGAGCCTGCGCTACGACGTACAGAAATACTTAAACATACGGAACAAGACCCCGAAGGGCGGCTCCCATATACGCTATTCGATTCTGCTGGTACAACGATTGCGGGGCCGCTATCAACCCTGCCTACGTTCAGTGCATACGATAAGCCTGCGGAATTTTTCTGGGATAAAGCTAACGGGCATGATCGGCCTATCCGCTACCTTGTTCACAAACTGGATGATGGAAGCACTCTTCTGATCGGCCAGGATATTCACGACATTCGTGAATTTGACGAACTTTTAGTCAATGCTCTGGTTTCAGGTGGCTCACTACTTATAGTAGTTGGGCTACTAGGAGCGATTGCATTAGGCGTGTCTGCTCGCCGCCGTCTAGACGTACTTAGCCGCTCCATAAAAATAATTGTGGAGGGAGATCTCAGTGGGCGATTACCTACGCGAGGAAATAATGACGATATTGATCGTATCGCCGGCGTGGTAAACGGTATGCTGGATGCACTTGAACGACTAATGAGTGAAGTCAAAGGTGTATGCGATGATATTGCTCATGACTTGCGAACACCGCTGACTCGCTTGATCGCTGGATTGGAACGCGCACAGCGGCGTAACTTGACGCAAAAAGAGTACGCCAGTGCCATCGACACGGCCATTGAGGATGCTAAGGGTCTAATGCAAACCTTCCGTGCACTGCTGCGCATTTCAGAAATAGAAGGCAGTGCTAGACGCAGTAATTTTACCCTTGTTGGTTTCAATCAAATCGGCGCTGATGCAGTTGAGCTCTTTGAGCCTCTCGCTGATGAACGTGGTATGAATCTAGAGTTTAAGCCATGCGAGGGAGTCGACACAGTAATGGGGGATTCGCAGTTACTGTTTGATGCGGTTTGCAACCTCATCGATAACGCCATCAAGTTTTCACCGGACGGAAGTGACGTTGAAGTAACAGTCTCGGCAGATTCTAACAACTGTGGAATCAGTATCCGTGACCATGGGCCCGGAATACCGGAGGAGGAACGGGAAGCGGTTTTCCGTAGACTTTATCGCTCAGAGTCCAGCCGTCATACGCCAGGCAATGGCCTGGGCTTAAGTATGGTTTCAGCTGTAGCACGTTTACATGACATGTCCCTACAGGTGCACGATGCCCGGCCTGGATGCCGGGTTGACTTGATAGGAAAAGCACAAAACGCTTGAGACCCTGTATCCATATCTAAAGCTTTCGTCACTCGGCGAGCAACCCATTCGATTGCTTGCCTGTCTCTTGGCTCAACTGATATCTCTGTATTTGGATCGTCCGCTATGCACGTCAGCAGGTCTTTGACCTGCTTTCGTTTCAGAGTTACATCCTGAATTTTTTTGCCTACCAGTAGGATGCGACGATTGTTGGGGTATCAACCACCTCTCATAGCGACAAACCTGTCAAAAAATTCATCTGCAAGGGAACTGAACTATAAGCTCCCAGGCGCAGAATAAATAAAGAATAAATCCCCTAAAGCAAACAGCTAGGCATTGAGTTCTCCATAGGTAAAAAATTCTGCAATAAGAGGTATTGTCTTTTTATGGCAGTTTAATTGCGCGCATCCAATGCAAAAGTCTCAGAATTGGACGAGCATACTTTTTCGATGGGGGGGTAGCCGGGCGGCTTCGCTGGTTGTTGCCTGCTATAACAAAGGCAATCAAATTCGAGAGTTAGTTAGCTATGAAAGATCATCACCCAGAAAAGGCAAACTACAGCATTGCTTTGGTTAACTACAAGTCGCTTGAGCTGACCAAGAAATGCCTCCAACTCCTGCAAGATGTCGTACAAGAAAAAAGCATTTCTGTTTATGTGGTGGACAACGACTCTAGAGATTCAAGCGCAGAGTATCTTCGAGCTTTAAGTTGGATCAACTTGATTGAGCGAAAACCAGAGCATCCTGAGGCTGGAAATATTGCTCATGGCCGAGCTCTTGATCTCGCTTTAGGTTTCGTGGAAACGGAATATGTATTTCTTTTGCATACCGACACTTTCATTTATGACCTTGAAGTTTTTAACATGATGCTCGCGCAATGCGCCGAACAACAAGACGTAGCAGCCGTTGGATGCTTAGAGCAGCTGAATAGAGGCTTTTTTCGCTCGGCCTGGAGAATATCATCACGGTTTTTTAAACATTACACCAGGCGTAGTCTTAAAGCGCTTGGAATAAAGTCGAGGGAACCGAAACCATATATAGAAAAACACCTAAAAAGCTTTTGCACCCTGTGGAATGTAAGATTGATCAAAAAGCACGGCTTGCATTTTCAAATGGATGAACGCAATCCAGGCTATGAGCTTCAGGACAGGATGACCGAGTTAGATTATAAAATTAGATTTATATCGCCTCGGAAAATGTTTCGCTATCTAGACCATATTCAAAGTGGAACGATTTCCTCACTAGGCGGCTACACCAGAAACCACAGAAGAGTCAGGATGTACAACCAGATTACACAGGGTTTAAAACTTTAAAAGGCGGCGACGGAACTGTATTCGCTCAACCTCAGAAAAATTCCGCTATCTAACTTCGCCTTTACATAAGCTCAGCGCATATCAAAAGAGGCTGTCATCACATGAATCTCGACAAAGCCGGATGGCTCAACAAAGTACCTGAAGTGACATTATCATTCTGGGTCATAAAAATACTGTCCACTACAGTGGGTGAAACAGGGGCGGACTTCCTGGCCGTAAACGCTGGTTTAGGAGCTGCCTGGACTTCCATCGGCATGGCCGCATTGCTAATGCTAGCGTTGTATTTCCAGCTCCGTACAAAGGCTTATTCGCCCAGGATTTACTGGCTAACAGTGGTACTCGTAAGCATCGTCGGGACACAGATTACCGACGTCATGACCGACATGCTAGATATCAGCCTGTACACCAGCACGGCGCTCTTTGCGGTACTGCTGACGATCAACTTTCTAGTCTGGTACAAGGTCGAACGAAACCTGTCGATTCGTGAAATTGTCACGCCTAGAAGGGAGCTTTTTTACTGGACGACCGTACTTTGCACCTTTGCGCTTGGCACAGCAGCCGGCGATCTAGCCACCGAAGCGCTGGGCTTGGGTTTCACCCTTGGTGTTTTTATTTTCGGTGCGCTTATTGCCGCCACTCTGGTGGCTTGGCGTTTGGGTGGCAACGTGGTGCTGACCTTTTGGCTGGCTTACATCCTGACCCGTCCTTTTGGCGCCTCTCTCGGCGACTTGCTTACTCAAGCTAAGACCTATGGTGGCCTTGGCATGGGGGCTGCTTGGACGAGCGCAATTTTCTTGTGCGTAATTGTCCTTCTGGTAGGGGTCGCACAAATAAGTGTCAGTAACCGTAAATCCGTAAATCAATAACTGGTCAAAAACCATCAAGGAATTCTCATGCCCACTCTTCAAAATATGATCCGTCGAGTTGCTATCGTGTCGTCTATTTTTTTGCTGAGCATCGCCGCTGGCTGCTCGAAACCTTCCGATAAGGTCGCCACTGGAATACAGGCCACCCCCGTCAGCGCATCTGCCCAGTCTGCTTCAAAGTTGGGTGACCTATCTGAGTTCCGAACCATCGCGGCGGATACTTCCAGCCTCACCGAAAAAAACGACCTCGCTGGAGCAAAAGCTCGCATCAAGGATCTAGAAACCTCATGGGACTCTGCCGAAGCAGGAATTAAACCCCGCGCTGCCAGTGATTGGCATGTGCTGGACAAAGCAATTGACAGGGCTCTCGACGCCCTGCGTGCAAGTACACCCAAGCAAGCCGATTGTAATGCGGCAATGGATGACCTGTTGAAAACCTTCGATTCTATGATGGGTAAGTCATGACCCCGCTCTAGGGCCGCTGATGCATCAGGGGGCAAACATCGGCCCAGATTCCTCAATACAGACGCGCAGGTCTGATCCCTGCGCTGGTCTTCGTGAGTTATATTGCCAGTCGCAGATGACTCGATGATTGGCGAAGCGACTCAAGGCGCGCCGACCAATGCAAGACACGCCTTGGACTAGGTGCGACCAAATTTGCCGTGGCGTACCTACAGGTGCGTCTGCGTGTGGTGCTACGTCGTATAAAATCTCCAAGCCTTCGTAAGTGATTTGAAGCCAGCCGCACTTTCATTCTCCGCGTACAGCGCGCAACCTAACGTACAAGATTGCCATAGAAACGGGCGCGAACTTGCTAAGTCGACAATCCTAGTTTAGCCCTCTCAACCTGCAATGGAATTTTCGATGCAAAGGCAGAATCCTATGTTCGACACCAACTCGATTAGAATCAATATAAACGACGTCACTGAACTCAAGCATTGGGCCAAAAAATTTGGAGTATCAAGAAATGAGATCAAATCTGCTGTCGGAGCAGTAGGTGACTCTTTGACAGCCGTGAAGCAATATCTTAGCCCCGTACATGTAGTGGTCTAATGAAACCGGACACCCATTTAGGCGAGAATGCTCGCCAGATCGAGGTGTCAGATGACTAAACAACGCCGCTCCTTTACTCCTGAATTCAAGCGCGAGGCTGCCGACCTTGTGC
>PJQF01000097.1_pt2 | contig 42937 bp, 35 predicted proteins | sample 1503741 | NCBI WGS metagenome assembly PJQF01 (sample SAMN07775949, study PRJNA414020) | Biofilm metagenome, whole genome shotgun sequencing project. | isolation source: biomolecule (vanillin) treated reverse osmosis membrane biofilm | place: India: Nagpur | collected 2017-03-21 | reverse complement strand
AAATCGACATCCAGCAGGGCAATGTCGTCACGCAGGACATGATAGACCAGTTACGTCCGGGAATGACCCGACGGCAAGTACGGTTTATCATGGGCAACCCTCTGCTGACCGACACTTTTCATGCCGATCGCTGGGATTATCTCTACAGCATCCAGCCAGGTGGCGGTGAGCGCCAGCAGGAACGCGTCAGTGTCATTTTCAATGGCAATGACCAGCTTGTCAGCCTGTCCGGTGACTTCATGCCCGGCGTAAGCCGTGATGAAGCCTTGCTTGGCAAGGACAACGGCACCAATGTAACTGCGCCCGCGCAGGAAGCAGAGAAGCCGAAGTCCGAGGTGCCGGCCAAACCAGGTTCCTTGCTGGATCAGATCCAGAAGGACGTGGATGGCGTGCAAACCGTTCCGGTCCCGACGCCACAGCCTCTGGACACCGCCCCGCAATAATTTTGCGGCGCACAACAAAAAGCCCGGCATGCCGGGCTTTTTTGTGGCCTGTCGATTGGCAGCGTTACGAACTTTGTTGCCTGGCCATCGCGGCCTTCGCCGCGCGCAGCCTGCGCACTTCCTTGGGGTCTGCCAGCAACGGCCGGTAAATCTCAATGCGATCACCCGGCTGCACAGCTTGCGCATCCACGTCCGCAACCACCTTGCCAAAAATCCCCAAAGGACAATCAGCCACCACCAACCCCGGAAATTGCGCTGCAATTCCCGATGCCTGCACCGCCGCCCTCAGGCTGGTGCCCGCAGGCACCGTCACCGCCAACAAGACCTGGCGATCCTCGGCGGCATACACCACTTCAATCTCAACCATGCAGTTCCTTGGCCCGCTGGCAGAATGCATCCACCAGCGTGTTGGCCGCCTGGTTGAACAATGGCCCCAATGTGGCGCGCACAATTGGGCCCGCATAATCAAATGACAGGTCGAGGCTGATCTTGCAGGCCTTATCGGTCAGCGCCTTGAACACCCACACCCCGTGCAACTGGGTGAATGGCCCTTCCTGCAGATTCATTTCAATGGATTTCCCAGGCACCAACACATTGCGCGTAACAAAATGCTGGCTAAGACCGCCCTTGGCCACCCCAACACTGGCAACCATGTGCTCATCACTGTTTTCCAGCACCTCGGCGGTGGAGCACCAAGGCAGGAATTCCGGGTAACGCGCAACGTCGTTGACCAGGTCATAGAGCGCCTGCGCCGGATAAGGCAGTAAGGCCGAACGTTGAATGTGCGTCGTCATGTGAGCGTTATTTCCACTGCTGAAGCAAACATCGCGAAAAAACAGCCCGATCCGCGAGAGAAAAAAACCTAAGAACTGCCCGTATTGTCCGGGATTCGTCCAACACGCTCAAGCACGCAGGTTGACCGTAGCCGACACGCTCGCAACTCCCTATAATGCCGCCCCTATGGCTAAACAAAAGAAACACCCTACAGGGACCATCGCGCAAAATAAAAAGGCGCGACACGATTACTTCATCGAACATCGGTTCGAGGCTGGTCTGGTCCTGGCCGGCTGGGAAGTAAAAAGTCTGCGTGCCAGCAAGCTGCAACTGGTCGACAGCTACGTATTGCTCAAGGATGGCGAGGCATGGCTGCTGGGCAGCCATATCACCCCGCTGACGACCGCGAGCACCCACGTAATCGCCGACCCGGTGCGCACGCGCAAGCTATTGCTCAACGCCCGCGAACTGGAAAAACTCGCTGCCGCCGTACAGCAGAAAGGCTATGCCTGCATCTGCCTGTCCTGGTACTGGAGCAAGCACCTGGTCAAGTGCGAGATCGCGCTCGGCAAGGGCAAGAAGGAATACGACAAGCGCGACACTGAGCGCGAACGCGACTCCAACCGTGAGTTGCACCGCGCCGTGCGCAACAAGGGCAAGGAAGAGTAATCCTTGTGACACTGTAGCCTTGGGTGATTCACCCCGGGCTACATGCCTTTACGTCGCTCCGCCCGAGCCACCCGCTGAACTTCCTGACGCACCTCTTCCAACACTTCCTGCACGTACAACAGGTGACGTGTTGAGACTTCCCGCGCCTGCTCGGCACGCCCCTCGATAATTGCCAGGTACAAATCCCGATGCTGACTGATCAGCATGTCACGGGTCTCCGTACGCTGCTGGTACATGCCGCCGATGTTGGTCACCACGTTACGCTTGAGCAGATCAAACAGCCCGCGAATGGTGTGCAGCAGCACAGCGTTATGACTGGCCTCAGCGATGGCCAAGTGAAACCGCGCATCCGCCGCGCCCTCCTCCACTCGGCTGACCTCATCAACACGCGTATAACAATCCTGTAACGCTTCAAAAGCCGACATCAGCCGCTCGCGGTCGACTTCGGTAGCCCGCAACGCCGCGTAATAGGCACAGGACGCTTCGAGGGTTTGCCGAAACTCGAGCAGATCACGCTGAGCCTCCGGGTTATTTTCCAGCAGGTGCAGCAGCGGATCACTGAAAGTGGACCCCAGAGAGTCCGCTACATAATTACCGCCGCCCTGACGACTGACCAACAACCCCTTGGCCGCCAGCTTCTGAATCGCCTCACGCAACGACGGGCGCGACACGCCAAACTGCTCAGCCAAAGCGCGCTCGGCCGGCAAGCGCTCGCCCGATTTCAGCGTGCCCTCGAGGATCATGCCCTCAAGCTGCTCGACAATATCGTCAGACAAACGGCGCTGACGCACCTGATCAAACCCCATAACTCATTCTCCACAATCCCGACCACTCGCCGGGGCCTCTATTCTGGCCTATCGCCGCGCTTGCGGCACCTATCAGAACGCCTTCGATAAACCCGAGCAGACCACCCCGGCCACGTCGCTACGACCAAAGTTTCGTCAGCGGCAAATTGACACAGCCACGCCAACACTTTTACTCTAGCCAACAGCGGCTGTAAATTGGTCTTACCAATTATCCAAGCTGACTAAACAGTGCCTGACCAACAACAATTAGGGGCCACCCCATATGCAAACCTGGCAACAGCTCTACAGCCCGCTCGGCAGCCTCGGCCTGTCCGCACTGGCCGCCGTTATTCCGATCGTATTCTTCTTCCTCGCCCTGGCCGTGTTTCGCCTCAAAGGCCACGTCGCCGGGAGCATTACCCTGGCATTGTCGATCCTGGTGGCAATCTTCGCCTTCAAGATGCCGGTCGACATGGCGCTGGCCGCCGCCGGTTATGGTTTTGCCTACGGCCTGTGGCCGATCGCATGGATCATCGTCGCCGCGGTTTTCCTCTACAAACTGACCGTGAAAAGCGGCCAGTTCGAAATCATCCGCAGCTCGGTCCTGTCGATTACCGACGACCAGCGCCTTCAGGTGCTGCTGATCGGTTTCTGCTTTGGCGCCTTCCTTGAAGGTGCGGCCGGTTTCGGCGCCCCCGTGGCGATTACTGCCGCACTGCTGGTCGGCCTGGGCTTCAACCCGCTGTATGCCGCCGGCTTGTGCCTGATCGCCAACACCGCGCCGGTAGCCTTTGGCGCCTTGGGCATTCCAATCATCGTCGCAGGGCAAGTGACCGGTATTGATTCCTTCAAAATCGGCGCCATGGCCGGCCGCCAACTGCCGCTGCTGTCGCTGTTTGTACCGTTCTGGCTGGTGTTCATGATGGACGGCCTGCGCGGCGTTCGCGAAACCTGGCCGGCGGCTTTGGTGGCAGGCTTGAGCTTTGCCGTCACCCAATATTTCACGTCCAACTTCATCGGCCCGGAACTGCCGGACATCACCTCGGCACTCGTCAGCCTGGTAGCCCTGACCCTGTTTTTGAAAGTCTGGCAACCCAAGCGCGCCGCCGGCGCACAGATTGCTGGCGCCACCGGCAGCGCTACGGCCACCGCCAGCGTCGGCGGTTTCGGCCAGCCGCGTCAAACCATCGCTTCGCCCTACAGCCTGGGGCAAATATTCAAGGCGTGGTCGCCGTTCCTGATACTGACCGTACTGGTCACCCTCTGGACCCTCAAGCCCTTCAAAGCGATGTTCGCTGCGGGCGGCTCGATGTACAGCTGGGTCTTCAACTTCGCGATCCCGCACCTGGATCAATTGGTCATCAAGGTCGCCCCGATTGTCGCCAACCCGACGGCGATTCCGGCGGTGTTCAAGCTGGACCCGATCTCTGCAACGGGCACCGCGATTTTCTTCTCTGCGCTGATCTCGATGCTGGTGCTCAAGATCGACGTAAAAACTGGTCTGACCACTTTAAAAGAAACCTTCTACGAATTGCGCTGGCCCATCCTGTCCATCGGCATGGTGCTGGCTTTCGCCTTCGTCACTAACTACTCGGGCATGTCCTCGACCATGGCACTTGTGCTGGCCGGCACGGGTGCAGCCTTCCCGTTCTTCTCGCCATTCCTCGGCTGGCTGGGGGTTTTCCTGACAGGCTCCGACACGTCGTCCAACGCCCTGTTCAGCTCGCTGCAAGCCACCACCGCCCACCAGATTGGCGTTAATGACGTGCTGCTGGTCGCCGCCAATACCAGCGGCGGCGTGACCGGCAAAATGATCTCGCCGCAATCGATCGCCGTGGCGTGCGCCGCGACCGGCCTGGTAGGCAAGGAATCCGACCTGTTCCGCTTTACCCTCAAGCACAGCCTGTTTTTCGCCACCATCGTCGGGCTGATCACCCTGGCGCAGGCCTACTGGTTCACCGGTATGCTGGTGCACTGAGACCTGCACGCAATAGGGTAAGAATCGACGCCGGAACACGGTTCCGGCGTCTGCTATTTCTGGAGGACCGATGAGCCTGCCTGCTGCTTTTCTGAGCGACGCCGCACAACTGATCCCAAAAGATCGTCGCTTCGACGATCCACTTTCCACGCTCGCCTTCGGCACCGACGCCAGTTTTTACCGACTGATCCCACAGCTGGTGATTCGCGTGGAATCGGAAGAGGAAGTGGTGGCGCTGCTGCAACTCGCCCAGCGTGACCGTGTCCCCGTGACCTTCCGTGCTGCGGGCACCAGCTTGTCCGGCCAAGCCATCAGCGATTCGGTGCTGATCGTACTGGGTGACAATTGGAACGGCCGCGAGATTCGCGCGCAAGGCACGCAGATCCGCCTGCAACCCGGCGTGATCGGCGCGCAAGCCAATGCCTGGCTGGCACCGTTCGGGCGCAAGATCGGGCCGGACCCGGCGTCGATCAACGCCTGCAAAATTGGCGGCATTGTCGCCAACAATGCCAGCGGTATGTGCTGCGGCACCGCGCAAAACACCTATCACACCCTGGCAGGTATCCGCTTGGTACTGGCGGACGGCAGCCGTCTGGATACCGAAGATGCAGCCAGCGTCGCTGCATTTCGCGAACAGCACGGCGCACTGCTGGAACGCTTGGCGAAACTGGGTCGCGAAACGCGGGCAAACGCTGAACTGGCTGCAAAAATCCGCCACAAATACCGTCTGAAAAACACCACCGGCCTGTCACTCAATGCACTGGTGGATTTCGATGAGCCATTGGATATCCTCAGCCATCTGCTGGTGGGTTCCGAAGGCACCCTGGGCTTTATCAGCGCAGTGACCTACGACACCGTCATTGATCACCCGAACAAAGCATCGGCGTTGATTGTGTTCCCGGACGTCGAGACCTGCTGCAACGCGGTGACGGTGCTCAAGACGCAACCGGTGTCGGCCGTCGAGTTGCTGGACCGGCGCAGCATGCGCTCGGTACAGGACAAACCGGGCATGCCGGCTTTCGTACAGCAGCTATCGGAAAATGCCTGCGCACTGCTGATTGAATCCCGCGCCGCTTCGCCGGCGTTGCTGCAGGAGCAACTGGGACTGATCATGGCGTCCCTGGCCGCATTCCCTGTGGAAAAGCAGGTCGACTTCACCGAAGACCCCGTAGAAAACGCCCGCCTGTGGGCTATCCGCAAAGACACCTTCCCGGCCGTTGGCGCGGTGCGTAAAACCGGCACCACGGTAATCATCGAAGACGTGACCTTCCCGGTCGAGCAACTGGCCATCGGCGTGAACCGCTTGATCGCGCTGTTCGACAAACATCACTACGATGAAGCCATCCTTTTCGGACATGCCCTGGAAGGCAATCTGCACTTTGTGTTCACCCAAGGCTTCAATAGCAGCGAAGAAGTCGCACGCTATCAAGCGTTCATGGACGACGTCGCACAACTGGTAGCCGTGGAGTTTGGCGGCTCGCTGAAAGCCGAACACGGCACCGGCCGCAACATGGCGCCGTTCGTTGAGCTGGAGTGGGGCAGCGATGCGTATCAGTTGATGTGGCAGCTCAAACGCCTGCTCGACCCCAACGGCATTCTCAACCCCGACGTGGTGCTCAGCGAAGACCCGCAAATCCACCTCAAGCACCTCAAACCCCTGCCCGCCGCCGACGAGCTTGTGGATAAGTGCATCGAATGTGGCTTCTGCGAGCCGGTGTGCCCATCGAAAGGCCTGACGTTGAGCCCACGCCAGCGCATTGTGATCTGGCGCGACATCCAGGCGAAGAAACGTGCGGGCGTCGATACCACCGAACTGGAAGCGGCCTATCACTACCAAGGCATCGATACCTGCGCCGCCACCGGGTTATGCGCCCAACGCTGCCCCGTAGGCATCAATACCGGCGACCTGGTGAAAAAGCTTCGCGCACGCGATGCTGGCCATACGAAAACAGCCGATTGGCTCGCCAGCCATTTCGCCACGGCGATGCAAGGTGCGCGCTTCACCCTGCACGTCGCCAACGGTGCTCGGATGCTCTTGGGCGCGCCGCGCCTGGCCAAGCTGTCAGCCACACTGACTCAGCTCTCCAAAGGGCAAATCCCGCAGTGGAGCAACGCCATGCCGCAGCCGGAAAAAGCCATTCGCTTCAGCCCGGCGGTGACGGACACGCGCCCGCGTGTGGTCTACCTGGCGGCCTGTGTCTCACGCGCCATGGGCCCGGCAGCAGGTGATAAAGAGCAGATGTCGCTGTACGACAAAACCCGTGGCCTGCTGGAAAAAGCCGGCTACCAAGTGGTCTTCCCCGACAACCAGGACAACCTGTGCTGCGGCCAGCCCTTCGCCTCCAAAGGCTACGCCGAACAGGCCGAGCACAAGCGTCAGGAACTGATCGGTGCCCTGCTCCACGCCAGTCGTGGCGGCCTCGACCCGATCTACTGCGACACCAGCCCCTGCACCCTGCGACTGGTACAAGACCTCGGCGAAACGCGCCTGGACCTCTACGACCCGGTGCGCTTTATCCGCACTCACTTGATGGACCGCCTCGACTTCACGCCTCAGGACGCCCCCATTGCGGTACACGTCACCTGTAGCACTCAACACCTGGGCGAGAGCCAGGCATTGATTGAACTCGCGCGGCGCTGCGCCAAAACCGTGGTGATCCCGGAAGGCATCCACTGCTGCGGATTTGCCGGCGACAAAGGCTTCACCACGCCGGAACTCAATGCCCACTCACTGCGATCGCTCAAGGACGCGGTGCAATATTGCAGCGAAGGCATCTCCACCAGCCGTACCTGCGAAATAGGCTTGAGCCAGCATGGCGGCATCGATTACCACGGCTTGGTGTATCTCGTGGACCGGGTCACCCAGGCCCGCGCACATTAAACCTGCAAAAAAACAGAACCCCTGCGCGCCGGCGTAGTCATCTGCATAGGCCTCGGCGAACGAGGCTCATCAGTGATGCTGCCGGCAGGCCTCGAACGCCAGCAGCGTCGAGCCCTTTTTCGCAAGGAGATACCCTATGAAGCGTTCCGCTCTTGCTGGTTTGTTCGTTACCGCTGCGATGATGGCCTCCCCTGTTTTCGCTGCAGGTGAGACTGACCTGTGCAGAATCAATCTGGACAAAATCAACAACGGCAAAGCATTGCTTGCCACCGACACCAGCGGCAAAAGCGGCGAAATCGACACCGCCGTCTCCCAAGCCAAGGCAGCCCACGCAGCCGGTGATGACAAGAAGTGCATCGAGATCACGTCCAAAGCACTGCAGGATCTGCAGAACAGCGAAAAAGGCGGTCAATAAGCGCCTCACTCGGTCGCAGCCAACCTTCGGGTTGGCCTTCCGTGACGGTTTGGCGTACACTGCACAGGCTTGTCACTCACTATGAAACAACGAGTTACAAGCACGGGGCCGTTTAGGATTCGACGCCGGTCGCGAAACTTTAGGTGCATGCCGAGTTGGTAACAGAACTCGTAAATCCACTGTTGCAACTTCTTATAGTTGCCAATGACGAAAACTACGGCCAGGAATTCGCTCTCGCTGCGTAAGCAGCCTTAGCCCTGAGCTTCTGGTACCTTCGGGTCCAGCAATCACCAGGGGATGTCTGTAAACCCAAAGTGATTGTCATATAGAACAGAATCGCCGTGCAGTACGTTGTGGACGAAGCGGCTAAAACTTACACAACTCGCCCAAAGCACCCTGCCAGTCGGGTCGCTGAGGGTTAACTTAATAGACACGGCTAAGCATGTAGTACCGACAGCGGAGTACTGGCGGACGGGGGTTCAAATCCCCCCGGCTCCACCATTTGATCAACTAAAGACGTCCACGGACGTCTTTTTTTGTGCCTGAAATCCAGTGAATACGGGGGTTTCAGGGCTGCGGGGGGCTTTCCAGGCTTTTTGAGTTCCAGGCGGTTTGGTATTCCCAATGTTATTCCCGGCTACCCGGAGCTAATCTTGGGAATACCAAAAGGTGTCATGGAGTACTTCTCATGTGCGCTCAAACCACCCGCCTCTCCGACCGCCAGCTCAAGGCGGTCAAACCGAAAGACAAGGATTACGTCCTCACCGATGGCGACGGGCTCCAGCTGCGAGTCAGGGTCAATCGCTCAATGCAGTGGAATTTCAACTACCGGCACCCCGTCACCAAGAATCGAATCAACATGGCACTCGGCTCTTATCCCGAGGTTTCTCTTGCGCAAGCGCGAAAGAAAATCGTTGAGGCCAGAGAGCTGCTTGCGCAAGGCATCGACCCCAAAGCTCAACGCAATGAGCTGCTAGAAGCCAAACGAGCGGAAACGGAGCACACGTTCGAGAACGTCGCTACCGCCTGGTTCGAACTGAAGAAGGACTCGGTCACGCCAGCGTATGCCGAAGACATCTGGCGCTCGCTCACACTGCATGTATTTCCAACCATGAGATCAACGCCGTTATCGGAAGTGAATGCTCCGATGGTCATTAAGCTCCTTCGCCCAATTGAGACAAAAGGCAGCCTCGAGACGGTTAAGCGAGTGAGCCAACGCCTTAACGAGATCATGACCTATGGGGTCAATTCCGGGATGATCTTTGCCAACCCCCTCAGCGGCATTAGAGCGGTTTTCAAGAAACCCAAGAAAGAGAATATGGCAGCGCTAGCACCTGACGAGCTTCCGGAACTCATGATGGAAATCGCGAACGCCAGCATCAAGCGGACCACCCGCTGCCTGATCGAATGGCAGCTTCACACCATGACCCGCCCCTCCGAAGCGGCGACCACCCGATGGGCAGATATCGACTTCGACAAACGCATTTGGACAATCCCTGCGGAGCGAATGAAAAAGCGTCGTCCGCACATAATCCCGCTGACCGAACATGCACTCTCGTTATTGGAGACGCTTAAGGCCCATAGCGGCCACAGGGAATATGTGTTCCCGTCAGATAGGAACCCGCGCACCCACGCAAATAGCCAAACAGCAAACATGGCGTTGAAACGAATGGGCTTTCAGGACCGCTTGGTCAGCCACGGCATGCGCTCCATGGCCAGCACAATCCTCAACGAGCATGGATGGGATCCGGAGCTAATCGAAGTCGCGCTGGCGCATGTCGATAAGGACGAAGTTCGAAGCGCTTACAACCGGGCGGATTACATCGAACGCCGGCGCCCAATGATGGCTTGGTGGAGTGAACATATCCAGAAGGCGGCCACCGGCAGCCTGTCGGCATCTGCCATCAATCAAATCAGGGATCACAATGTCGTCCCGATACGCTGAGGGATCACTGGACGGCGATAGAGTTGGCGACTGTCGCCAAATCGTCTGCTTGCTGTGCTACTCATGCCAAGCCCCTGCACACGGGAAGGCTCCGCATTCCCGCGTGCAGGGGCTCACTTTTAAAAGACGGCGAACGGCTAAATATCTAACCTATTGTAAAAGCCGTACTCACCTCAAGGAGGGGTAGAGCAATTTCCAGCCTCGGCCGATGACCCAACTGTTCCAGCTCAAGGATCCCGCGATCACGGTTTTAATAGCCGAGATGATACCTAAGCACACGCCGGTGGCCACTTGCACCGTTTTGAAGGGGCAATCTGCCCGCCTAAGCCTTTGCAACTGAGATATTAGCGTCCTCCCGCGTCACAAGAACGCGGGTTCTCTCCGAGCGTGGACTCCTGCAGCAACCATCAGGACGATGGCAGGGATAATCACCACGCTGGCCGATAGCATCGCCCCCTTGAAGCCGGCCACATTCAGCGCTTCTCCGCCGACAATCACACCCAGCCCAATCGCGCTATTCAGTACAGCTGTATGGATTGCTGTGGCCGGTACCGTGTGATCACCGGCAATCCTCAAGACCCAGGTCTGCAGGCCGGTAAACAAAGCGGAAATGGCCACCCCCCAGATCACCAGCAAGACAACCACCGGCGCTATACCCAGAAGAGGACCGTAAATGCCCAAGGTAACCAAGGCCAATGCCATCGCAATCAACGCTATCAGAATGAAAGCGCTCAAGTAGCGATCAATAAAGAGCGCACTAAGCAGATTGCCCAGGAAACCTGCGGCCCCGAAGGCGAATAGCAAGACAGCAATCAAGTACGTCGTAATCCCAGGTACCTGGCCAATAAACGGCTCGACGAAAGTGTAGGCACCAAAATGCGCAGCCGCAGTCAACCCGGTGATGACGTAAGTGATCAACAGGTCCTTCCGCCGCAGTACCGATGCAAAACCTACCCCCCTGGCAAGCGAATGAATCTGCATGGAGGGAAGCACCAGTGCTATCGCACCAGCGCTGGCAACACACATCAACGCCAGGCAAACAAAGGCCGTGCGCCAACCATCGTATTGGCCCACCAGATTGATCAACGGAACGCCCATGACCGTGGCGATCGTAATGCCGCCCAACACGATCGAAGTGGCTAGCCCCATGCGATGCAGGGGCACAATATGCGCGGCAGTGGCAGCCACGATTGCCCAAAACACACCATGAGCCAATGCGCCGAAGGCGCGAGCGCCTAGCAGCGTCGAAAATTCGGGGGATAACGCCGCCAGGCCGTTGGATACGGCCAGTATCAGCATCAACGCGATCAGCAGCGTCTTGCGGGGAATCCAGCGGTTCAGCCAGTTGGATAACAAGCCACTGGCAGCCCCGATCCATGCGTACAGCGTCACCGTCAACCCGACGGTGGACGGGGTTTGACCCAGGTCGGATGATATCTGCGACAACAAACCAATGGGGGCGAACTCGGACGTCACCATCGTGAACGAGGCCATACACAACACACTAACTGCACACCATATCCGCAAGGCTGAGCTGACCATTGGTAATGTCCATCCCTGTTCACTGCTGAGTCATCGTGAACCCACTCGCGTCGCCGGCGCTGCGCGGGTGGGTTCCAAACCTTCTACGTTAGATATCCACAGACACATCATACTCGGCGAGCCAACTGTTCATGCCCACCACCCGCTCCATGCCCATGCGTTCGTGCAACGGGGAAACTTTCCCCGCCTCCCTGCCCAGTGTGTCCTTGACTCGGCCCAAGTCCAATAGTTGGCGCACTGGTGCATTCGGGTCCGCCGCAATACTGGACATGGCCGAACGCAATTCTTTTTCGTAGGCCGGATCCTGGGTTGCTGGATAAGGGTTTTTGATACGTTGCACGATTGAATCCGGTAGCAAATCCCGTGCCGCTGCACGCAAGATACTCTTCTCCCGTCCATCGAAGGTTTTCATTTCCCAGGGAATATTGAATGCATATTCCACCAACCGGTGATCACAGAAAGGCACCCGAAGTTCGAGCCCCACGGCCATGCTCATACGGTCCTTGCGGTCCAGCAGAGACTGCACGTAACGCGTCAGATGAATATGGGTGATCTGGCGCATGCGCCGGTTGGTCGCGTCCTCTCCCGGCAATTCCGGCACCGAATCGAGTGCTTGGTGGTAGCTGTCTTGCACGAAAGCGGGCATATCCAGTTTCGTCAGCAGGCCCTGATCGAACAGGTTCTTGCCGTCGAACAACTTGACCGTCGCCGTAGACATCCATGGGAAGGTATCGGCGGGAATGGCAGCCGGGTCATGGAACCAGCGGTACCCACCGAAGACCTCGTCTGCGGCCTCGCCGGACAGTGCAACCGTGGATTGTTTACGCACTTCCTCAAACAGGCGGTAAAGCGAAGGATAAAGGTCCCCCCAATAGGCCGGCGGCAAGTCAAGCGCGCGGACGACGGCAAGACGCAATGCCGGATCGGCCAACTCTCGGCTGTCTAGGATGATCTGGCCGTGATTGGAGTCCACCCACTTGACCAAGTCCCAGACAAAGGGTGTGTCGGGGGTCAGGCGGAAGCCATCACTAACGAACTCTTCACCGTGGTCTTTGAAGTCGAGGGAGAACGTACGCACATTTTCCTTGCCCTGGGCCAACAGCTTTTTGGAGGCCAGGGATGTGATGGTCGAAGAATCCAGACCGCCCGACAGCAGCACGCACAGAGGCACATCGGTGATCATCTGGCGATCTACAATGTCTTCGAGCAAATCACGGGTATGCTGGATGGTTTGCTGCAGCGAATCACCGTGCTCGCGGGCTTCTAGTTGCCAATAACGGCGAGTCTTGATGCCATCGCGGTTGACCTTGACAATCTCACCGGGCAGCACCTCTCGCATGCCCGCAAAGATCGCCTGCCCCGGCGTCTTGACCAGTTCCAACAGCTCGCGCATGCCGTCGGCCTGGATTCGCCGGGGCACCAGGGCGTTGGCCAGGATGGCCTTGGGCTCCGAGCCGAAGATCACGCCATCAGCGGTAGGAAAGTAGAACAGCGGCTTAACGCCCATCCTGTCACGGACCAGCAGCAGCTCCTGTTTGCGTATATCCCACAAGGCAAAACCGTACATGCCATTCAGGCGCTCGGCAAACTGTTCCCCCCATTCGACATAGGCCCGCAACACAACTTCGGTATCACTGTTGGTTTTGAAATGATGCCCTTTGCTCACCAGCTCAGCACGCAACTCGCGAAAGTTGTAGACCTCACCGACATAGCTGATGACAGCTACATCGTTGTCGTGACCCGGCTGGTTGGCAGCCATGGGCTGCCTGCCCCCTTCCAGATCGATCACCGACAAACGTCGATGGCCCAGGGCAATTGGCCCCTCGATCCACAAGCCTTCACCGTCAGGACCGCGCAGGGCCATGGTATCGGTCATTCGCTGGACAGTGTCCCGGTGCTGCCTCAGATCCCTTGAGTAAGAAAGCCAACCCGCCATTCCGCACATAGTGTTATCTCCTGGTGTTAGGGAAACTCGTTAAGCATCGGACAATTAAAAAAGCGCATGCCGGCTCATAGCGCCGCCATGCGAATGAAGCGCCGGTTGAAGTAGCCCAACCCTTCCTGTGTACTACCGACCTGCACACTCACCGGCTCGCAGAACAGCACTCCGTGGGAGTGCACACGGTGAGTGGCGACAATCCGGCAATCAAAAGTCACCAATGCATCCGTGAGTAAGGGCGAGCCTGTGGTCCCGGTATGCCATTGGCCAAAAGAGAACTTTTCGACAGTGCTGCGGGGTTTGGCGAATATCTCGCTCAGCTCAGCGGCATGCGGGCCCAGCACATTGACGCTCAATATTTCGCTCTGCAGACACGCCTGGAAAGTGCTCGACCGTTGATTGAGGCATACCAGCAACGTCGGCGGCGCATCCGATACGCTGCAGACGGACGTGGCGGTCATGCCTTCAGGACGACCATTGACGCGCGTGGTGATGATGCAAACGCCTGCCGCGAGCCTAGCCATGCCGTCGTGATAATCCTGCCGGGGTATGGCCTCGGTCTGAATGAAGTCAAACATGCAGCATCCTCATGGATGAACAGACAAACGAAACGCAAAGGGAGGTGTCGCGCTTCAATAGCTCATTGAAGCCAAGTGCTCGGCATCCACTCCCGGCCTGGACCTTTTGAAATCGCTGGCCTGCAGGTCTTGGCGCATTGCATCGACGCCGTACAACTTGATCTGTTTTTCGTCCACCCAACGGTCGTCATACAGCGTATCGAGGTAGTTGGTGCCGCTGTCAGGCATGATTGCCAGGACACTTTTCGCCGAGGAGCCATACAGGCATTGCAGCGCGCCGTAGGCCACCAGCCCTGCCGAACCGCCCAGCAGCAAACCGTTTTCACGGGCCAGAATCCGGCACATCGAGATCGCATGGTGGTCATCAATCAAGCTGTGGTAGTCAAAGCAATCCAGGTGGGTATTGGCCGAACGCCAGGCCAGGCCGACCCCATTGAGCAAGTAAGGCGAAAATGCCCCACCCAGAACCGCAGACCCCACCACATCGCACGCCAGGACCTTGACCTGCGGGCGTTCGAGCTTGATCCCCCTGGCGATACCGGACAGATGCCCACCCGTGCTGACGCAGCCGGCTAACACGTCGTAATCGAGACTGGCGAACTCCTTGGCCGAGACCTTCTCGTGATAAGCCGGGTTATGCGGATTGTCATACTGGTTGGGCCAGTAGGCACCGGGGTACTCGTGCAGTAGTTGCTGGACCCGTTCGATCCGCGCGCGTTGATAGCCTCCCTGACCGTCCGGCGCTGTCACCAAGTCAACCTGCGCGCCATAGGCTTTGTACCAATTGATCGCACTAGAGCTAACCTTAGGGTCGACCACTACGATCACTTTCAAGCCCATCGCCGCGCCGATCATCGCCAGGGATTTGCCGAGATTGCCGGAGGTGGATTCGATCAAGGTGCCACCAGGCGCCAGAAGACCGGACTCCAGGGCTGCCAGCACTAAGCCCAAGGCGGTCCGATCCTTGATGCTGTGGTTGGGGTTAAATTGCTCCAGCTTCAAATAGAGCTTCTTGCCGCTGGGCACCAGCGAGTGGGAAAGCTCAAGGACTGGACACGATCCAATGGTTTCCAAAATGCTCTTCACAAGGCGACTCCCTTCATTTCCTATCGAAACGATGACGTAGCGATAATCCCAAGCTCGGGACACGGATCCATGGTCAGAAAAGTGTTGCCCTCGACACCGATGAGTAATGGATCCTCAAGGTGCAAGGCTCCCAGGCCGAACTCGTAATAAGGCGTCTCTACCGAGATCACCATGCCCTGCTCAACCAGCGCGTCTTCGCCAGGGGCCAGGATCGGCCGCTCATAGGCCTCGTGGCCTATGCCATGCCCGACGTGATGGCGCCTGTATTCAGGAAATCCGTTGCTTCTCACGCATTCCATGGTCATGTTGAAGACGTCCTTGCCGGACATCCCGGGCCTGATCAACCGCGCTGCGTGGAGCATCCCTTCACGCAACGCGACATAGCGCCGAGCTGTCGCATCGGTGACGTCACCATAGGCGTAGACCCTCGCCAAGTCTGCCCAGAACCCTTGATATCGAGTGTTGGAGTCGAACCAGAGCAGGTCGCCACGCTGCAAGGTAATGTCTGCCCGCTGTTGGCGCTGCCCGCCGACAGCGTCACGACCAATCTTAATCATCGTTAGCTCAGGGCGGCCGCCAAGGTCGACTACGGCGGACTCGAAGATCTTGCCGATTTGCACCTCGCTGATGCCCACATGCACCGCGTCTGTCACCTGTTTGATCGCCGCTTCGTTACAGCGGGCCGCCAAAGTCAGCATCTCGACCTCATAAGGGGTCTTGACTCGGCGTATCTGTCGGATCAGTGCTGATGCCAGAACGAGAGTGTCTCGACCGAACTGTTCCTGCATTGAGGTCAGGGTGGAGTGGGCAATGCCGTCCTCGTCACAACCGACCCGGGTCGACGGTGTGAGACCCAATTCTTGCAACAGAGAAAAAAGCGCCTGTTGGGCATTCGAGTGACGAGCCGAGTTGCTGGTCCATGTATGAATGGCGACTTCGTCCCCGCGCAATACGCTGGCATCGGGTAACTCGCGATAGAAAGTACCGTAGGTGCGAACAAGGCCTATGGGGGTTTTAGACTCGGTAATCTGATCGCACTCTCCACAAGAATGCACGATATGCACAACATCTGGACGCTGCCGACAAATGACGAGGTAGCATTCGCCATAATAAGGATTCAATTCCTTGATCACGGGCCTGATACCCGTGAAGTAGTTGATATTTTCGCGAGTGGACACTAACAACATATCAATATCTTGCGAATCCAAGACACTGGAGAGTTTGCCAAGATTATAAATCACGAACAGTCAGCTCCTTTGACTTCAAATATCATGCAACCGACGACACAGGCACACATAAAACTGAAAACTTAATATAATATTACGTACCAGGCCGACCACCTATATATACGAGCTAGTGATTGCCTTTAAGCGCACGCTCCACCGAGTCCGACATGGCTTGCTTGTTGTAGTTGCTGTAGTGCGCAGCAGCAATACGCATGGGATCGCCAGCATGGTAGGTTTCATAGATCATTTGACGCTGACCAAAACCATCGCCGCTTACATCCCAGGCCAAGTTGAGTAGCTTGCCCCTGTCCAACGGTGACAAAAACGGATTTTGCAATGCCTGTTGCAGGCATGCTTCGTTCTCATTATGAAAGTCATCACCGTGAGGCACGGCCAGCATTGAGCCCGCCGCTAGGGACTGAACAGTCTGCAACATTTTCTGGTACCACTTCGGAAAATGGCAGCGAATTGCCTGGATCGCGTGAATACTTGGGTTGCACACGCCTTCGGCGTCAACTTGAGCTTCGAGTTCAGAGAGTATTACGGCCCCGCGGATAAGCTCATAGGCGGTGGTCAGTTCCCCCAGTTGTTCCTGGACATTAATGTAGGAGGAAAGACCTAGGTTGCGAGCAAGACTGTCCGCAACGCCAATCAGCAGCTCGGCCTTGGCTAGCCCCCGGACAACCCCTTGGTGACCAGTATGATGGCGGGTGCGAGTCACGTCGTAGAATTGATTGGATTTGGCAATGTCGCGAAAGATGAACACATCAGACCAAGGAATACGCACCTGATCAAACACCAGATAGGCGTCTATCTCATCCATTTTGCTCGACAGCGGATAATCGAACTCAGAAGATTCGGGATGTACTAGGCTCTTGCGACAAATAATCTTCAATCCATGCGCGTCGGTCGGGACAGCGAAAGCCAGCGCATAATCGGCGTCATGCTCAGTCAGTCCGGGCATGTTGAAGATCAGTAATTGATCAGCGATGGGAGCAAGGGTCACAATCATTTTGGCCCCGCTGACTTCGATCCCCTGATCACTGACGTTTACGCATTTGACGCCAGCGTAGAGGTTAGACTGAAGCCCCATGGGCTTGGAACGATCAATCTGCGGGTTGATAGCACCGTGACCGACGAACAAATGCTCTTTGGCGCAACGGTCATAGAAATCAATAACATTGGCCGAGTAATCCGCATATTCATCACGCCCAAAGAACGTCGCATGGGAACACATAGCGCTCAACCCGGCATTGATAAAATCGGGAGTTCGCCCTAACATCCCGAATGAACTATCAGCCACTTTTTTATAAGCGTTACGTTTGCGTGCTAGATCATCGACAGTGTTTGGAACCATCAAGCTTATTGCGGCAGGACTGCCCTTGTAATCGAAGTGAAAGTCTGGACCTTCCAACATATCGTAATAGGACAGTGTATTGTCAATAGCACCCTGAAACGCAGGCTCCTGGAGGACATTATTTACTTTCCTACCATTCAACCAAATATTTCGAGGTGCAACCAAACGCTTGAGATATGCATCCCTAGGATTACTCATAACTTTCCCTGTCATTAAAATCTCATGCATAAAAAGTTACTGAGATTTGGATCATCTGTAAACCCCCCAAAGAACACTTAGGACCCAATTAACACTGCGAGCCTTCAACCTGCTCATTTAAGACATTGATTTACATTGACAAAAAATCGATTCAGCAACGATTAAAATCTTACTCCATTTTTTGAAAGAACCTCTTTGAATACCCACATCATTTACGCACTTTTTTCCCCTTATTGGTGCATACCTAGATCATGACTTGCACCATTTAAGCGCAAAGCAAGGAAGGTGTTTTGAAATATCTCGTATTTTTTCGTAGAACGTGCAAAGGCACTGTCGAATTATACAAATGTAGAACCGGCTTGAATTAGGGTATTCTCCGAGTCACATCTTGACAGAGCTGCCCCCGCTTGGCGCACCAATAACATCCATATAAAAAACATCGCAACCCAAAAAGGTGCAAACCATTTCAAAGAGGCGTTGGCATTCTATTCAACCAACCAAGCTTTGTGCGTTCTGCAGCAAATCAACCCAGCTGTTAATTCATAGTAGTAAACGGTCGCTGGTGCTGAGCATCGCAGGTAGTGCCTCAGAAACCATCTCACGTGCTTTTCTCTCCAGGACCAAAGCGTCGCGCAACCCCAGCGCTCACGAATCACCTCGTGCATCTTTTCTGCTTGCCTGATGTGCCGCTGCTGCGTGGCATGTGCACCTTTGAGCACGGGGCGCAGGAACAACGCAATGTCGAACTCGGCGGTCATCGCCGACCTCCGATGTAGGCACTCACCACATCGATACGGTTATGCCCCAATTCGTGGCTGATCTGCTGTCGTGCACGCTGATCAAGCTCTCGATCTTTTTGATGACCACCCGCGCCATTAACGGGTGCAGGGAAACCGGTCAATTGCTCATAGCGCTCACAGGCATAAGCCGCCCGCAGTTCATGAAAACCTTTCAATCCATGCTCATGCAGGATGTCCCGTGCCGGTCGCACAACTGCCTGCATAAAGTCTTTGTAGCTCTCGTTGGGGGCCAATAGGTTCCGACTGCCACTGGGTGAAGCCTCCCAAGCCTTATCCAAGGCGCCACGGATTTGGTCAGTGACCGCGATCCAACGCGGTGCTGACGCGCCTGATCGACCGCCTTTGGTACCCTCCTGTATGTTGATCTTGCCCAATTGCCCGGCCTCACGTTGCAGTCGGGCCAGGTCCGCCAAGATCGCTTCACGCAGGCGCATACCAGTATCCCGGGCCAGATGCACAATCGCGGCCACACGTTCCTGACCTCGCTCTGACAGTACGAGTGCGATCAACTCGATCTGAGCACGATCTTGGCCTTGCGGTGCCTCACTACGCACGCTCGAACGCTGTAGGCCTAGCGCCTTGCTCGGACTGGGGATTTTGACGTACTGATCACCGCGCAGCCCGGCCAGCGTTCGGTTAACACTGGAGAGGCGGTTCTGCGCGGTGGCAATGCCGACGTTGCCCTGATCAACCTGCTCCCGCACGTGGACGGCGTACCGCATGAGGATCTCGCGGTCTATCTGGCGCGCGTCGTTGACCCTCGGTCCTTCATCTGATCGACACCAATGCACGAACGCCTGCCAGCGATCACTATGGGCTTTGACGGTAGCAAAATGGCCGTCGCCAAACAGGTCTTTCAGTGCTTGCGGTCCAGCATAGCTAAGCTGGCGACCGAAGCCGAAATTGCGCCCCGCTCGCTTACCGACCCGAGCCATTTTTCTGTTCCTGATCGACTGCCGCGAGATCATGCAAAAGGGCCCGCCAGTGCGCACTTACAATCGCGAACTGAGCCCAATCAGTCGGGCGAAAGCGCAGCGTGTTGTCGGTGACGTAAAGATGCGCACCCTCCTCTTTCAACCATTGAATAATGGCTGTCGTAGAGGCGATAGCTTTATGGGTGGTGGCGACACTGGCGACAGCGGCGACAACCCTTGTCCTGCCTGGTTTTGAGCGTGGCGACAAAGTGGCGACAGTCGCGGCGACAAACCGCGCTTTCGGATCCTTTTGGCGTTGAGCTAAGTGGTTGCGCAGAGCTTCATCGAGATTGAACATGGCGCACCTCGAAGGTGTGGCCGTCGGTGGTCAACCATTGATGATCAATCAACTCGACCAGCAGCTTGGCGGCATGGCGACTGCTCTTACGGGCAAAACGGGGACCGTTGCGATTCAGCTCTCGAATATTAAAGCGCTTCCAATCCTTGGCCTGCAGCCAGCGCAGCAGCCGGTCCGCCTCCTCCTTTAGGCACACCGGCTCCTGTTCGGTCAGGCGCTGGATCTCGGTGAGGTAGTAGCCGACTAAAGCGGAGGCCCGTTGGATATGGTCGACCTCCACGACGCTGCTCTCCTCCACGACTGCCAGAATGCCGGCGACGCGCAGCAGATTGTCGGCGGCCTTCGATCCGCTAGACCGTACGCTGGCCAACTCGCCAAACTCCCCCAGCTGAGCTTCGATAGCATCATGCAAATCAATCCAGCGACGACGCGCCAGCGGACTGAGGCTCAGCTTTGACAGCTGCAAGGCTCCGTCAGCGGAAAGTGACCAAGGCTGATAAAACAGAGCCGAAAGGCGGTGATGATAGCGCTTGAGGGCGGCGTCTTTGGACAAGTCGACAGCTTGGTAGCTACGTTGCCCGGCTAGACTGGTGGGCCAGGTCATCAGGCAGCGGCCGAGAATGCCTTGCCCTTGCAGCAACGGGTCACTGAGTAACTGCATGGCTAAATATGATTGCAGCATCAGATGCAGGCTCAAGCGCCGGTCGTAGGCTCGCAAGCTTTCACCAACCATGGAGCGAGCGCGATCTATCGGGCTACCGTCCCAGAGTGACGACAAGGTTGTGACCGCCTTCAAACGGTTATCCCTACTCATAGTGCTGCTACCGAGGAACTGCCCTCCTTCGTCACAGAACAGGCCCATGCTCGGTAAGTCATGACAGAGGCCTTTGACCAGGGCCTCGATAGTTGGGTCCGTGGTGATCAGCCGTGGGGCAGAGGGCTCCGCTTCGAGCGACACAACGTTTGTAGAGTCGGGATCGGCGGGATTGAGACTCTGCGCCTGTCGTTGCGCAACGCGGTACCGGGCAAGTTGTTCGCGGTAGCACTGCCACTGTTCACGCTCCCATTGCCGTGCTGGCAGCAGTGCAAATCGATCCGCTGCGGTCTTACGATCACCTGACGCAGCCACCGTAATCAGGTACAGCGACAGCGGATAACTGCGTCCGTCGAGATGTAAGCCCGCATGGCCTTGGGTGGCCAGCGCCGAGGCAGCCAACACCGATTGCGCGGCCAGTGCCTGAGGGACACCGATGACCTCGGCCATGCGCTCAACCGCAGGCCCAAGAATCCCACCGAGTGCCTGCACCGGATAAGGCTGGGCCAAGGGATTCGACTCAATCAACGGTCGAGGTGGTTGTGGTAGTTCAAGCTTCGGATCTAACTGCTGCATGGGCCCTCTCCTCGATCATTGCTGGTTGTCCTCACGTAGTCCCGCCACGGCTGTTGAGTGTTATCAGGGATCAAGGCCCCTGCGACCTGTGAGGTGTTCACTGACGCGGAACGCGCGGCTCCTTACGACCGGGAGCAAGGGCATGAACCCATTAATCTGGCCTCCTTAGACGCATCCGAAGATGCGGGCGGGTGGAGGCCGTGCCGGCTGACGAGTTCGGCACCTAAAGATCCTGGGTGGGAGAAGGCAACAACATCGACACCTGGGGCATGCCCGACTGTCAGTCAGGTGCAGCCTTTCCATTGGCTGCGGCACCGGTGCCTGTGCCGTTGCGGATGGCGACGAATCGGATTTGTCAGGCCGATTGTCACGAGGAGAGTTGCGGCAATGCCCTGCACGACGTGGCTTGCAGCAGTGCTACGAGCGCCCGTTTCTTTCCAGGAGAAAGAGACGGGCGCAGTCTGGCGCAGCGAAGTGTGCAGAGAGGTGAGGTTGCTGCAGAGCAGCGAGGTAAGTCCATTGTCTGCCGCAATGGACAGATTGGTAGAATAGGCATCCATCACTCTTGGGGAGTGACCGTGCGAGCCGCCGGACGCTAATCGCACTTGGGGAAGAACCACCACGCAAGGAGCGTAGCCTTGAAGGTTCTGGCTACCTGGGCAGGTGCTGTCAACGACAGCTATCCGTGCGCCAATTTTTATACTCACTCGAAATAGCGGTCAAGCGTAATGGTCAACGCGTGCAAAAAGTGGCGACTGTCGCCACTTTTGTCGCCATGCTCCAAACCACGTTCTACGTGGGTTGTCGCCGGCGTCGCCGCTGTCGCCGCTTTCGCCACACATACATCCCTGCCCAACGAAAAGATTCGCGCACATTGAATGGCGCTACGCTTGATGGAAATCGCGGGGAATTACTGACGAGTGAAAGCAGGCGTGGCGTTCATGAAGTTTGAACATGGAAGGGTGGAGCGCGGCGGCGGATAGAAAAAGCGAGTGAACCCTCCGATCGGCGCGATCAAAGATCGCTTGATCGGAGGGTTTGGCGAGAAAAGCAAATCTCAAATATCAATTACAGACTCATGCATCAAAGCTGGATGATATTGAAGTTGCGTCCGTTCTTAACAAAGCAACAGTTTTTGGTAAGGAAACACCTACCAAGTGCAGCTACCGGTCGTCGTTGCTAACCCATTTCCGGGAGCTTGATCATCGACTCAGAGGTGAGGCGGTTCAATTTGAAAAAGACATATATGACTCGCTGATAAAGTGCCAGCAAAGAAAAACTTGAACACTTACGCCGTACATCTAGCTAACCGAACAATTTGGATTCCGTGCTTTGCAAATTTCCGCGACCGGCCGAAAACGGACTTCTGCGCGCGATCACTTTCAGCGAACTATTCGCTCATACTGACGGCGATATTTATGAGCGTCACTACACTACTTAGAAGAGACGCGATTAATCCGGAATAGCATATTGTCGCCAATATCACGCCAAGTTCGAAACACGCAAAGCCTGGGAGACCTTCGAGTTGAAACTCCTTATGGATAAGCAACCTTATCATTGTTCGGCGAGGCAAATGATAAATCAACTCCATAACATTTAAATCTCGAAAAACCTTTATTATTGCAAAAACCCCTGCAAAGATGAAAATCAGAATATAAATAGCGCGCTTCAACTCATGGAATCTACCTTCAACATTTGGCGGTGGCATGGATGCATATGTGCTGGCTACCGAGAATATAGCAACTTGAGAAAAATATATGAGCCCAGCAAACAGCACACACACTCCACCCAACACAATTGATATCCTGACCAACTTTTTTCGCATGCTAACGCTGTAACGCGCATAAGATCGCTGACTTTCAATTAGCAAAAATGAAAACGCAGTCGCGCATGCAGCGATTGCCCAGTCGATATAATAAACCCCAGTCTTAGTAACTGCCAAAGCGCCCACAAAAGTCAATATTCGACTAAGAAGCTTCCATTTGATTTTTTGATCTTCAGTCAGGCTTGCCCAATAGCTTTCAGTTATTCCGAATTTCTTTCTACTTTTAGTAGCCATCTCTCTATCCTGACACTGGTTTAGCGGATTCTGACTCTGGGTCCAATTCTTGAAAACTCAGTCTACACCGACACAAATACGCTTTGTAGTCCGTTTCCAACCATTCGATGTCGGGTCAGCTTGTGAAACTCAGTACCGCAGCATTCCCTAGGACAAATGAACGACCCTTACACCGAAGACCCTTACATCAATTTCAATAGGGCGTTCTATAAGAACGTACCCGTTAGCGAGACAAAAAAAGCTACGCGGAATTCTTCAGGTGAGGCCCTCCTCAATCCGAACAATTTTTATGACCGCATGCTGCTGGAGTCGAATCGCTCTCTAATTGTAGGTTAGCGACAGCCTGACTTCGACCGTCGCTATGCATGCTAAAATCCTAGTTGGTTCTGCCCTCTCCAAACGTCATCGTCTCAATCACCAGATCTTGAACGGTGCTCTTCAGCTTTGTATGGCCGAGCAACAGCTGAACGCCCGCAGCTCTTTGTCCTGCAAAATATCAATGATGAGTAGGATGACCTAGCATTCGGCCTTTCGGGATATCTGAAACGCTATTGGTTCCGAAATCCACTCATCGATATCCCAATAGAGTAGAGCCTCAACTTCGCCGCCAGTAGCTGTTGGTTTGTCCTCGTCACGAGAAAGTCTAATTTTTGAGACGATAAGCAGGCCTGTTGCTCCCTTGTTTTTTCGATGGAGATTTACTTCGTTTTTTGTCATTAGTACTGAATCACAGAAGTCACTAGTCGTACCCTTCACCTCGACCATAAGCTCCTCACCACCTTTTTTGGCAAGTATGTCAAATGAGTCCGTTGCTGAAGTATCCCGCGACTCATAGCCCGTTGCAGCCAGATATTGTATCGCTAGTGCCATGGCTTGAAGTTCAACTACCTGTCGCTCCTTGGCTGTCAACCCTCGCCCCTGCTTTCCTGCTCTATTTCTCAGCGGATTGGCAATTATGGCAATTTCCCCAGCGTCATAGTCGCCAGGAGACTCGTCTCGCTGCTCAATCTGAGCAAGATAAATTTCGGCGAGGCGCTCTGCAACTCTGAATAATAGAAGGTCAAAATCGACGGTCGGTAAGTCTGAGACTGCAATGCGCTTGGCCAATGCAGTGGCTTTCTCAAAAGTTCGTGGGAGTGGCGCTTTCGCACCGAGGGCAATTGGACTGCCCCCGGCATCGTAGACAACTCCCGCTGCAATGTAGACGAGAGGATAAGCTGGCAGTTTGCCACCCAGCCTGACATGCTAAGCCTCTGTGGATCGCGCCCTCGCACGGAGCTCTCGCCCTTGAACCCCCAACACTTCAGTTTCACCACCCAATCCTTCAACAGCACTACCACCACCGCCAACGTGTTTATCCACGGTTACTCCGCGGGCCACAACTTCACCGACCGGGCACTGCTGGTCAGCCAGATTCCGCAGGCCCTGAATACCGATATCAACCTGCTGATGTTTTGGGAATCCAGCCACTTCGGTTCAATCAGCAAGCTTTCGCGCAATGTCATCTTCGGCGCCTCGCGCCTGCACCCCGCAGCAACGCTGGCGGCGTTTGCTGGGGACAGGGCGGTGCATTTCGCGATGTCCCGCAAACGCGCGAATCTCGTTGGCGAAGCCCTGCTCGATGAGCTGGGGGACTACCTGCTGGAGCATTACCCCTACGTCACCCACGTAAACCTTGTCGGCCACTCTTTGGGCGGACGAGTGGTGATCAGCGCGCTGCGCAAACTGGCCCAAAACCGGGATGCGTGCGACTTGGTCATCAATGACGTGCTGTTGATGGCTGCGGCTGTGGAAGTGTCGGCGGATGAAGCGCAGGCGTTGAACGACACCGCAGAACGTGTAATTAACGCCTACTCCAAGTCAGACGGTGTGTTGCTGCTCAATGCCGATGAAAAGTGCCTGGGGCGGCATGAAGTTAAGCCCTTCGATAACGTTGAAATGACCAAGTTCGGCCACCTGGATTACTGGCCGAAACTGCACGACGTGCTCATGCGCACGCAGTTTTCCGGTTTCAACGGCCAACAACTCGGCCAGCCCCAGTTGCAAGACCCGGTGCTCAACGACGTCCTGCTGTATGGCCTGCTCCAGCGCGTCCCGCAAGAGGTACTGGCCCAAGGCATCAAACACCTCAAAACCAGCAGTTGGATCAGCATCGACGAGCAACAGCCGCTGCACTCCTTCATCCGAGAAATGCAGCACCTGGGTGGCCACTGCATGGTGAATTTCGTGCGGGGCCGGGGCATTGCCTACGCCGCGCTGCTGGACATGCTGGTGGAGCACTTCGACTTGGGCAATGACCGACAACGTTGCGGCGCCGTCGTGGAGTTAGAGGCGCTGTTGGTTCGGCAAGTGTTCGACAACGCGTTCCCGGAAGGCCATGCCTTCAGCAGTTCGCCTATTGCCGCAGTGAAGGCCATGCCTGCGGACACCTATTTCAGCCATGTCGACGCACTGGCTGAGCGATTGACCCTGACCTCCTACGTCAAGGCTTCAGCCTCTGCTCCTCAGGTGGAAACCTCCCAATCGCTGACAGTCACCGGCGAGACGCTCAACATCACGCAACTGGCAAGCTGGAACATGCTGTCGGCGTTACCCGGATTGCTAGGCAAGCAGATGAAAGGCCGCTGGGCGACCAACTTCAAGACCGCACTGAAACCTGGCTACTCGGCGTTGGTGCCGGCAGTGGCAATAGTATTTTTTGCGCGGGTTCATTGGGGGAGTGAGCGCGGGTTCAGGAAGTGAAGATGTGCGCCAGATACCGTTAGGCCGCTTTGCGGCCCTTCGCGGGCAAACCTGCTCCTACAGGTACTGCGCAATCTTGTAGGAGCAGGTTTGTTCGCGAAGGTCTGCAGGGCAGCGTAATTTGGCTCAACTGACTGGCACTACTCCTTGCCGAGCTTTTTCATGCAGTTGCCTCAAGCCGCGCAGGCGATGATGTCAGGGCATTCAGCTTGGCTTTCACGGTTTGCAGCTTGGCTTGGTTGGCAATGATGAAGCGCGAGCGCTCTTCCACCGTCTCGACAATCTTTTCAAACGCCTTGAGCTGCGGTGCGAAGAAGTCCAACAGCTTTTCGTCGTCAGAAATGATGTCGTAGATATCCTTGAAGGCGCTTTTGATCATCTCGGCAATCGACTCCTTGGCGTTCTTCAACTCCTGTTCCAGTTCATGCGCTTTATAGGCGTTGAGTAGGTCCGAGGTAAGTGTGATTGCAGCGCCTGCAGGGCCTGCCCACTTTGAAATGGCGCCGGCGATTTTGGTCGCTTGCCAAGGCTTGAATTTGATCGCCACGCCAGTCACTGCGCTGAGCGCATCGCGGGCTGCAAACACCGCCCCCTTGATGATGTCTGGGCTCAGGTTGGCAATGCCCTTGGCAGCCCCGCCCATCGACTTCAATGCACTGTCACCCATGGCATTGAGGAAGCTCTCGCTGGAGTTGAGCTGACGGCCAATATCCTGAGAGATGCGTCTGGTTACTTTGGAAGACTGGTCGAAGGAGCGGTCAATTGCGCCCTTGATTTTCAGGTTCAACTTGAAACCTACGCCATCCTCGGTGTAACCCAGCTCGTCCTCAAGGAATTCACGAATGTTTTCCAAGCCAAGCGGACGTAACTTGCCCAGCATGCCTTTCTCAAGGTTCTGAAGTTCTTCGAACAGCTCACCGGCCAGGCGTTTGACTTCACGACGACCCGATTCAATGTCTTGGGTGATACGTGCCGATTCTTCGGCATTCTGATCGGCAAAAGCCTTGAGCCGCTCCAACTGTTCTTCGGCGCGCACCACATGCTGGCCGACGACATCTCGCACTACATCCATGCCCGTCTTTGCAATCAGCACCGCAGGCACATTGTGCCGCAACACTTGCGTGGTCATGGCTTTGAGGTCGTTGATGCGCGAGCGGCTTTCATAGTGCTCTGGCTTGCCAAACCAGAACGGCAGGCCGCGTCCATTCGGGTTGGAGGCCAGGCAGACGATATTCACCTTGGCCAGTTCATCCGGGCTCAGGTTGGCTGCACGCTGCAGTTTGCCTTTGAGGTTGTCCTTCTTGATCGTGGCCTGAGCATCGAACAGTACTTGCTCGGTGAGGTCAGTCACTTCGTCCATCTTGTTGATCACGAAAATGGTCGAAGACAGCTTGTTCAAGTCCCGCAGCACCCACTTGACGATGTCGTTGTGGCTTTCCTTGAGTGGGTTGGTAGCGTCCACGACATACAGAATCAGGTGCGCCTCGGAGATGTAGCGTTTGGTCAGGTCTTCATACATGACCTGCTCGCCGTCGACACTTTTTTCCTTGTCGCCGAACAGGCCGGGGGTGTCGACGATTTCGCACTTCTCCGGCAGCCCCTCTGGAGAATAAATTGCCAAGCGATCAGAGGACTCGTCCATGTTGATGTTCATGTCGGCCATGATCTTGCCCAGCCAAGCGGCAATAACGCTTGTCTTGCCGTCGGAAAAGGCACCCAGCAAGGCGATGCGCAGCACATCGGACTCGACGGCTTGTACTGCCGAGTCGATCTTGTTCAACTCGCTACCGACGTCGACGCCCATCTCCCCCAACTCGTCGAGCACCGCACGCAGTTGCTCCAGCCCCTTGAGCGCTGCCTGCTTCTCAACTTTGAACTGATTGAATTGTTCCATACGGCATGTTCTCCAACTGCTCTTTAATAAGGGTCAACAGCGCGATCTGCTGCTCGATGACGTCCAGAGGGCGCTTGAGCGACTCCTCAAGCTGCTGCACGCGGGGCAATACGGTTTCGTCAATGTGCTTGCGAACAGGGGTAAACAGCGTTTTGCGTTCTTCCTTCAAGGCGTTACGGGCTTCGGTGCATGCGTCATCGATCTTCTCCTGAACTTGCCCCTGTGCTTTTCGAATGCGTTTTTCCTTGCTGGTAAAGATGCTCAACACACTCACAAAGATGCCCACCACAGCGCCAGCAACGGCGCCGATCAGGTTGCCGATCACCGGAAACGCGGTGCCGATGCCTGCACCAGCCAATGCGTAGGAGCCTATGTTGAAGGCCATCCACCCGTAGTCACCCAGTTCGAAGCCAAGGTCCAAGTTAGGTGTTTTGTAGTTGATATTCAGGGATTCGGCGTCATAGAGAAGCTGCTCGAACTCTACCCGTGCAACGTCCTCCATCAGACGCTGGATGGCTTGATGCAGGTCCTGCCCCAAATCATTTAGGTAGGATTCGAACTGCTCCTGGAGTTTCTCCTTGAGCTCATTCTGCCCACGCTTGAAAGCACGATTGATCTGGGTGGAAATAACGTCGTTTTCACCGAAGTTCTTTTCGACGATATCGTCGGCATCTTCCTTGAGGTCGTTGAAAAGGCTATCCCAAAGATTCCGCCTTCCCGCAACGACCAGCCGTTCGAATCGCTCCCGGGCCGCCTTGATCGCTTCGCGGCACTTCTCGAATTCCGGCTCAGTCCTGGCAACGAAGGCTTCATGGGTTGCGTGCAACGCTTGCAAGGTCGAAATGTTTTCAACCAGCAATTCGTACACCTTGGTCTTGTTGCTTTCGATCATGTCCTCTCGGAACGTCGCGAGCTTGGTATGCAGCACCTTGGCGACGGACTTGATCTGGCTGAATTCATACATCTCTTTCGACGAGGCGAAGTGCTTCTGATAATTGCGCTGCTGAATCACTAGGTCTTGGCTACGGGCGGGGTCGATTGTGGTACGCCCAGTTTGCGCATCGCTCGCCAACGACGAAAATGCCAGCAAGCCCTGCACGTAGTGGCCTGTCTGTAAAACTTTGCTGCCCAGTACCGAGCGCAGTACGTCCTCGGTCTGTTGCAAGGCGGCGGGGGAGTCGCCGTGCGCAGTCAGTGACTCGCGGTCTTCCTCGAACTCGTAGGCGTCGGCATTACCACGCACGTTGACCAAGGGGCACACCTGAGTACCCAAACGTAGATAAGAACGAATTTTCTCTGCGGTGGCTTTCTCAGGCTTTTTATTGGTGCCGTTTACATAGAAAACGAGATGCGCCTTGGCAACGGCCTCGCGGACCATATGCGCATACTTGGCCTCGTCACCCTCAATACCAGGCACGTCGATCAACTGAAAGCGTTTGCCCTTGTAGTTCAGGGGGTAGAGCGTATTGCCCTTGGTGAAATCGGCTTCACCCGTGCCGATGATCGAGCCGTCTACACGATGTGCCTGGACCTTCTTATGTTCATAAGCCAACAGATCGTCGTGCAGCCCTTTGAACTGCTGATTGAGCAGGCCATCCAGTGCAGGAGAGCGCGTCTCAATGCGTTGGAGAACCGGCGTGTCATCGGGGGAGACAGGCGAAGGGGTCGAGACGGCCTCATCGAACAACTCATCAAGTTCGTGCTGGGACATTTCAGGCTCCTGCCAGCGTCATTACCGCCACCGCAGCAACAGCGCCGAACAGCACTCCACCGATGGCGAACATCGACAGCCGGGCCTTGAGGCTCGATATCGCGTGCGCTCGCGCAATGTCCAGACGCTGTGAGGCTTCCTGTTGCTCCAGTGCCAGGCGAGCGCTGGACTCCTGTTCGGCGAGGGTGCGCTTGGCCTCCGCTTCTGCCTCAACTACTTGTTGGCGATGCGCGGCTTCATGCTGCTGCAACTCTAGCCGTGCCTGAGTTTCTTGCTGGGCAAGCCGCACTCTAGCATCGGCTTCAGCTTGATCAATCGCATTTCGCTCCTGGGCTTCGCGCTGAACGATTTGCGTCAGCTGGGCTGTGCTTTGGCGAATGCTGACCACTTCACCCGTGTACTCGCTGTACAAGGCGTGCAAGCCTGCGCGCACATGCTCGAAGCGAGCGGTAAGGGCTTGCGAGAACTGCTCCAGGTCATCAGCATGCTGTTGCAGCAGTGCCTCGCGGGATTCTTCCTTGAACAGGATGCGCAGTGATTCGATGATCGTGCTCTTGCCAGCGTTGGTCTCACCGAAAAACGCCAGGGTGAACGTGTCCCACTCAGCGTGGGTTTTCAACTGTTCCAGTTCGCTGTCGAACCGCCCCCGAATGTCACGCAGTTTTTCGGTGATGTTACCGATTTCACGCTTGCCATCTTTGTGCTCGACGTTAAGCGCGAGGATGTCTTCCATGGCGCTGCCAATACTGTCCGAGACATCGGTATAGAGGCGGTTGAGATCTTCAGTGGCGTTCATTGCGCGTCCTTGTAATGAAGTAATGTCAGGCAGGATTTTGTTTGCCAATAAACGCAATCAACTGGAGCCCTGAACATGCGGGGTAGCCGAGGCTATGGTAAACGCTCGACCATAAATGGCATATAGCCATAATGTTGATATGCCCTGCACATCGACGGGCTGGCACTGGCTTATGCGCATACCAGGGTGCTGGAAGTGCCTGATCGGCCCATTCGGCCCGAGGTGCTGCGCCCTTTGCTCAAGGGCTGCCGCGAAGGCCTGCGCCTGGAAACCGAATACGTTTCCTTCAACACCCCAACATCGAGGTGCGCCTGATCGCACCGCACACGCATGTCTACACCGGCATGCGCTGGCACGTGCGGGCCTACTGCGAAAAGAACGGCCAGTACCGCGACTTTGTCCTCAGCCGCCTGCGTGGGCAGCCAGACTTGCTCGACGCATCGCCAAACAACCGCGAGCAGGACGAAGACTGGAATGTCGAGGTACCGATCATCTTCGAGCCTGACTGGCGGTTGAACGCGGCGCAGATGGCAATTATCGAAACAGACTTCGGCATGACGCGGGGACAACTGGTGGTCTCCAGCCGCCGGGCACTGGTGAAGTATGTGCTGCAGCGCTATCAGATCGACCACCGCAACATGGCAATACTGCCTGAGGCCCAGCAACTGGTGGTGAGCAACCTCCAGGAACTGCAGCCGTGACTGATGAAGTTCTGACACTTAGCTCTTCGAAGCGTCAACCGCGATCAAATGCATGACTGCGCCAACCCGGCACGCGGCTTCCACTCATTGTTCTGCTGATGCTGGACAGACTAGAAACGCCTGTTACGCCGTAGTGCTTTAGCTCAGTGGTTTTTCTTGGAACAGGGTCGCCCGACAGTGGGCGGCCGCGCTGGTTATCGGTAGGCCATGAATACGTGCCGCAGTATTCCAATCGGTATTCCAGCTCAAAATACAAACCGGAGTTCCCACAATTAATCAATATGTTGCTAACCTAATTCAACTTACCCCGGCCCACCAATTCGAAGCATCAACAAAACCCGCCTAGTGCGGGTCTTGTTGTTTCTGGAGGATGGAAACCCCAGCCAGCGGACCTTCGGATTGTTCCTTCAAGATGTCGCGCCATTGGTGCACTGCTCCCACGCAACCTACATGACTAACCTCCTCTCATCGCTGCAAAATCAGCGACCGGGTTTAGCCGCTCGGCTCATATCAAGGCCTGCAACATCACCATTCGCTCAGCATCTGCTGGACTACGTTATGGCGGCTGTGCGTGAGGCCCTTTCGGGTGCGCTGGGTTTGTTGATTCCTGGTCTGCTAACCCGCGTACAGTTGCTACCCTGTTTCGATTAGCCGGGCGAGACACCTCACAGGCCTCGCCCGCTGGAATCCCCTCACACTTCCCATTACCCTGACCGCCTTTATCAGACAACCGGAAGTCCGATACCCGTGTTCAAGCCCTTCGCTGTCATCGCCCTCGCCTGCGCGCCCTTGCTCACCCACGCTGCCGACCTGGCAGGTGTGTGGAAAGGCACGTTGGGTAAATCCGCCATTACCGCGTGTTTTAATGGTGCCCATGGCGCCAACGGCAGTTACTACTACCAGCGCATCCTCACTCCCATCCAACTGACCCAAGCCAACGCCAGTGAACCGTGGGCCGAAGAAGGCAACACGGGTTTCTGGCAGCTGGATGAGCCGCAAGGTGACACGCTGACGGGAACCTGGAGCAAGGCCCCGGGAGGCAAAGGCCTGGCGGTGCTGCTCAAGCGGGCGGATACCGAAAGCTGCGCCAGCGACACCTATAACACGCCACTCGAGGCAGTGCCGCCGAAGGTAACGGTCGAGAAGAAGGCTTTCCGCGAGCACGCCTACCAAGTGCACACCCAGGGTGGGCAGGTCACCTTCAAGCTGGAAGGCGAAGGGCCGACTATCGAGAAGATCAACCGTGACCTCGCGCGGCTGGCGGTCAGCCCGGACGGCCAGGCCGACTTCTATCGTGAGCGGCGCAATGCACTGGACCAGAGCGGCGGCACGACCACCAGTGAGATCACGGTGGAGCCGTTTTACTGGTCCTCGCAGTGGATCACGGTGCGGTTCTATCGCTGGACGGCCGGCTATGGGCGCGGCGGCATCAGTTGGGGCCTGCACAGTTGGAACCTGCAAACCGGCGACAGCGTAGACCCGTGGACCTGGCTCGGCGGGCAGCAGGAATGGTACGACGCCTACTCCGGCCAAGTGAAGTTGCCCACCCCATTCAGCGACTGGCTCGCCAAGCAAACCACCACCGACGAAGGCTGCCCGGCGGTGACCAGCTACTCCACCTTCGACCTGAGCTTCAACACCCAAGGCCTGCAACTCTCCACGCCCGCCACGGGCGACGGCTGCGACAACGAGTTGAGCTTCACGTGGGCGCAATTGGAACCAGTGCTGACCGCGCAAGGCAAAGCGGCGCTGCCTAGCTTGAAACAGCCGTGAATATCGGGCCCTGTGAGCCTTACAAAAACCGCACATTCATTCACGAAATATTAAGAATCCGTTACCTATACTAGCCGATCGCCACGGCCGTTCCCCCGAACGGCCCCTTGCCCCGGTAGCTAGAACCTATGACGCGTCCCGTTTCGCTGCTGCTCCTTCTCGTTGCGGTGTTGTTCTTCTTCGCCCTTGGCAGCCATGAGCTGCAAGGTTCCACCGAAGCCCGCGTCGCCGGGATCGCCATGGCCATGCACTTGGACAATGACTGGGTTATCCCACGCCTGTTTCGTGAGCCGTTCCTGGAAAAACCACCGCTGAGCCTTTGGTTGGATGCCGGAGCGATTCGCCTGTTCGGTGGCACAACCTGGGCGGTACGCCTGGCGTCAGCGTTTGCCGGGCTGTTCAGCGTGATGCTGTTTTACGCAATGCTGCGCAAGTTCGGGCGGCCACAGACCCTGGCGTTCTGCGCGGCGCTGATCCTCGCGACCATGGCCAGCTATTGGGGCAATGTGCGCGGCGTGGGTGAGGATTCATTGCTCAGCCTCGGTGTGACCACTGCGTTGCTGGCCTTCTACCAGGCCGTGCGGCCCGACCGTCAAGGCTCCAGTGTGTGGGCGTGGGCGTTGTTTACCGTCGGGATGGCGATCGCGACGTTGAGCAAAGGTGTACTTGGCCTGGCGATGCCGGGCATTGTGATTTTTGTGTACCTGCTCAGCACCAGCGTAATGGACAAGCGCCTGCGCATCGGCGACTGGCTCAAGCCTGGGCTGTTCACGCTGCTGGCGCTGGTGCCGCTGCTGATCTGGCTGGGGTTTCTGTTCCAGCGTGGCGGCCTGCAGGCCGTGGCCGAGGTGTTGTGGACCAACAGCGTCGGGCGCTTCAGTGGCTCGTTTGTCGAGGCCGGGCACTACGAGCCGTTCTATTACTACCTTGCAAAACTGCCCGAGGCCTTCCTGCCCTGGAACATTTTGGTGTACCTGGGCCTGTGGCACTTTCGCAAAAGCCTGGTTCGTAACCGCTACCGCCTGTTTTTCAGCGTGTGGCTGGTGGCGCAGTTCACCCTGCTGACCCTGGCGTCCAGCAAGCGCGTGGTTTACCTGATGGCACTGACACCGGCAGCTGCCGTCCTTGCCGCGGAATATGCAGGGGTGCTGCTGGAGTGGCTCAAAGCGCGTAAACCGGGGCTGTACCGTTATCACCGCGGCGTGATCAGCGGTGTGTTCACGCTGTTGATCGTCAGTTACATGACTGCCGCCTTCTGGTTTGCACCAAAAGCCGACTTGCGCGAGTCCTTCGTACCGGTGATCAGTCAGGCCAAGGCTTATCAAACCGAAGGCAAGGAGGTGGTGCTGTTCCAGCCTAACGAGCGCATCGCCGGGGCCAGCGTGTTCTATCTGCAGGGCTACTTGCCGATCCTGCAAACTGAAGCGCAGCTGCGTAGTTTTCTGACTGCCAAGCCCGGCAACATGGCGCTGCTGGACCGCCCCGAGCAACTGGCTGAGAAAGTCACCGTGATCAAGCAGATGGCGATCGGTCGCCAGCCTTACTACTTCGTCGAGCAGTAAGGCCGGCGCCGGGCATCAATGCTTGGTGAGTTTGTCCAGGTAACCCATGGCAAACGCCGAGATCACGAAGGTCATGTGGATGATCACGTACCACATCAAATGCTGCGGATCGACGTTCTTGGCGTCCATGAAGATGCGCAGCAGGTGAATGGACGAAATCGCCACGATGGAGGCTGCCACCTTCATCTTCAGTGACGAGGAGTCCATGGTGCCCAGCCAGTTGAGCTTTTCCTTATCCTCATCGATATCCAGCTGCGAGACGAAGTTCTCGTAGCCGGAGATCATCACCATCACCAGCAAGCCACCGACCAGCGCCATGTCGATCAACGACAGCAGCAGCAGGATCACTTCCGACTCCAACATGGTGAAGATGTTAGGCAGCACGTGGATGATTTCCTGGAAGAACTTCAGCGCCAGGATCAACAAGCCCAGGGAAAGCCCCAGATAGATCGGCGCCAACAGCCAACGCGAGGCGTACATAGCATTTTCAATAAAGCGTTCCATCGGTTCTCACACAGCATGGCTAAAAATGGCGCCGAGTATACCAGCCGCTAACAAACCCCTGTAACCACGAGAAAACTGACCTGAGCGGCATCTGTAAGAGAATTTTTCTGCTAGTGTCGAGTCCATTAACTCGGCTCGATGATGTCGGACAGGAAGATTCAGATGATGGATGTGCGATCCCCTTTGGCCACGATCGGCCTGTGTGCGGCGTTGCTGATGGCCGGCGGCTGCTCTCCCAAAGAAGAGCAGAAGCAGGTGACCCTCGAAGAAAAAACCGCGAAGTTCGAACAGTCGCTCGACACCATTCAAGACCCCAAACTCAGAGATGCCATTGCCGACCTCGGCGGCTCGCTGCTGTTGCTGGAACGGGCGCGCGTCAAACTCGCCAACAAGCCCATCGAAGCCGAATACGGCGAAGACACCCTGGCCTTGCTCAAGCATTACCCCACGCCCCAAGCCTTGGTGGACACCTACATCAATGGCCTGTTCGTGCTGCGCAAAGCCTCGCATTCCGACTACCTGACGGATTTGCAGCCGGTGTTCCCATTCAACTTCAACACCCCGGACCAGTTCCCCTTCCCCCATGGCCTGGAATGGCAGTCGGTGACCTTGAGCAACAATAAAGTCATCCCGTTTCAGCCGGAATGGTCGGAAACCGACCCAGGCATCCAACTGAGCCCGAGCAGCTCCAACCTGACCAACCCCGATGACCTGACCGTGACTTACCCGTTCATCGAGGGTATCGAGACCGACAACAAGAGCCAGCCGCAGCCGGTCAGCCTCAAGGGCGCGGTTGAGGTGATTGCGCCCGGCAAGGTGCTGACATTCGACTTATCGAAAAAAGATGTGGGCCACACGCGCACCGAGGGCAATATCACCCTCAACCTGCTGCTGCTTGAGAAAAACTACGCCGAGATCGAACTGACCAACAGCGAGCCACTGGCACCGGAGGTCGGTGACGAATCGCCGAACCCCTTACTGGTACAGGCGCGTGACAGTAGCGGGCAATTTCTGACCCGCTCGGGCTCCATCAACGAGAATGCCGCGCAAGTAGCCTTCTACGAGAAACAACTGGCCGAGATGCAAAAGCAGACGGCCTGGTCGGATGCCTTTGAAAAGCACCTGACGGACGAGCAGAAAGCCTTTGAGCACAAACAAAGCAGCCACTACGCCAAGGTGTATTTCAATGGCTTGATCGACACCCTGCAGGTCGATGTACTGGACTTCTCCAAGGCCACGCTCACGCGCAAGGACCTCGACCTGCCGGTGATGCGTTTCGACAAGAACAGCCTGCAAAAGACCGTGCAAGCCTTGCCGATGCCGGTCACGGTGTACGACGACAGCGCCGCCAGTTGGCTAAAAGACGCCGCGATGACCGAGGAGCAGCTGAAAAAAAGCGTGACAATCAGCCAGTCGACCGAAGACGCGAGTGCCGCGAAGATCGTGTTTGACCACCCGTTCACGTTCAATGACGACCTGGTCGGCGCTGATCGCAACAGCGGCGAGTCGCCGATTACCTTCTTCACCGCGGATGAAAAAGGCGAACGCGGCGAGCCCATCGAACTGCCGACCGAGGCCTTCGAGTTGAATGCAGGAAGCGGCACGCTGACTTACGATCTCACCCTGTTCCCGGAAAACCCCGCCTTCGTAGTCGGCTCGATACCGTTGTTTCTGGCCACGATCGAAAAAGCCACGATTGACGTGGGCAAACTGCCTAAAGGCCTGTCGCTGAAAGACAACGCGCTGATTGTCGATCAAAAAGAATTCCCCGCCGACAGCTGGCGTTTCTACGCCAAGGACGCCAGCGGCCACTACCTCAAGGAAATTCTCGGCGTGAGCCACCGCGCCGAGGAGTACGGCACGGCACTCTTTGACGTGTTTTATTTCTATGGCCAGCCGACGACGCTGGAAAGTTACCAGCGCACTGACCTGAGCACCGTGCAATACGGTTTCGAAGTGAAGCTGGACAAGCCCGAGGGCAAATAGTGTTCAGTGATGGGTATCACTGAACGTCTGGCCTCGCCCACCATTGAGTTGTCGCAGATGTGCCTGCAGGTGCAGGCACCAGATCTGCGGGTCGTCGGCCAGCGCATAACCGTGCAGGGTCAGGCTTTCAACAATTGACTGCAGAATGGTTTCTGCCACGAAGGGCCCGTGAAACGGGCCTTGGGACTTGATGGTGGAGGGCTGTTCGCCGGTCATGCCAGCGGCAAACAACAACGTCCACATCCCGTTATCCCCCGCGAGAGGGCGAATGGAGCATTCGATACGGGTAACCAGGCCCAAACATTGGCGGGTAAGGCAAAGGTTGCGCGACATGGCGGCGACCCTCGGTAGATCGGTGTTCAACCTCGCGCCTGGCGAAGCTGTCTCTATCCAGCGACTCCTGTAGATATCCCTTACGCTCAGAATAGAAGAAAACCAGTACAAACCAAGGCTGTAGGGACCAACGGGCGTTGGCCCCTGAGAGGCAAGTCAAAAATGTGGCGTTTTTAACAATTTTCCGAATACACCACTGTTCCAATGTGGGAGCGGGCTTGCTCGCGAATGCTGTCGGTCAGACACATTGTTAATGACTGATCCACCGCCTTCGCGAGCAAGCCCGCTCCCACACTGACCGCGTCACGACAATCAGCTCGGCTTGGCTTCCGCCAACGCCTGCTGCGCCAGCTCCTTCTCCGCTTCCTTCAAGTCGTCCTCGCTGATCATCTCGGCAATCGCGCGCAAACGCTCCACCACACGCGCATTCACCGTGCCTTCAGGGAATTGCCCCTCCTCGTCCGGCTCACCGGCCGGCTCACCGACCAACAAGCTCAGCGCCTCATCCGCCTGACGCACGGCATAGATGTGGAACTGCCCGTTGCGCACGGCCTGCAACACCTTCTCGTCGAGCATCAAGGTGGCGACGTTGGCTTGCGGAATGATCGCGCCCTGCTCGCCGGTCAACCCGCGCGCTTCGCAGAGGCGGAAGAAGCCTTCGATCTTCTCGTTGACCCCACCCACCGCCTGCACTTCACCGAATTGGTTGATCGAGCCGGTAATCGCAAAGCACTGCTTGAGCGGCGTTTTCGACAACGCCGAGATCAAGGTGCACGCCTCGCCCAACGAGGCACTGTCGCCGTCCACGTACCCGTAGGACTGCTCCAGCGCGATACTCGCCGAGATCGCCAGCGGGAATTCCTGGGCATAACGGCTGCCCAGGTAACCGGTAAGGATCATCACGCCTTTGGAGTGAATCGGCTGGCCGAGGTTAACCTCGCGCTCGATGTCGACGATGCCACTGCCGCCCGGGTACACCGTGGCGGAAATCCGCGCCGGCACGCCGAAGGCCGAATCGCCGACTTCCAGCACCGTCAGCCCGTTGCATTTGCCCACGGCCGCACCGGCGGTGTCGATCAGGATGACCCCAGCGAGCATGTCGTCGAGAATCCGCGCCGACACACGCCCGGTACGCGTGGCCTTGGCCTTGAGCGCCCGCTCGATATGCCCGGCATCGGTCATCTCATCGCCCGCCAGGTGGCGAATGAAATCCGCCTCGCTCACCAGTTGGAACAAATCGCCGATACGCGCCGACAAACGCCCCTGGTGTTCGGCCAGGCGTGCGCTGTAGGTCGCCAGACGCGCCACGGCGTCCGACGTCAGCGGCGCCATGCCTTCTTCCGAGGTACGGGTTTTGAGCAACTGGGCGAACTGCTCCAGGCTCTCGTCGACCATCGGAATGTCTTCGTCGAAATCCACCAGGACGCGGAACATCTCCTGGAAGTCCGGATCGGCATCCTGCAACGCGTAGTAGAGCTGGCGCGAACCGATGATGATGACCTTGACCTGCAACGGAATCATTTGCGGGTTGAGGGTCACGGTGGCCAGGCGGCCGAGCTCGCCCAGTGGCGATTCCATCTTCAGCTTGCGCGACTGCAGGGAACGCTTGAGGGCGTCCCACACAAACGGTTCGCTGAGCATTTTCTCGGCTTCCAGAATCAGGAAACCGCCATTGGCACGGTGCAGAGCACCCGGACGCAACTGGCGATAGGTGGTGTAGAGCGCGCCCTGATCGGTGCTGTATTCGATACGGCCGAACAGGTTGTCGTAGGTCGGGTGCGGCTCAAACACTACCGGCGCACCGCCGTTGACCGAGTGGCCGACCACCAGGCTCGGGCAATACTGCTCTTCGAGCAGCTTGCGGGCCTGGGCGTCGGTCTTGGCGTCGTCCACCAGTTGCTCGACCACGGTTTTGAGCAGGTACACCTGCATGGCTTGCAGATAACCGCAAACACCGGCGTTTTCCGCGTACTTTTCCGACAGAGGCGCCAGCAAAGGTTGCAGGGCCAGGGTGATGGTTTCTTCGTTGAACTGACGCAGTTGGTTATTCGACTCACGCTTCCACTGCGGCAGGCTGGCCAGTTCTTCGTTAAGGCGTTCTTCCAGTTCGGAAATATCCGTGTGGAAACGCTCGCGATCAGCCTCCGGCAGTTGCGAAAACTCCGCTTCGTCCAGCGCCTTGCCGTCGAGCATCGGGGTGAAGGCAATGTTGGAGCTGTCGCGGTAGAGCGCCACGTCCTTTTCCAGGGCCAGGCGTTCGATCACATCCAACGCCTTGTCGTAGCGCTGGTTGAAGGCGCGGTCGATGGCGCTTTTGCGCTGTTGATAGGTCGGGTGTTCGAAAACGGCCGGGAACGTCGCGACCAGGTTGTCGACCAACCCATTGATATCGGCAATGAACGCCGCCGCAGCGCCGCCCGGCAATTCCAGGGCGCGCGGTTCGCGCGGCTCATCAAAATTATTCACATAGACCCAGTCCGCCGGGGTCTGCAGGCGTTTGCCTTCGGCCTTCAGGTAGCGTTTGACGAACGAAAAGCGGCCGGTACCCGGCTCACCCATGACAAACACGTTGTAACCGGGGCGTGGCATGGCCACGCCGAACTGCAAGGCTTCAACCGCACGTTCCTGGCCAAGCACACCGCGAAAGGGCTCCAAATCATTAGTGGTCGAGAAGCTGAACTGTTCAGCGGAGAAAGGGCGAGTCAGCGCTTCGGGCGCTAGACGCAAGCTGGCAGCAACAGGATCAGGCATCGGGCTTCCTTACATCAGGCGGGGCAGATGAGCGCATTCTGGCTCCCGGTTGCGCGCTCTGGCAAGGCGAGCCTTTGGGAAAGCCTGGACACGGGAGGCCTCCTACAAAAAAATCGCGACAACTCGGTTTGTTTTATAAAAAATAACGGAACCCTAGGAACGTGCCTAAACTCCAAATTGCGCGGGTTGGACTAATAACTGGCCCCTAGGGCGCTGCGAAGCGCCTGAACCCTTGTCCATTGGTTTGCACACAAAGAGAACAAAGCTATGAAACGGATCCTTCTTGGTACTCTCTTCACCGTTGTCTCCCTCAATGCAATGGCTGAATCTCCAGGTGGCCCGAACTGCGGTTGGGGCAACATGTTGTTCGAAGGCCAGCGCGGTACTCCAGCCCACTTCCTCGCTTCCACCACCAACGGCACCTCCGGTAACGCCACCTTCGGCATGACCTCGGGCACCAACGGTTGCAGCACCAACAGCGCCCTGACCTACGGCGGCAAGTCCTGGATTGCCATGAATGGCATGATGAACGAGCTCTCCGAAGACATGGCCAAGGGCAACGGCGAAGCGCTGACCACCTATGCCGTGGTACTGGGCGTTGCGCCTGAAGATCGCGAGCACTTTGCTGCCGTGACCCACGAGCACTTCCAGCAAATCTTCAGCAAAGCTGACGTGACCGCTGACGACGTGCACAACAACACCCTGGCTGTACTGAAAAGCGATACCCGCCTGGCCAAATACGCTACCCAGGCTTAAGCTCGACCGGCCCGCGCCTTTCGAGGCGCGGGTTTTACTTTTGGACCCGCCTCCCCTTTGGGTCTCACTTTTCCCGACTTAAGTTGCCCCTATGCTCAAACGCCTTGCCTGGTTGGCACTCTTCGCCTGCGCCCCGCTATACGCGGCCCCGCATATTGATGATCAACGTTTGCAGCAATTGGCCAACGATCCGTTCTGGCTGTCTTTGGGCCATTACGAAGCCGGCAAGCTCAAAGGCTGGCGCAGCTATGTCAGCGACAAGAAATTCTTCCTCGCCCCCGACGGTGCCCACCACCCGGACGCCGAGCTCAAGGCCACCGTTGAAGCGCTGTATGCTCCGGCAAGCCTGGGTGAAAAACATGCGCAGTGCGTTTACCCGGCACGTACCCGCTGGCTGAAGGAACAGTTGCACCTCACCGATCTGCCCGCACTGGAGTGCAAAGAATTCACCCAATGGTTCAAGGACGTCGCGCCCCACAGCGCGGTGATGATCTTCCCGGCGGCCTACCTCAACAGCCCGTCGTCGATGTTCGGCCACACGCTGCTGCGCATCGACCAGGCTGACGTGCAGAGCAACAACACCGCCCTGCTCAGCTATGCGATCAACTTCGGCGCCTACATCGAAGGCTCCGACAACAGCATTCTCTATGCCTGGAAAGGCCTGATGGGCGGCTATCCCGGCCTGTTTGCGCTGGTGCCGTACCAAGAAAAGCTCTCGGAATACCGTAGCCTCGAAAACCGCGACCTGTGGGAATACCGCCTCAACCTAACCCAGCTCGAGACAGAGCGCATGGTCCGGCACGTGTGGGAGCTCAAGCAGATCCAGTTCGACTACTTCTTCTTCGACGAAAACTGCTCCTACCGCCTGCTGGAACTGCTGCAAGTGGCCCGCCCGAGCCTGCGCCTGACCGAGCAATTCCCGCTGACGGCGATCCCGACCGACACCGTTAAGGCGGTAAAAGAAGCCGGTTTGGTGGAGAAGATTGATTACCGCCCGTCCCGTGAGCGCGAGCTGCTCGAACGCGCCAAACCGCTGAATGGCGACGAGCAACAATGGGTACTGAAAGTCAGCGATGACCAGAAGCAATTGCAGGAGCCGGCCTTCAAAGCCCTGCCCCGCGATCGCCAGGCGCTGATCATCGACGCCGCCTATCGCTTGGGTCGCTACCGCGCCAACGGCCTGGAGCGCGACACCGAACGCTCCCAACGCAGCTTCGAACTGCTGCGTGCGATCAACCAAAACCCCGCGCCCGACCTCAACATCGCGCGCCCGGGCCTGCCCGAAGATGGCCATGAATCACGCACCTGGCAAGCCGGCATCGGCACCCGTGGCAGCAAAACCTTCGGTGAATACGGCCTGCGCATGGCCTACCACGACCTTAACGACAACGCCGAAGGCTTCCCCTTGGGCGCGCAGATTGAAATCCTGCAAATGAAGCTGCGCCAGTACGAAGGCAACCACTGGCAGGTGCAGCAACTGGACCTGGCGACCATCCGCTCGCTGACCCCGCGCAACGCGCTGTTGCAGCCGTGGTCATGGCAAGTGACCGGAGGCCTCGAGCGCGTGCCGGGTAAACACGACGACCAAACCCTGGTCTCTCACGTTAACGGCGGCGCTGGCGGCACCTGGCAACTGAGCGACGACATGCTCGGCTTCGCCCTCGGCACGGTGCGCGTGGAACACAATAATGACTTCAGCGAAGCCATCTCCCCGGCAGCCGGGTTTAACACGGGCCTGCTGTGGAAAAACCCGCTGGGCAATTTGAGCCTGGAAGCCAAAGGCGATTTCTTCACCAATGGTGAAGTGCGCCGCAGTGTGAGCCTGAACCAGCAGTGGGAATTGTCGCGCAACCTCGGGTTACGCCTGAGCGCCCAACGCGAGTACAGCCACCTTTCCACGCCAGTGAATGAAGTGATGCTTGAAGTGAAGTGGTACCACTACTGATCTGTAAGCCCCGGCGATGACCCGATGTGGGAGCGGGCTTGCTCGCGATGGCGGTGTATCAGTATCGGCTAGGCTGACTGACCCACCGCCATCGCGAGCAAGCCCGCTCCCACACTTGTTTTGTGCCAGGCCTGAATTCTGTGCCC
>PJQF01000143.1_pt1 | contig 43114 bp, 39 predicted proteins | sample 1503741 | NCBI WGS metagenome assembly PJQF01 (sample SAMN07775949, study PRJNA414020) | Biofilm metagenome, whole genome shotgun sequencing project. | isolation source: biomolecule (vanillin) treated reverse osmosis membrane biofilm | place: India: Nagpur | collected 2017-03-21 | reverse complement strand
CGCGCTTCCGATCTTCATAACCCGCTCTGCAAAGAATGGCCCGAAGCTAGGTTTTTCACGTTCGCTTAGCATTGATCGAATTTGCGTAAAATCTTTTTGTGCCTTTTCTAACACCGAGTTTTCTGTTAATAGATTTTGCAATTCTACTTGCTCCGATTCGGAAGTAGTTCCGTCCAAGTAGCGCAGTAACAGATCTTCTGATTTTTCTTGGTTCATATCTTAGTTTTTCAAATGAAATTGTAATCTGCTTCTTAATTTCTTCTGTGCACGCGCCAATCGCGATAGCACGGTGCCCAAGGGTATTTTTAAAAGCTCGGCTGTTTCCTCTGTAGAATAACCTTCCACCAAACGAAGTGTAGCTACTGATTTAAACTCGGGCTCCAGTTGATTGAATTCATACTCCAACCATTCTTTCAAATCCATTTTGTGCTCCGTTGCCGCTACCTGATCGCCTTCACTGGCAGAAGTGAAAAATGATCTCCGGTGTTTGCGTTTTTTCAATTCATTCAGTGAGAGGTTAATGGCAATTCGAACGAGGTACGTCCGCAAGGAACTCTCACCCTTGAATTTGCCTAATGATTGATAGAATCGTATAAAAACCTCTTGCCCTACATCGGCCGCTTCTTCCGTTGCCCCCAACATGGATTTTACCACACCGGCCACCGCTCCCTCATGTTGTTTTACCAATTCTTTAAAAGCAGTAAGGTCGCCCTTTTGCGCGTCACGAATCAGTTCTTCATCATTCCTGTGGCTCATTCAAAATTTCTCGCCTTTGCACCTTAGACAAATGAAAGGCTTGGTTTATTCCCAAAGATTATCATTTATTTGATGGCGTTATGGGGAAGGTGTTCTCAGAGGCTTTTTAGGGGTAAAAGCGGGGTTTTATTGATTGTCACCATTCCTGAAGCATGTATTTTTCATACATTTGTCTCTCTTTTTAGGGTCCCGTAGTTCAATGGATAGAATAGAAGTTTCCTAAACTTTTGATACAGGTTCGATTCCTGTCGGGACTACTAATTTTTTTGAAGTATTGAATCCACTTGACAATCTTGAGTCAAATCCAACCGGAAGCCAAATGAAGGTCAATTCTTGGATTCATTACGTTTATTTTCTATCCCCATTTATCCGATCGCGCATGCACTTCAAATTCATAAAACTTTTTCTGCCGTTTTTCTTGTTGATCGACTGCAAAATACTTGCTCAAACGGTTGTTCCGATTTATAAGAATCCGACTTATTCAATCGAGGACCGCGTGCAAGACCTTTTGCAGCGAATGACACCGGAAGAAAAATTTTGGCAATGTTTTATGATTCCCGGTGATTTGGAAGGAGCAACTCCAGATCAATTCAAGCACGGCATATTTGGATTACAGGTAAGTGCAGGTTCGAAAGGCCATAATGCCAACGCTCAGATGCTTCAGTACAATACGAACGAAAGTGCGCAGATGTTGGCAAAGAAAATCAATAGCATTCAAAAGTATTTTGTGGAACAGTCGCGCTTGGGGATACCGATTATCCCATTTGACGAATCGCTGCATGGATTAGTTCGCGAAGGCGCTACTTCCTTTCCACAATCCATCGCCATGGCCGCAAGTTTCAATCCTGCGTTAGTAGGTCAAGTGGCTGATGCGATAGCGGACGAAACGCGTCTACGTGGCATCCGACAAATATTATCTCCTGTTGTTAACTTGGCAAGTGATGTGCGCTGGGGCAGAGCGGAAGAAACATACGGAGAAGATCCCTATTTATCGTCTGTAATAGGAGTGGCGTATACTTCTGCATTTGAAAAGAAAGGGATCATTGCTACACCCAAACATCTGTTGGCCAATGTAGGTGATGGCGGAAGAGATTCGTATCCGATTCATTGGAGCAAGCGATTTTTAGAAGAGACACACTTGGTACCTTTTCAGGCGTGTGTGCGCGATGCAAATGTTCAATCCATGATGACTTCGTACAATCTGTTGGATGGTCGACCGTCCACAGCGAATCACTGGTTGCTGACAGATAAAGTCAAGAAGGAGTGGAACTTCTCCGGTTTTTTTGTGAGTGATGCCAGCGCTGTAGGTGGTGCTAATGTGTTGCACTTGACTGCCAGCGATTACGAAGACGCATCGGCACAAGCGATGAATGCAGGACTCGATGTTATTTTTCAAACCGAGTATCAACACTACAAACTTTTTATGCCACCTTTTCTCGATGGAAGAATTTCCAAGGAAAGAATCAACGATGCAGTTGCCAGAGTGCTGAGAGCAAAATTTAAGTTGGGCTTGTTTGAAAATCCTTACGTGAGTGAAGAGCAGTTGCAAGCACTAAGTAAATTAAACAACAAGGCTTTAGCGGAGAAAATCGCAGTTGAATCATTGGTATTACTCCAAAATAAAAATCAGGCGTTGCCGATTGCTTCGAAGTACAAGAAAATATTGGTAGTAGGCCCAGATGCCGTTGACGCACGCTTAGGGGGATATGCCGGACCCGGCAACAATAAAGTGAGCATCTTAGATGGATTGAAGAAAATGGCTTCGCAACTAGGCGTCCAAGTTTCGTATACTAAAGGGTTTGATTGGAATGTGAAGTCAACTGAAGTGGTGAGGAAAGATTTTTTACCAAATGGGTTTGAAGCTGCGTACTTTAACAATTCATTGCTACGCGGTGAACCTACATACACCCGAAAAGATGCGGAGATCAATTTTCATTGGACATTATATTCTCCTGAGCCCAAGCTTTTGAAGAATGATGATTATAGCGTTCGATGGAAAGGCAAGTTGAAATCTCCTGCGAATGGAACGTATCAAATTGGTTTGCGAGGCAATGATGGATTCCGACTTTACTGGAATGGGAAATTACTGATTGATCAATGGGAAAAGGTGGGCTACTCTACTATTCTCAAATCGGTGGACCTAACAAAAGATCAAAGCTATGAGGTTGTTGTTGAATTTCATGAAACACGAGGAGAAGCAGCGATTGAATTGATTTGGAACTATGGAGTGAATGATCCCAAAGAAGAATTTTATAAGGCACTACGTATGGCTCGTGAAGCGGATTATATCGTGTTGGCCACCGGCATTCACGAAGGCGAATTTCAGGATCGCGCATATCTTGGGTTGCCCGGCAACCAAGAAGAGTTTATTCATCAGGTAGCGTTGCTCAAAAAACCAATAGCTGTTTTGCTCACGGGTGGATCGGCAATTAAAACGACTGCTTGGAAAGATCAAGTAGATGCTATCCTCTCGATTTGGTATCTGGGAGAAGAAGGTGGAAATGCGGTTGCTAAAATTCTATTCGGTGTCGAAAACCCATCCGGTAAGTTGCCCATCACTTTTCCTGTAGAAGAAGGGCAATTGCCTTTGGTTTATAATCATCATCCCACAGGCAGAGGAAACGATTATCATGATTTAAGTGGTGAGCCGTTGTATCCATTTGGTTTCGGGTTGAGCTACACCCAATTTGAATTTTCTAATTTGCGCATTAACCGCGATCGGTTAAAGGCCAGCGACACCCTCGAAGTAACGCTTACGATAAAGAACACTGGCTCTTATTCAGGAAGTGAGGTGATTCAATTGTACGTGAAGGATTTACTCAGTTCGGTTTCACGACCCATTCTTGAATTGAAATGCTTTGAGAAAGTGCATTTAAAACCGGGCCAATCTTCTGAAGTGCATCTTCGGCTACCGATCGAGCGCTTGCGGTTTTTAAATGAACAAATGGATTGGGTGGTAGAGCCGGGTGAATTTCGCGTGATGGTAGGAAACTCATCGAAGAATCTTCCACTGAAGAAGAATATTATTGTGGTTGAGTAGTTTACATTTTTTTTAATCTTATAGATAATAATCATAATCTTTAATCATGATCCGAATTATTTTAGGTGTCGCTATTCTGTTAAACAGTCTGATCACATTGGGTCAAGTACCTACGCAAGCGCAACTGCGTTGGCACGATGATGAGTTTTATCTATTCGCGCATTTCGGCCCGAATACGTTTACCGATTTGGAATGGGGCAAAGGCACAGAATCGGCTGAAGTGTTTAATCCTGAAAAGCTGGATACCAAACAATGGTGTCGCATCGCGAAACAAGCAGGTGCAGCAGGTATTATCATTACAGCTAAACATCATGATGGATTTTGTTTATGGCCGAGTAAATATTCCAAGCACACCGTTCGCGAAAGCAAATGGCGCAATGGTCAAGGCGATGTGCTGAAGGAATTGTCTGCGGCATGCAAAGAATACGGACTCAAGTTTGGTGTATACCTATCACCATGGGATCGCAATCATCCCGACTATGGAACTCCGGCTTACAATCAGATCTTCGTGAATATGATGACGGAGATTTTTACAAACTATGGCCCCATCTGGGAATTTTGGTGGGATGGGGCGAATGGCGAAGGCCCCAATGGAAAACGACAAGAGTATGATTGGAATCTCTTTCGTTCTACTGTGAAGAAATTATCACCTGAGACGGTAGTGTTTAGTGATGTGGGACCGCATATCCGTTGGGTAGGAAATGAGAAAGGCGAAGTGAATGCAACGAATTGGAATATGCTTACCACCGAAGGGTTTACTCCTGGAGAATACGCGCCTAAACCGGAAGTGCTCAACACGGGTGAAGAAAATGGAACACAATGGATTCCGGGAGAGTGTGATGTGAGTATTCGTCCGGGTTGGTTTTATCATCGGGCTGAAGATGCGAAAGTAAAAACGCCCGAAGAGTTATTTGCGATTTACTTAAAGTCGGTGGGACGAGGTGCTAACTTATTATTAAATGTGCCACCGGATTATTCGGGCAGGTTTACGGAATTTGATTCTCTTGCCCTAATGGGTTTTAAAAAATTACGTGACGCAAATTTTAAGAAAAATCTTTTGAAGGACGCAACAATCTTAGTCGCTAACAATAAAACAAAAGTGCTCACGGATCAGAAGCCTAAAACATTTGTGCCGTTAAGAAAGAATGAGTCGATTACTATAAATCTTAATAAAGCGATAGCTATCAATTGTATTCAGTTGAAAGAGGCAATTCAGTTTGGACAAAGTGTGAAGAAATTTATAGTTCAACTATATAACTCGAAAGGCGATTTGGTTCGCGAAGTGGAAGCAACCACGATTGGTCATAATCGATTGCTTACATTTCCATCCGTTAATGCAAGTAAACTGAAAATTAGTATAATGGATACCAAAGCAGAATCGAAGCTTTCGGAAATAGCAGCTTATTCAATCAGCGAAACATTAGTTGAGAAGTGATTTTAAAAATACCTTCTCAATGCTACCTGTCGCTCAAAGAATTCCAAATCGATGCTGAGCATGATTTCGTGTGTGCCAAAACTGTTGGCTGATAATTTGTTTGTCGGTAACTCAAATAGGTAGCCAACTCGCAATTTATTTTTTAGCTCTAATTGCGAATTCAATCCAATGGAATTAAAGTTGCGTGTCATGACACCCGTCCACAATACTTCTGCCAGTAACACTTGTAAGTTGAAGTCAACTGAAGTGGAAGTATTTTCTACCATGCGGACCAACACGGAAGGCTTAATTTTTATTTTTTCATACTTATCAAAAATATAACCACCGCTTAGGTAAATGTGGCGCTTGTATCGTGTGCTTGAAGAAACTCCATCTTGCACCGTAACATCCATAAAACGTGGAACAGAAATTCCTGCATAAAACTTGTCGTGCATATAAAAGATTCCCGCACCGATGGTTGGCTGCGAAAAGTTTTCAGTTGGCTGGGTGATTTTCTGATCTACTACTTCTAAGTTTAGCTTGCTATAGTCATACCAGTAGTTGACCACACCTCCCTGCAAACCAAAGGAGAGTTTACTATTCTCAAACTTGATTTTGTAATTGAAAGAGGCACTCAACTCGGTGGTTGTATTAATTCCCAATCGATCATTGATTACCAATAAGCCGCCACCCAATTTATCCTGCATAAATGAAGAGCTTACCGAAAGCGTATTGGTGAGCGGTGCTCCGTCAATTCCGGCCCATTGAGCTCTTGACAGGAGTGTAGCGTTTACCACATTATGGATACCGCTATAGGCAGGATTAATCATGGTTTGATTAAACAAATATTGACCGTAGAGCGGGTCATTTTGCGCTGATGCTTTGAAACCAAAGATAACTGTAAGGACGAGTAATATATTTTTCATACGAAGATGGTCAATTATGTATGCGGAAGAGATTACCGGCTGAGTTGAAGAAACCCGGAAATTTTTCGACTGCCTAATTCGATTACGTAAAAGTAAGTTCCTTCATTGAGCGTGCGTTGTTCACCCTCATTCGAAACTCCTTCAAAACGTTTACCGGATTCTGAATTATTATATTGACTGATGCTATACACCTTATCACCCCAGCGATTGAATATGCTTACGTTGTTGCTAGGGTAGGCTTCAATGTTCGCTAGTTTTAAGAAATCATGCGCTCCGTCTCCGTTCGGTGTTACAATATTGAAAATTTCGAGTTCCGGATTTTCGCCTAGCACTTCACCCTTTAATTCAAATTGGTATAAGGCACCAACGAAAGAGATTTCAATCAGCGATGAAAAAACACCTACATCTTTTGCGTCCAGTTTAAAAATAAGTTGCCCGATTTCTGCAGGTATCAGTGTGGATGGTGCAGTGACCAAACTGATTTTAGAATTGCTGGAAGCTATATTCAATATGGTCAGGTTAGAACTCCCAGAATTTTCAATGATAAATTCTTTCGTTAAATCTTTCGTGAGGGTTGTTTTTCCAAGGTCAACAATAGTACTGCTACTATTGGTTACGAGAATACCGCTTGTACTATTCCCTATTTTTACAAGAGGTTTGGGATCAAGAAATACAAAATTCGGTTGACTTGCTGTTCCTCCTCCCGTTGTAACGGATACACTACCACTTGCGCCTTTGCCCACTTTGGCGGTGATGGTTTTAGTAGATACCACTACAAATGATTCGGCAGGTACACCTCCAAAACTAACACTCGTCACATTTACAAAGTTGGTTCCGTCAATCGTTACAGTGCTGCCTTGTGCTGCACTGGTTGGATTGAATATAACCACCGTTGGTGGCAATAAAAACGTAAAGCCTGCGATAGAAGCTCCGCCTGCTGGGGACTTGATTGTTACCGGACCTGATGAACCATTGGCGACAACGGCTGTGATGGTAGTTGGTGACACAACGGTGAAAGACGCTGCCGGAGTTACACCAAATGATACATTCGTAATCCCGACAAAGTTAGCTCCTGTAATAGTCACTGTTGCACCTGTTCCTGCAGCTGTTGGATTGATAGAAGATATCGTGGGTGGAACCAAAAAAGTAAAACCGGCAATCGTAGCGGTTCCTCCGGCAGCCGTTACCGAAATACTTCCACTAGTACCTGTACTCACGATGGCATTAATGGTGGTGGAAGAAACAACACTAAATGAAGTGGCTGGCGTTCCGCCAAAGCTTACTGCTGTAACACCGATAAATCCGGTTCCAGTTATAGTTACAGTATTGCCACTACCTGCCGAGCTTGGATTGAATGATGAGATGGTTGGAGCGGCAACGGCTTGAATGGTTTTTGTTCCACTGGGTCCTAATGAAGATGAGAAGCTAACAGATGTAGAGAAGGTGAAATTACTGAGGGAGAAAAATGAAAAGCTAAATGTATTACCAATAGTTGCGCTGGCGCTTACATTAGCAGCAATGTAGAAGTATCGGTCTACACCATCGCCAACGATGGTTTGAGAAAATCCACTGAAGGTGATCACCTCTCCGGCTCCGGTCGATGCTCCGGATGTACTGATCAATGTCGCGCTGGCAAAATCATTGATATTGTTATAATACAAACTAAAGTTTGAAATATCTGAAGCTGTATAAGTTCCTACAGTTGCTTGAGTAGTAAGGTCTGTAAGGGTGGCGTCACCTCCTATTGACGATATAGCGATAGCATAAACCTTTTGTTGATTCAGAGGAAAAATGGGTTCACTGATAGAGTTAGTATCAAAAGCACTTACCGTTTGGGCGTGAATTACATTTGGAAGGCTGTTGATTAAAACAAATAGCAATGCCAATCCATATTGGATAAACGTATGTGTGGAGTGATTTAACTTCATAATTGTGGGGACAATAGATATTAATGAATCAATTGGAATTGTTTCAAAAAGTGATGAACGATAGGAGTGTAGCTTAACTTTCTTTTACCAAGATGCCCAACTCTTTCAGTTGTTCATCTGAAATAGTAGATGGCGTATCAATCATCGTATCACGGCCGGCATTGTTTTTCGGGAACGCTATGAAATCGCGGATCGAGTCAACACCACCAAACAACGAACACAAACGGTCAAAGCCAAAGGCAATGCCACCGTGTGGAGGTGCGCCATATTCAAATGCTTCCATCAAAAAGCCAAATTGTTTTTTCGCTTCTTCCGGTGTGAAGCCCAGTTTGCTGAACATCAATTGTTGTGTAGCGCGGTCGTGGATACGAATGGAGCCACCACCAATTTCCGTTCCATTCAACACCATGTCATACGCATTGGCGCGTACATTTCCTGGATCGCTATCCAACAGTGCCATATCCTCCGGCTTCGGTGAAGTGAAAGGATGGTGCATCGCGTGCCACCGGTTGGTTTCTTCGTTCCACTCGAGCAAAGGAAAATCAACTACCCAAAGCGGAGCAAATTTATTTTTATCGCGTAAGCCCAATTGATTGGCAACATGCAAACGCAATTCACCTAAAGCTTTTCTCGTTTTATCGGTTTCTCCGGCCAACACTAAAATCAAATCACCTGCATCGGCATTGAACTTCTGAGCCCATTTGCTCAACTCGATTTCATCGAAAAATTTATCAGCCGATGATTTGAAAGTGCCGTTGGCTTCGCAGCGCAAGTACACTAAGCCTTTCGCTCCGATCTGTGGTCTCTTCACAAATTCGGTGAGTTCATCCAGTTGTTTGCGTGTGTAGCTCGCACATCCCTTCGCACAAATACCTACTACGAGTTGTGCATCGTCAAACACCACAAAGCCTTTGCCTTTCGCTACGTCATTCAATTCAACAAACTTCATATCGAAGCGCGTGTCAGGCTTATCTGATCCGTAATATTTCATCGCATCCGCATAGCTCATGTGCGGCACAGAAGGCATGTCAATTCCTTTAACAGTTTTGAAGAGATGGCGTACCAACCCTTCAAATGTTTTTAAAATATCTTCTTGCGTGATGAAGGCCATTTCACAGTCGATCTGTGTAAACTCCGGCTGACGATCGGCACGCAAGTCCTCATCGCGGAAGCATTTTACAATTTGATAATAGCGGTCGAAGCCGGAAACCATCAATAATTGTTTGAATGTTTGTGGCGATTGCGGCAACGCATAGAACTCACCCGGATTCATTCGCGAGGGCACTACAAAATCGCGGGCACCTTCGGGTGTGGATTTGATCAATACCGGAGTTTCTACTTCAATAAAATTTAATCCATCCAAATAGATGCGTGTTTGTTGCGCCATTTTGTGACGCAACTGCAAACTTTCTCTTACGGGATTTCTACGCAAATCCAAATAGCGATACTTCATGCGCAAGTCATCGCCTCCGTCTGTCTGATCTTCGATGGTGAAGGGTGGAATCTTCGAAGCGTTGAGGATTTCAATGGAAGTTACTTTAATCTCCACATCGCCCGTAGGCATCTTATCATTTTTAGACATGCGCTCAGCTACGATACCCGTTGCTTTAATTACAAACTCACGTCCAATGGTACGAGCTTGGGCTAACAAAGCCGGGTCTGATTTACCTTCTTCTAAAAACAATTGCGTAATGCCGTAGCGATCTCTCAAATCGATCCACAATAGACTACCTTTATCGCGCTGGCGCTGTACCCAGCCCGTAAGGGTAACGGTTTTATTCACATCCGAAATTCGTAGTTCTCCACAGGTATGGGTTCGCAGCATGGCAAAATGATTAAATTTGAGGGCGCAAATTAATAAAAGCTTGCCTTCATTCGTTACTAAATCAAGATGTTCATTCAATAAATTAGCTATGTACAAACGATTGATATTAATCAGTTTATTCTTTTTTTGCTTTACTCCTCCCAAGCTGGTGAAAACAAAGGTTTCCGATGGAATTACCGTTTCCATACCAGCCGATCTGACGGCCATGACTCCGGAAGATATTATTCAGCGATATCCTTCCGTTCGCGCTCCTTTAGCAGCCTTTACCAATGGCAACCGCACTGCAGATTTTAGTGTGAACACCTCCGCCACACAATGGCCGGATGAGAATATTGAATTGGCACAGAAGTTTTTTAAATCGGGAATTACCAACCTTTATGATCGGGTTGACTTCATTGATCAGGGTGTTCATACGGTTAACAAAAAGAAGTTCATCTTTTTTGAGTTTGAATCACGGGTAAATGGCAACCGAATGAAAGAAGGAGAGCAGTCTGCTATTTTCCGTTACACCTACATCCAATACTTAGTAGAAAAAGACAAAGCCTTGGTGTTTTCCTTCAACTGTCCGCGTGATCAGCGCAGCGAGTGGCAACCCATCGTTCGGTCGATGATGAAATCGGTAAAAGTAAAATAAGCGTGAGTTTACTGGCCGCTAAATCGCACGAGTACTTCATGGGCGAAGCACTCAAGGAAGCACGCAAAGCGCTGGACTTGGGTGAAGTGCCTGTAGGTGCGGTGGTGGTTTGTCAGGACAAGATCATTGCGCGCGCGCACAATCAAACAGAGCAATTGACCGATGCAACAGCCCATGCCGAAATGCTGGCCGTGACGACTGCATCGTATGCGTTGGGTTCTAAGTATCTGAATGAATGCACGCTGTACGTTACGCTCGAGCCCTGTGTGATGTGTGCGGGGGCGCTTCACTGGGTGCAACTACAAAAGCTTGTCTTTGGTGCGGAGGATGTGCAGCGGGGATATTCCTTGGCGAAGAGTCCACTCTTACATCCACGCACAGAAATTGTGAAAGGAATTTTTGCCAATGAAAGTAAAGAACTGTTGATTCAGTTTTTTGACCGCATTCGGAATGGATAAAAAAAATGGCTCACGAGGAGCCATCTTTCATCAAAACGTTAAAAAAGAGCTTACACTTTCGTCTTTTTGATTTTCTTTTCTTCTACACGCTTGCCGTTGCGGTGCTCACCTAAAATGATCACATCTTTGGTGGTTTCGTATTGTTTGGCTGCCTGAAACATAGCTACTTCTGTATCGCGAATAAGGATCATACCGCTTTTGGCTCCTTTATTCCGAACTTCAATGTACCAGCCATCTTTCTTTTTCTTAGGCAAAATTGGAGGTCTTCCCATGTTTTTTGTGATTTATGGGCTAAAAAAGCCCGTTTTGTGAAATGAGTGGCAAAGATACGCTTTTTATGCCGAAGGACAAGACCGCATTGGTACCTCCATTTCACCACCCATAAAAATAGTGGTTCTGAAAATCAGCTTGTTATAGTTCAATCTCTGTTTTATTTATAACAAATCTAAATAATTAATAGATTTGTTGTTTATAACGATTCTAAATAATGTTTAAGAAACTGACCCTTTCGGGGATTATACTCTTTTTGAACGTCAATTCATTGGTTGCTCAATCAACCGATTCCACCTCAATTGAGATTCAAAATTCAGATACTCTAAAAACCAGATTACTTTCTGAAATCACCATTGTGGGTGCAGGCAGTAAGTCAGATATTCATCAACTTCCACAAATTGTAGGCACGAATATCTACGCAGGTAAGAAAAGTTCGCTGGTCGTACTCGATAATGTTCAAGGCAACATCGTCAACAATACCGTGCGCCAAATTCTGGCTAAAGTGCCTGGTATCTTTATTTGGGAAAGTGAAGGAAGTGGCATACAGGTCGGTATCTCCGCGCGCGGACTCAGTCCCAACAGATCATGGGAATTTAATGTCCGCCAAAATGGCTATGATATAGCTGCAGATCCTTACGGTTATCCCGAAGCATATTACAATCCACAAATGCAAGCAGTGCAGCGCATTGAAATTGTCCGGGGACAAGGTGCACTTCAATATGGCCCCCAAATTGGTGGCATGGTGAATTACATCCTGAAAAACGGAAGCAATTTTTCACTTCCGTTTCAAGTGGAAACTTTTCAAACCGTTGGAAGCAATGGTCTTTTTAATACATACAATGCCATTGGCGGCAAAACTAAAAAAGTAAACTACTACACATTTTTTGATCATCGCAATGCCGAAGGATGGAGAAGCAATAATCAATACAACAGCAACACCGGATCCGGGACTGTGACGTATAAATTTTCCGAAAGACTTTCCATGACAGCTGATCTTACTTACTGGCATGCACGGAGTCAACAACCGGGTGGTTTGACGGACGAACAATTCAATCAAAATCCACAACAAAGTTTGCGTGCCAGAAATTGGTTTGATCTCACATGGGCAACAGCGGCTATTCACACCGATTACAAGATCAACGAAAGCCAGCGACTCACGATTAAATTGTTTGGCATGAATGGTGATCGAAACAGTATTGGTTTCAATCCCTCCAACGGAATTTTAACAGCCGATGTGGTTGATATCAACACGGGTCTATATGCAAACAGAACGTTGGACAGAGATCAATACCGCAACTATGGATTAGAAGCTCGCTACTTACACCACTATTCCATTGGCAAAAACCTGCATAGCCTGAGCACAGGCATTCGATTTTATACGGGTAGTACCTTTCGCTTTCGCGGAGGTGTGGGCAGCAATGGAAGCACTTATGATAATACCATTCAAGCAGGAACTACCTGGACAGGAAACATCGAATACAAAAGTGGCAACGTAGCTTGGTTTGCTGAAAACATGTTTCAACTAACGGATCGTTTCGTTTTGATTCCCGGCATTCGCTATGAATACATTACGGCAAAAGCTTCCGGCTACAGTAGTGTCGTGAATAATGTGCCCGTTTATTTACAAAATCAGCAACAGGGGCGAGGCTTTGTGATTGCCGGCTTAGGTGCAGAGTATCGGATAACAAATAATGGATCGCTTTACGCGAATGCTACACAGTCATATCGGCCGGTACAATTTGCTGATTTGACCACTCCACCCACCACCGATGTGATTGATCCCAATCTTACAGATTCCAAAGGGCTAAATATCGATATTGGCTATCGGGGACACCATAGAGATTTTTTAAAATTTGATATCAGCCTGTATCACTTGCAATACGACAATCGTATCGGCAGCATCAAGCAGCAACGATTAGATGGTAGTTTTTACAATCTGCGAACCAACGTGGGCAGCAGCAGTTCAAAAGGAATTGAATTATTTACCGAATACAACATTACCCGGTCGCTTTCAGCTTCGAAGCGAGTGGGCGAGGTAAGCGTTTTTGCTTCGTACAGCTATAACGATGCGCGATACAATAGCTTTAAGGTGATTACCACCGTCAATAATGCGTTGCAGGAAACGAATTATCAAAACAGAAAAGTGGAATATGCTCCCGAAAACATTTTGCGTGCCGGGTTATCCTATGCCTTCCAAGGATTTTCCACCACGCTGCAATACAGTTTCACCGACCAGGTATTTTCAGATGCTAACAATACCCTTGTGCCCATAGCCAACGGACAAAATGGAAAAATACCTTCCTATAAAATTATTGATGTAGCGTTCGCTTATAAGCATCGCTCCGGTCTTCAACTAAAGAGCGGCATCAACAATGTGATGAACGAAAATTATTTTACGAGACGAGCCGGAGGATATCCAGGCCCTGGCGTGTTACCATCAGATGGCAGAACCTTTTTTGTGACTGTGGGATTTGTGATGCCGTAGTGATTATCCTTTGCGCTTAATGACAAAGCAAGCCGGAAACTGCTCCATCCCGATTTTAGGATAGTAGTCCACTGCCTTTGGCGCAGCCAGTAAAAGAAGGGTGCTGTCATTCACACCTGCTACCTGATGGGTTAAGTGAATCAATTCTTTGCCGATGCCTTGGTGTTGGTATTTCTCATCCACGGCCAAATCAGATAAATAGCAGCAAAACGAAAAGTCACTCAGCGCCCGCGATACACCCACGAGCAAATCACCATCCCAGGCAGTCACCAAGATGTTGCCGTGTTGCAACATTTTTTCGATACGTTCACGGCTGTCGACCGGTCTGCGTTCTGCCAGTGTTGAGCGCTTCAGCACATCGATAAATTCATCGGCTGATATGTTTCGATTGGTTTCGTAGTGAATGTTCATGCTAGGCTATTTTCAATACAATCTTACCAAACTGACTTCCTTCTTTCATTCGATCAAAGGCTTGCTTGGCATCGGTAAATGGAAACACTTGATCAACTACCGGCACCAACTTACGGCTCTCGACAAATTCGAGCAGCGACAAAAATTCATCACGTGTGCCCATGGTTGTTCCGAAAAGTGAAATCTGTTTGTAGAATAATTTTTTTAAGTCGAATGACACCGTGCTTCCGGCCGTTCTTCCGAAGTTTACAATGCGACCGCCCGGCACACACAAGTCCACCAGCTTTTCAAAATCACTTCCACCCGCACTGTCAATGATCACATCAAATCCACCGGATGCTTTGGCAGCTTGTTCTGCCCAATCTTGATTTTTATAGTTGTAAGTGTACAGCGCACCCAGTGCTTTCGCGCGAATGAGTTTTTCTTCGTTGCCCGATGTGACTGACACACGCGCCTGATATGCACTGGCTAATTGCAATGCCCACAAGGCAGCACCACCACCAATTCCTGTAATCAACACTTTCTCTTGCGCACGAAGTCGTGCTTTTGAAAACAACGCGCGATATGCTGTCAAGCCGGAAAGAGGCACTGCCGCTGATTGCTCAAACGACAAATGCTCGGGCTTCTCAAAAATATTCTTCTTCGAAATTACGATGTACTCGGCCATCGTTCCGTGATCGGGATTTCCAAGAATCCGAAATGTGTCGCCTTGCACGGCAGGATTCTTGCCCCAATCCAAACTCGGATTGATCACCACTTCCATTCCCACCAAAAATGGATCGGCATCTTCGCCCACATCTTCCACCACACCACATCCGTCTGAGCCCAGCACTACACCATCTTTGTGCATCACCGAAGCCTGTTCGAGTGTAGCCCACAAGTCGCGGTGGTTGATGGCAGCCGCTTTTAGTTTTACCAACACCTGATCTTTTACCGGCTTGGGTTTGGGAAAATCAGTAACACCCCAAGGAAGATCTTTTCCTTTGAAAACAAGTGCTTTCATAAAAAAATGGTTTTATATAAAAAGGGTCAGGATACGAAGTACCCTGACACTCCTAGAAAGGTCTTTTATTTCACTCGATAATTCCAGCCATGTACGTCCGCTTCAATTCCTTTGCGGATGTCGTTCAATTTCTTTTTCACACGTAATTGAAAGCTGGCTTCCGTTACGGCAGGCAAGTGATAATCCGTACCATGAATGTTGATCGATGCAATTTGAGAAACCACTGCGGCTGTGCCTACACCAAAAGCTTCGGTGATGGTGTTGTTCTTAAATGCCTCTTCAATTTCGGCCACACTTACTTTGCGCTCTTCTTTTTCGATTCCCAAACTTTGCGCCAGTGTTAAAATGGAATCACGCGTTACGCCATCCAACAAGGAAGTCGTTAAGCGAGGCGTCACCAATTTCCCATTGATCACAAACATCACATTCATCGCACCAGACTCATCAATGTATTTGTGATCTTTCGCATCCGTCCACAACACCTGATCAAAACCTTGCTTTTGCGCCAGCATGGTTGGATAGAAAGCTCCACCATAGTTACCGGCACATTTCGCAAATCCGGTACCTCCCTCTGCTGCGCGCACAAATTCCTCTTCCACTTTTACGCGTACAGGTTTTGCAAAATACGGGCCCACCGGACTAGTCAAAATAATAAATTTATATTCCTCAGCTACTTTCACACCCAGCTTTGCTTCGTTCGCAAAAACAAACGGACGTAAATACAAGGAAGCACCTTCGGAAGTTGGAATCCAATCGGCATCCACTTCAATCAAAGCAGATAAAGATTGTAAAAACAATTCTTCGCTGATCGCAGGCATACACATACGCTCAAGTGAACGCAGCAATCTTTTGTGGTGACGCTCCGGTCTGAAAATCGTAATCACACCTTGCTCATTCTTAAAAGCCTTCATGCCTTCAAAAACGGATTGGCCATAGTGCAACGCCAGCATGGCGGGCGATAGCTCCATCATTCCATACGGAACAATTTTAGGCTCTTGCCATTCTCCATTTTTGTAATCAATCACCAACATGTGATCAGAGATGTGATTACCGAAACCAAGATTGTTGAAATCAACCGATGAGAGACGTGATTTGGCTACGCGCTCAACGTGGATGGATTCTGTTAATACGGCCATGGTATGTAGTTTTTAAGTTGTTGGGTAAAATTACAGAGTTATGCGGAATTAAAAATTTTATTTCTTTAGGCGGCTTGGCTGTGCGAAAGCCCCGATAGCTATCGGGGCCACCGGGCTTTTCGCTTCAATCCCTAGCCGATGCACAGTACGCAATTACTGCTTCTTGTGATAACCATACTTTCTCATATCATTCGCAATGCCTACCGAATTTTCATCGCCTCTTTTCTCTAATTCTGAAATAATGTTGCGGTGATTTTTTTCATCGCGGTTTTGGCTCAGTTTGAAACTCGCTTCCATTCGGTCAATGGCAATCTCAAAACCAATGGTTCCGCGCATTTCCGTATGTAAAAATTTAGGTGACATCGTATCTACCGACACCGGGTGCACCGAATCTTTTTCATACTTGTTCGTCAGTTGCCGCAACGATTCCAGCAATTCTTCATCCGAAAGCATGCGTACTTTTCCGTACACATGCACCGCTTCGTAATTCCATGAAGGCACATTTTCATGATCATACCACGAGGAAGAAACGTACGTATGCGCTCCCTGAAAAATCACCAGCACTTCTTCGTTTTGCGGCAACTCGCGCCATTGCTTGTTTCCGCGACTGATATGCCCGTGCAGTTTGTTTCCTTCCAGCATCAGCGGAATGTGGGTTGCCCACAGTTTACCTTCTACCGTGCTCACCACAATTCCAAATCCGTTTTTACGAATAAAATCTCTCCGATCTTCTTCGTTTTCATTTTTAGCGTAGGCTGCAGTGTACATACATTATTTTTTAAGAGTGCGTAAATAGAAAATGATATCCATGCTTTGAATCTTCGTTACCCCAAGCTGATGGAGCACCGTAGTGACTTGTCCGCGGTGATACGTGCCATGATTAACTACATGAAACAGCATATCTTCCACCTGATTTTCAAAAGAGTCGCCTTTCAGGTTTTTGTACTGCACAGTGGTAGACACATAATCGACCCCTTTAGATTCAACAAAAGCAGACAAGTCTCTGGCCGACTGAACAATTCCTTCCAGCAATTCTTTTTTTCCACCCTTGAAATTTTGTGAAGGCCATGCATCCAAACTTACACCTTGCAGTCGCTTTAGCCAGATGACCTCCGCATCCCACGCGTGTAATAACGTTTTGGCGATGGAAGGGAAACTACTTTTTACTTCTGCAAACAAAATAGATTCGTCTACGGCATCCAGTGTTTCTTTCAATCGCTCCGCGGCCCACACCGAGTAAGCCAAATGTTGTCCAATCGTATAACTCATACTTAAAAGTTGTCTGTAATTAATCTACAATAAAAAGCTTCACTCCTTTTTCACTTCGTGTGCGATGTGCTTCCGCGCCATCTCCTACTTGATACGACATGCCGGCTTTTAATATAAACTCACGACCGTCTTCCAACTCCGTGATCATTTCGCCCTCCAGACAAAAAATGAAATGCCCTTTTTTGCACCAATGATCGGCCAGATAGTTCTCTGAATATTCCACTCTTCGCACGCGTACATCACCAAAGTGTTGAACGCGCCAGATAGCGAAACCCGTTGTGCCTTCGTGGCGCTCAGCTGGAACTGCATCCCAATCGGTAACACCAAACAGGATGTTGGAATCAATTTTCATTTCGCAGTTGAGTTAACACTTCATGCATCAGCGCAAGTACACGACTCACATCTTCGGTTGTGGTGCGCCAATTCACAAAGGCCGCGCGAATTCCTTTTCGATCTTTGTAAACGGTAGCCGTCATAAATACGATGCCGGTTGCGTTGACTGCATTTAAAAACGTTGTTACCTCGTTCGGTTTCACTTCTTCTTTTAACGAGAAGCAAACGGTATTTAGACGAACCGGTGCCAGCAATTCAAACGACTTTGATTGTTCTAATCCTTTGCCAAATTGCTCAGCATGCCCAATGTTGCTATCTACCCACTCGCGAATTCCATCTTTGCCATACGCCACCAACGAAAACCACGCAGGCAACGCTTTTAGTCTTCTGGAGTTTTCAGGTAAGAAATTTAGGTAATTGAAATTCTCAATCGGGTTGCCAAGGTAGGGGGCATTTGAATTTTGAAATGTTTCTACTTGCAACACACCATGTTTCTGCTTGACAAAAAAGAGTGCGCTTTCATAAGGCACATTCAACCACTTGTGGCAATCCACCGTAATGCTGTCGGCATGCTCCCAGCCTTTTACCAAATGTTGTCGCATCGAAGAACAAGCTGCAAAGCCGCCAAACGCTGCATCAATATGCCACCAGAAGGAATACTTTTCTTTCAGTTTAGTGATTGCAGTAAAATCATCGAAGTCTACCGTGTTGACCGTGCCCGCACTGGAAATCAGAATAAATGGTTCTGTCTGATTTTTCGCAAGGTAGCGTTCCAAAGCCTCTACATTCATCGCCTCCCGATTTCCCGGAAGGGTATCTATTTTAACAAGGTTGTTGCTGCCAACGCCTAACAATGACAATGCTTTGATGGAGGAAGAGTGAGGCGTAGTAGAAATAATTTTAATGGAAGAACGGATGCCTTCTTTCGCAATATCTTTTCCTTGTTGTTTGCCAATCCACTGACGAGCGACCGCCATGCACGTAAAGTTGGACATCATCGCTCCCGTCACAAATCCTCCGAAGAAATCTTTCGGCAAGCCAAACAAATCCAACAGGAGTTGGATCGTTTCCATTTCGATGTTCGCAGACACATCACCGGCTCCTTTCAACCCTTGCGGATTCGGATCATAAATAGTGGTGAGCCAATCGCCTGCGATGGCGGCAGGTGTGGTGCCGCCCGTGACAAATCCCCAATAGCGTGGACCGGACGAAGCGACCATCAACGGTTCAAAGCGTTCGTTGAATTGTTGCAAAGCGCCCAACGTGCCTACGCCTTCACTATTCAAATTGGTTTGTAATTCCACCGCATGTTTCGTAGAAGTGGGGCGATCTTTGATTGCGTTGAGATAGGATTTTCCTTGTGAAACGATTTGTTCAAACAACGGTCCTAACTCAGCAGATTCCTTTTTTAATAGTGAATTCATTTAACCTAAAATCAATTCCATTTTAATGTCACTGCGTTTGTACGGGCCGTCTAATTCAACTTCTACAAAGCCCAGTTTTCGATAGAGTTGAATCGCGGCTACGAGTTTGGTGTTGGAGTACAAAATGATTTTGGTGGCTTTCATTACTTTGGCCGTTGCAATAGCTACCACTGCCAGTTTCTCTCCAATTTTCTTTCCTTGAAATTTTTCGTCAACCGCCATTTTGGTAAACTCTAATACGGTTTCGCTCACGCGCTTCAACGCCACTACACCCACCGGCTGATCGTCTACCAGCGCAATCAGAATTTCGCCTCCCGCAGCCATTATATTCTTTTCCGGATTTTGCAGAACTTCTACATCAATCGGTTCAATCCAAAAATACTTTTCGATCCAGGCTCTATTCAATGATTCAAACGCAGCCTGGTATTTGGGCTGATAGAAACTGATTTGAATTATTTTGTTTTCCATGGCGCGGTTAGGCATCCCAGCTATAATAATTGTGATCGCGATCTAATTCAAATCCAACTTTCGGATACAGATTGTTGCCGATGGTATTCGTCTTGGCTGTTTCCAAAATCAATCCGCATCCGTTGGTGGCGCGACAATGCTCCTTTGCTTTTTCAATCAACGCAATGGAAAAACCTTTTCCCCGAAAGGAAGCATGCACAAACAAATCGTTCAGCAACCAAAGTCTTTTCATGCGTGTGGAAGAAAACAGTGGATACAACTGCGTGAAACCCGTCATTTGATTATTCTCATCAAACGAAACGAAGATGACCGATTCGTTGGCTTTGATTCGCGCTTCGAGAAATTGTTTTGCACCGGCTATATCCGATGGCTTTTCATAAAACACCCGATATTGATCGAATAACTTCGCTAGCGGCTCAAGGTGCTGTAAAGTGGCTTGCTCAACGCGTATCATTTTATTTGGTGTTAATAACAGTAGCGTGCCCGGCCAATAATATCCAACCGGACTTTACTTTCACCCACGTGTCGGTTACGAAGAGTTTTACATTGAACGCATTTCCTTTGTACGTTCCTTTTTGTTGCAGGATGCCGGTGAGTACGGCTGTGTTTTCTACGACTCTTACTTTTACTTGTGTAGTCTCGTTAATTTCTAAAGTAAGATCAGGCGAACTGATATCAGCCAACATATCTTGCTTTAGTTTCGCTTTACCGGAAGAAGTAGTTAAGACAAAATCTTCTGCATAAATGAGCGAGGCATCTTTTGCCTGATGCGCGGAAATCAATTGATTCAACTCTTTGTCTCTTGCGATTACTTCTTCCTCCACAGAAGGTGAATTCCAAATACTGTTTGCGATAAATAACCAAATGAGCAATACTGGTTTCATAGAGTAAAATGGGTTTGAGAATGAATTATATTTTTAATCTATGGGGTGCAATCAATCCATGTAAATGGTGCCCTTCAAAAACAACTTTGCTTCACCGCTTATCTCCACCCGATTTCCATTCAAGCGGCAACTCAACTCGCCACCACGCTTCGAAAGCTGCCGTGCAGTGAATTCTGTTTTGTTAAATACGCTCGACCAATAGGGAGTTAATGAGGTGTGAGCCGAGCCCGTTACCGGATCTTCATCCACACCACTTTGTGGGCCGAAGAAGCGCGAAACAAAATCTACATTTTGACCACGAGCGGTTACGATGACACCGCGTGCCTTCACCTGAGCTATTTTTTTTAAGTCAGGCTGAAGTTGCTGAACCTGCGCTTCATTGTCCACCACAACTAAATAATCTGTTTTTCCTTTGAGCGTTGCTTTCGATTTTACACCCAGCCCTTCTTCTAATTCAATCAGTGCATCAACAGGCGTTAATGTGTCAACCGGAAAGTCGAGTGTAAGTTGATTAGCCTTTTTTGAAACAGTCAATAAACCGCTGCGCGAATTGAAAACAATTTTATTCTCTGTATGACCTTCGTAATTAAACAATACAAAGGCAGTTGCGAGGGTAGCATGACCGCACAAGTCTACTTCTACTGTAGGGGTAAACCAGCGAATGCGAAATCCTTCTTTCTCTTTCACATAGAAAGCTGTTTCCGCCAGGTTATTTTCCATGGCTACGTTTTGCATCACGGAATCAGGAAGCCATTCGGTGAGCGGACACACGGCTGCCGGATTTCCTTTAAACACCTGCGATGCAAACGCATCCACCTGATACACTTTTAATTCCATCCGATTTTAGTTCGAGAGTTTGGATTTGATATTCAATACTTTTCCAATTGAGCCAAGACCGAGCGGGTTCGTTTTTAATTGATAGCCACGGTTCACTAAATAAATTCCCAACACGGTGATACTGATCGCAAAGCCAATTTGAAAATTCAGTTTTTCATTCAACACCAACCATCCTAAAATCACTGCTACAATTGGGTTGATGTACGCATACAATGAAACAAGTGTCATCGGTAATTTTTTGATCGCGTACGAGTAACAAGCATACGCAGCCACCGAGCCTACCATAATCATATAGCCTAAGGAAAGAAGGACAGATGCGTTCCATTGAACTCCGGAATAATCATCGAAGATCAAACTCAACGGAATCGCGAAGATTCCTCCAAATAGCATTTGCAGTCCGGCATTGAGAAAAGGATCGGAGTTATGATTTTTCTTTTTGATCCAAATACTTCCTATGGCCCAACACAAATTCGCGATGAAGGTGAGGATAATTCCCTTCAGATAATTGGCGTTCGAAAATTCAGTGAGGTGTTCACCAAAGATTAACAGAATGCCGGTGAGGCCTGTAGCCAATCCGAGAATAATCAGCCAATTTGGTTTTTCATCTTTCGTTACCAACACATTAATTAATACGGTCCAGATCGGCATCATCGAGCAGATGATCGCGGCCACTCCGCTGGAAATGTATACTTCCGCCCAGCCCACTACCGTGATACCAAGTGTTACCATGAAGAGCCCGGAGATTGCCTGATTGATCAATGTGTTGCGATCGGGCCATTTCGCTTTGCCAAAGAAGAGAGTGATGGCAATGAGAATCGGGCCGGCCGCCAAAAACCGCAGCATGGAAAATAAGAACGGAGGAAATTGGGTGACACCGATCCTCAATACCAAATAGGTAGTTCCCCAGATCAGGCACACAGCCCCCAGCGCGAAGTAGGCGAGTAAGTTTTTATCTTTTGTCATAAATCAAATTCAGCAGCACGATATTACTAAAATCGCCAGGGATTCTTTTCAAATTTTGTTTTTGACCCGGCTTCGCTTTTTGCAATGGATTGCATCGGCTTGCAGCAGATCAAATCTTCTGTTTTGGTCGCTGGAAAATACAGAATAGCTTTTCGGAGTAATCCGGGAATGGTAAAAGTGATGGTCATTGTGCTTCTTTCTTTAAAAACCAAAATACAAGAGGATGATTACAACAATCACTCCGGCCACCAAAAACAATTTTCGTCTTGTTCTCATAATGATGGCTCAAAGTTCTCTTTAATACGTCTAAAAAACAGTTTCAGTTTTAAGTATTTTAACCAGATCAGTTGATAACCTTTACTTCACGAATTGAGCCGCCACAGTCAGGAGCAGCGCGTTTTTGTAAGGGTTTGCTTCGGTATCCGAAGTTTGCATCATCCACAGCCCTGATGCACCTACGCTTAGAAAAAGATGGTCGCGCACTTTCATGCGACTGTAAGCCACGGAAAGTCCGCTGGTCCAGTAATCACTGTGATCAAACACATGGTTGTTCCACCAGGCAGTGGAGATCACATCCCAATGATGGTTGGTATACGAAAATCGGAATCGATTCACCCAGTCTCTTTCTTCCGGCACTAAAACCAAATTCCCGAATAAGCTCATGTGTTCAAAAGTTAATTGCGGATGTATTTTGGCCGTAGTGATCAAAATAATCACCGCGTCCGAGCCGTGATCGGCCACGCCTTGTTCTTGTTCAAGGAAAGACCCAACATACGGAGTGAATGTAATCTTGTTGGACAATTTGAAATTTCGGTAAACGGAGATGAGCGAAAAGTTGTAGAAAGTATTGTGATCGTACAAATCCATTCCTTTAAATAAGAAGAATCCCCAATTGTTCTTTTCAATCGTGAAGTTGATATCAAACGAAGGATTTTCTGTGGCTAGCCGACCTCCATAATTAAAAATGGCTTGCGAGTGGAGACGTGCCGTCAATCGCCAGTGCAAAGGCTTCTTTTCAACTTTGACGGAATCTTTCGTTTGCGCCCAAATCGGTGAGCACAGCGTGCCTGTCAGTAAAAGAAACGTAGAGAATATCCATTTTTGAAGTGCGCTCATGTATTTTATTTTAAAACAAAGGACAATGATTGGCACTCCACTCGAAACCCGAATGTTGCTATTAATCAATTCCACAAATTTTGTTGATCCAACGATAAAATAACAGTTTCAGTTTTAGTAACTTTGACCAGATCAGTTTAACACCTTTTGCTATGAATACCGAGACTGCCGAATTAAAATCCGATCATTTGTATCTGGAAGTGGCCGAGCGCATTGAACAGCTCATCGAAAAAAAATCACTGAAGGTAGGTGATAAACTTTTGTCAGTGCGCTCACTCAGCAAAGAGCAAGGCATTAGTCTCAGCACGGCTTTTCAATCGTATTATCATTTGGAAAGTAAAGGCTTGATCGAAGCCCGACCGCAGTCGGGATACTATGTAAAATTTTCTCCGAAGGATACATTTGAAATTCCTACCTGTTGCGAGCCCACGAACGAAGTGTTGCCCGTGAGTGTGGATGAGATGATCACCAGCGTCTACTTTGATTTGCGCTCTCCGAAGTTAACATCGTTTTCATTGAGTTCACCCGACCCGAGTTTATTACCGGCTGCCAAGTTGAATAAGTCGGTGATGCATTCGCTGCACAATTCCGCTGACCATTGTTTGGGCTACGAACACATTCAGGGCAATGAACAACTGCGGAAACAAATTGCGCGACTCAGTTTTAATTGGGGTGGCGCATTGAGCGAACAAGATGTGGTGGTGACAGCCGGATGCATGGAAGCACTGTCGCTGTGTTTGCAGGCAGTGACGAAGCCGGGCGATGCCGTTGCTACGGAAAGCCCCACCTTCTATGGAATATTCAGAGTGATGCAGAGTTTAGGTTTGAAAGTAGTGGAAGTACCTACGGATCCTAATACCGGAATCGATTTGGATTATCTGGAGAAAGCCATTCCGAAGTTTAAGATCAAAGCATGTCTGTTCGTTTCCAATTTCAATAACCCCGTGGGCAGTTGCATTCCCGATGAAAAGAAAAAGCAACTGGTAGAGATGTTGGCGAAAAAAGAAATCCCATTGATTGAAGACGACATCTATGGGGAAATGTATTTTGGGAAGAGCCGACCCAAAACATGCAAGACATTTGATAAGAAGGGACTCGTGCTGCACTGCGGATCGTTTTCCAAATCATTGGCACCCGGCTATCGCATTGGGTGGGCGGTGCCCGGCAAGTTCAAAGACAAAGTGATTAGCTTGAAACGGATGAACAACGTTTCCACCAACACCTTGGCGCAAGCCGCTATCGCGCACTTCTTGCAAAACGGCCGCTACGAGTTGCACCTACGCCATCTGCGCAAAGCATTGCACACTCAGTGTCTGCGTTACCTGCAAGCCATCGGTGATTATTTTCCGGAAGATATACGCATCACCCGTCCACAGGGAGGCTTTGTGTTGTGGGTAGAGCTGAATAAAAAAGTAGACGGTTATAAATTGCACAAGCGTGCGTTGAAGCACAATATTGGTATAGCACCCGGACAAATCTTTTCCTCGCAGGGACAGTTTCACAATTACTTCCGGTTGAGCTATGGCGCACCCTGGAGTGATAAAGTTGACAAGGGGCTGAAGACGCTGGGCGAGTTAGTGCGCAAGTATTAAAGGCTTTCCGGCACTTTACGAACTTATTACATTTTTCAGTGTTATATTTGTTGAGATTCTTTGACTTAAATCAAAAATCTGAAATCATAATTCAAAAATCATAAATCCAAAATAATATGGCCTTTACACTTCCCGCATTACCGTATGCAACGACTGCATTAGAACCACACATTGACGCACGCACCATGGAAATTCACCATGGGAAACACCACAACGCGTATGTGACCAACTTAAACAACGCATTGGCAGACAAGCCGGAGGCGAATCTTTCTATTGAAGAAATCTGCAAGAACATTTCAAAATATCCGGCAGCCGTTCGCAACAATGGTGGCGGGCATTACAACCACAGTTTGTTCTGGACGATCATGGGCCCGAACGCAGGCGGTGCACCGACAGGCGCATTAGCAGATGCGATCAACGCAGCTTTCGGAAACTTTGAAGAGTTCAAAACTAAATTTAACGCAGCAGCCACAACGCGCTTCGGCTCCGGTTGGGCTTGGTTAATTAAAGGTGCTGACGGAAAATTAGCCATCACGTCTACTCCGAATCAAGACAATCCATTGATGGATATTGCCGAAGTGAAAGGTACGCCCATTTTAGGTTTGGATGTGTGGGAGCACGCCTACTACTTAAACTATCAAAATCGCAGACCTGATTATTGCGCTGCTTTCTGGAACGTAGTAAACTGGGCAGAGGTAGCAAAGCGATTTGCATAGTCTGTTTTAGAAGAACATCTACATCATACAAGTGCCCTTTTGGCTTCGCTGAAAGGGCATTTTTTTGTGGCGTGCATACTCTCCTTTTGTAATTGTTCGTATTCAACACATGTAGCCCGAGATTAGTGTAGAGCTGATAAAGACCGTTTCCCTTTTGTAGAAGTATTCGCAAATTCTAATAAATATCTAATATCTCTTTTTCACTTCTTCTAGTTAAAAAGCCTTCATTTGCGAACCAATGTAATCCATGAGGCTAAAGGTTTTAATTTTATTTTGTCTAGCGTTTTCTCCAATAACTGCTACTTCTTTTGATGGTGGGAAGAATCTTGACTGGCTCTCATTTAGTCATCTTGAAATATACTCTGATAGTTCAGGGAGTACATGTCTTGATTCTGTAGGTTCAACCTATTTTAATGATCGAACAGAATCATCCCAATCGAAGAAAAGTAGTATCCCACAAATACATCGACCTAACGATATCTTTGCAGTTACATCACCTTGTGTTTTTGGCGACTTCATTTTTACTCACAGAATTATCCAATTCAATCTTGATTATTATTTAAATCACAATTTTGATAACTCTCGAAGTCAAAATGCATTCTTGGATATTCTATTTAGGGTAATTATTTCCACCAAAGCGCCTTAAAGTAAGTTTCTCACAATTCTAGATTGGCAATAGCCAATATTCTTTCATTTTATTTTAATTTAAGTTATACCCTTATGCGCAATAAAGGAGTAGTTATATTTCTTTCGGTTATCATTACCTTACTTTGTCTTTATTATTTGTCATTTACGTTTGTATCGCGCAAGATTCATTCTCAAGCCACAGAGATTGCTACCGATAAAAATGGCACTGTTCTGTTATCTAAAAGGCAGATGTATCTTGATTCACTTTGGAATAAACCGGTATATAATCTTTTCGGGAAAGAATTTACTTACCGCGAAGTAAAAGAAAATGAACTTAACCTTGGATTAGATCTTCAGGGAGGTATGCATGTCGTTCTTGAGGTATCACCAGCAGATATTGTAGAGACACTAAGCACAAGCCAGGATCCTAAGTTTATTTCAATTTTAAGAAAGGCTAAACAACAACAAAAAAATAGTAAAGATGAATTTGTAAATGTTTTTTACGATTTGTTTAAGAAAGAATTCCCCGCGGATAAACTATCTACATTTTTCTCATCAGTTTCTACTAAGGGCAGAGTCAGTTTATCTGACGATGATGATACCGTTTTAAAATTCTTAAAATTAGAAATTGAAAGTTCTATAGAAAGATCTTTTACAATCTTAAAAACTCGTATAGATCAATTTGGTACTTCTCAACCAAACATTCAGCGACTACAAGGTTCATCGGCTATTCAAATAGAAATTCCTGGTGCCGACAATCCTCAAAGAGTAAGGAAATTACTTCAAGGTGCTGCTCAATTGCAATTTTGGGAGATTGTACCATATGATGATCCTAGTTTATCCCAGTCGTTACTTCTAATAAACCAACTTCTAACGAAAGAGAAGGGGAACTTAAAAAAATCAACTTCAGAAATTGACTCTAATTTGGCTGGAGACTCAACCTTAACTGATCTTGAGAAAAAATTGCAATCAAATGAATCCGGAACTAGCCTGGATTCTTTAGCTGCAACTGTTGTTACACCCATATTTAAATTTAGCAGTGGCATACCATTTCTCTATAGTTTGAAAGATACAAGTGATGTCAACCGAATTTTCAATAGACCGGATGTAAAATCTTTGCTGCCACGTACGATTGGGTATCTGTGGAATGTCAAGCCAGAAACTGATAGTAAGGCAGGAACGGAATCGATTCAATTGCATTTTATTAATCTGGGAATGGCGGGAAAACCTTTATTGGAAGGTGAAGTGATTAGCGATGCACGTCTGGATTACGATCAATATGCCAAACCTGCAGTAAGTATGTCTATGAATTCAGCTGGTGCCAGAGCTTGGGCGAAAATTACAGCATCTGCTGCTTCTAAATCACCTCAAGGAAAAATAGCGATTGTGTTAGATAAACTAGTTTATACTGCCCCAACCGTTCAAGGCGAAATCCCTAATGGGAATTCACAGATTACAGGCAATTTCACCCTTGAGGAAGCGAAGGATCTTGCTAACGTATTGAAGGCCGGATCACTTCCTGCTCCAACACATATTGTAGAGGAAGCTATTGTTGGCCCATCTCTTGGAAAAGCAGCACAAAGTCAAGGCATCCTATCTATGGCTGCTGGTTTAGCAATTGTGGTACTGTTTATGATTGCCTACTATTCAAAAGGTGGTTGGGTAGCTAATATTGCATTGCTCTTTAATATTTTCTTTATCCTAGGAATCTTAGCCCAATTTAATGCTGCACTTACATTGCCAGGAATTGCCGGTATTGTTCTAACCATGGGAATGGCAGTCGATGCCAATGTGCTAATATTTGAACGAATTCGTGAAGAGCTAAAGAATGGCAGTCGATTAAGAGAGGCCATCAAACGTGGTTATGAGCGTGCCTTTGCATCAATATTTGATTCAAACATCACCACATTCCTCACAGCTTTATTTCTATTTGTGTTAGGTCAAGGCCCTTTAAAAGGATTTGCTATTACATTGATGATTGGAATTGCTACATCCTTTTTCTCGGCAGTTTATATTTCACGAGTTATCATTGAGTGGATGGTCCGTACGGGAGATCAGTCAAAACTTACTTTTGATAATGGCTTTTCTAAGCTATTTAATAGTACCAGAAATTTTGACTTTATAGGAAAGCGCAAGATTACCTACTTAATTTCCGGAGCAATCATTACAATTGGATTTGTTCTGGTTGCCCTACAAGGTTTGAATTTAGGCGTGGATTTTAAAGGAGGTAGATCATACATTGTTTCCTTCAGCAAGCCGGTGGCAGCAACCGAAATACGATCTGTACTTTCAAACAGCTTCCAAAATCAAGGAACGGAAGTAAAAAATTACGGAGGCAACAACATAATGAAAGTCACAACTTCTTACTTAATTGATGAAGATACAGATGCAGCTGATGAATTGGTGAAACAAGCATTGATACAAGGAATTGAGTCTTATTCCGGATTGAAGTATACAGAACAAGATTCCGGAGTTGATGATCAGCACTTTACTATTTCAAGTTCATCAAAAGTGGGTGCAACAGTCGCAGATGATATTAAGAATTCTGCCTTTAAAGCAAGCTTGTTTTCATTATTGGGAATCTTTCTCTATTTGCTAATCCGATTTAGAAAATGGCAATACAGTGCAGGGGCCATCATTGCCACATTGCATGATGGGCTTTTTGTATTTGCCTCATTTGCCATCGCAAGAGCTTTTGGAATTTCATTTGAGATAGATCAAGTATTTGTGGCAGCGATACTAACCATCATTGGATATTCAATTAATGATACCGTAATTATATATGATCGAATAAGGGAGCAATTAACAGCCGGCATTCGAAGCAGCAGAGTTCAAACATTTAATGATGCGCTAAACATTACTTTGAGTCGTACCTTAATTACGTCAGGCACTACTTTGTTTGTCGTGATTATCCTTTTGTTTTTTGGTGGCGAGGTCCTAAGGGGTTTCTCTTTTGCACTATTTGTCGGCATTCTAGTCGGCACTTACTCGTCTATATTTATTGCAGCACCTATTGTAATAGACTTCGACAATGCGACTCAGGATTCAAATTCAACAGGTGGATCAAAGAGATTTTCTTCAGCCAAATAAAGTCAGTAATTAATTATGACAGATAGCAGAGGAAATTTTTCAAGCCGTCTTGGATTTATTCTGGCGGCTGCAGGTTCGGCTGTAGGATTAGGTAATATTTGGCGATTCCCTTATCTGGCTGGTCAGAATGGAGGTGCTGCTTTTTTATTTATTTACTTAATTTTTATTTTTCTTCTCTGCTATCCTGTCATGGTTGGTGAACTCGCTATTGGACGAGCAGCAAATAGCGATGCGTTTGGTTCGTATTCCAAGCTAGGTGGTAAACGCTGGGGTTACTTAGGATTATTTGGTGTTTTAGCGGGCATACTTGTATTGTCATTTTACAACGTTGTTGCCGGATGGGCTTTCGGTTATTTTGTTGAAATAGCATTTGGTAGCCTTTTGAACGAGAAAGATTTCGGGAGTTTTTATTTCAATTATGTAAATGATATAAGAGATAACTTCTGGTTCTCAGTTGCTTTTATGACAATAACCTCGTGGGTTGTATCGAGGGGAGTACAAAAAGGTGTAGAAGCGGCAAATAAGATTATGATGCCGGCATTATATATCCTGTTGTTATCCCTTATTGTTTACAGCTTAACTCTACCTAATGCGATGTCAGGCGTTAAGTTTTATCTAGTGCCCGATTTAAGCGAGATTAAAATTCAAACCGTCTTCGATGGACTTAGACAGGCTTTCTTCTCATTGGGATTAGGAATGGGTACAATGATTACGTATGGATCGTATGTAAGCAAAAAGCAAAACCTTATTTCATCGGCTGCGGTAATATCTGTTGCTGATACAATGGTCGCTTTTCTTTCTGGGCTTATGATCTTTCCTTTAGTTTTTTCGCAAAGTATGTCTCCTTCTGAAGGGCCGCCACTTGTTTTTATGGTACTACCGAAGGTATTCCACGAAATGGGGCCAATATTAGGTAAATTTGTAGGAGGTTCTTTTTTTCTCTTGCTTTGCTTTGCCGCTCTAACTTCTACTATATCATTGTTGGAAGTCCCAACAGCATATCTGGTAGATCAAAAGAAAATAAAAAGAGAATATGCTGTTTGGGGATTAGCACTTATAATCTTTATTGTAGGCTTGCCAAGTATGTTAAGCCAAGGTCTAATTCCTACTCTAAATAATTTACCATTTTATCGAGGTAAAGATGCCTTGACATTTGTATCGGATACATGTGATATTATGCTCACTATTGGAGGTTGTTTAATGTGCGTCTTCATTTCTTTTCAGTGGAAGATCAGCAATATGAATCAGGAGCTATATCAGGGAAGTACCATACGCGCAAATTCACTGATTAGTAAGTACATTAACTTTACTATCAGGTTTGTTTGCCCTTTATTATTAGCCTTTCTTTCAATTTTAATTGTTATCGATAAATTTATTGGGCTAAGCAACCTTTAATATCAAACGATTACTGAGAGAATAATTCTAAATTTCTGATTTAGTGTTAGGTTGTGTTCTACAATCAACGCCCTTTGTTCCAAGGAATTTAACTTGATAAAGGCTCGTGAATAGTTTAAGTTGCCGATGCGAGATACAAGGAGCATGAATCGATTAAAAGCAGCATTGGCAGATATTGGAAATAAGGTAGCGGTTGGGCTCCTCAAGAAATTTTCAAACAGACAGTTTTTGATTTTAGCGGCTGTATTAGTGGGTCTGTGGGCCGGACTAACAGCTGTTGCTTTGAAAGTATCGGTGCATTACCTACAGGAACTACTCAAACCTTTAGGTGAGCAATACAAATGGATTTATTTTGTCTCTCCGGCCATTGGTATTCTCTCAACTTATTTATTCATTCGATTCCTGTTGAATGGTGATCTGCTCCGCGGAACATCACACGTTCTTTTTGCCATTGCGAAAAAGTCTTCTTTTCTTCCTTGTAAGGAGGTTTATGGTCACATTGCCACCAGTGCCTTAACAGTAGGGTTAGGAGGTTCGTCCGGATTGGAATCACCTATTGTTCAAACGGGTTCTGCCATCGGCTCTACCTTTGCTTCTTTTTTTTCACTGAGTTATCGCGATCGAACGTTGCTACTAGCGTGCGGTGCAGCAGCTGGAATAGCAACTGCTTTCAATGCACCCATAGCCGGGGTTCTCTTTGCGTTAGAGGTATTATTGGTAGATATTAGTATCTCTACGTTTATACCCTTACTCATTGCCGGTGCGGTTGGCGCTTTATGTTCCAAAGTAATTTTAGCAGAAGGTATCTTGCTTTCTTTTAAGCAGATCAGTGAGTTTAATCCTTATAACATTCCCTATTATATTCTACTCGGTACCCTGTGTGGTCTTGTCTCATCTTTTTATTTAACTGTTTTTCTGCGCATGGAAGCGCACTTCAACCGATTCTTTCGGTCGCCCTATTTAAAACTTCTGATGGGTAGTGCCTTTTTAGGATTGATGATTGTAGTATTCCCTTCTTTATTTGGCGAGGGGTATACTTCTATTAAGTTGCTTGCACTAAATACGCCCAATGAATTTTTTGTGGGAAGCATTCTGGGAGAATTCTTTCTGCAAAACAAATGGATTCTCGGCTTGTCCATACTTTTGGTTGGCATCGTAAAAGTATTCGCAGTATCATTCACATTAAATGCTGGAGGCAATGGAGGTAATTTTGCTCCCTCTTTATTAGTAGGCGCGTGCTTGGGATTTTCAATGTCTTATCTGATTAATTTGACAGGTTGGGTTAGTCTCCCAACTTCCAACTTTTGTCTCGTAGCCATGGCCGGGGTATTGACCGGAGTATTTCATTCGCCCTTGACCGCCATATTTTTGATAGCAGAAATTACCGGAGGTTACGAATTGATGATACCATTGATGATCGTAGCAGCTTTGAGTACAGCCGTATCTCGTTATTTACATTCGCAATCACTGGACGAAGCAAAACTTCGACAGATGGACTTAACCGTTTCTTTCAATAAAGATTCACATTTACTCTCCGACATTTCATTAGGTGAATTAATCGAAACAAATTTTATGACAGTGCAGCCGCAAACCAGCTTGCGAAGCCTGACCGAAGTAGTTGCGAAATCTTCTCGGAATATATTTCCGGTTATCGATGATGATGGAAAACTGGTCGGGATTATCTCACTTGAAAACATTCGGGAGATCATGTTTAATACCGCACTGTATGATACTGTAAAAGCGGCTCAACTGATGCAGAAGCCGCTAGTCATTGCAGATGTGCAAGACGATATGTCGTCTATCATGGAGAAGTTTGATAAATCTGGAGTATGGAATATTCCCATTGTGGAGAATGGCAACTACCTTGGCTTTATTTCAAAGTCAAGGATATTTTCGAATTACAGAGACAGATTGAAGAGTGAATAACAATCTATTCATCAATGATGGCATACAAAAGTTCCTGGCGAATGATAGAAATTCTTCTTCCGTTAATCTGAAGAATACCGTCCGATTTAAATTTGCTGATTGTTCTGGCCACTGTTTCATGCGTAGTTCCGGCAAAGGAAGCAAGATCTGATCGCGAAAGAGTAATCTCTACTACATGTTGATTTGGCTTTCGGTATTTCTCTTGTAAAATAAGTAAGCATAAAGCAATTCTCTCTTTGGTGGATTTTTGAGAAAAAGTCGCAATATGATTAACTAACACCGTGAATTCATGGCTCAGGTTTTGAAGCAGAATGGTTGATAACAATTTAGACTTCGATAAAATCTGAAAGAAATCTTCTTTTGATAAAACATAAATCCCACATTCTTCCAATGTGCTGGCTGACGTAGGATGCTTGCCATGACAGAGCAAAGGCCGGTATCCAAACATTTCGCCAGGCGTGTAGATATATACAATCTGCTCGTTTCCACTTTGAGTTCGGTGATAGATTTTTACTTTTCCTCGCTTCAATATGTAAACGCCTTTGGGATTTGCACCTTCCTGAAATAATTCTTTGCCTTTTTTTATTCGCAACAGTTTTAGCTTCTTTTTAAGAATGTTTAAATCATCTGGTGACAAGGCTTCCAGTAATGGTTTGCTGGTGAAATAATAGTTAGATATCGAATGCATGCTTCACGCCTAATTTAAACAAAACGAACGAGCACAAATAAATCTTACATGAACGGTAACGATAAAATAAAATTCTAATGGAATTCTAACAAGTAAAAATTCTAATCTTGATATCTGTCAAATTTCGTTACATGAATCGGTGATAGCTTGCGACTATGCATTCCAATAAACTAATAACCATATCTTACAGATTGCCTGCTCGTTTCTCAGTTGTGCGATCTAAGTTGATGTTAACACCCAGCGCAGGTGGGCTGGCTACTGCACTTTCTTCTTACTTTGATAATCCAAATACCAATAATCATCCATTCGATTCATTGCATTGGATTGGGGTATCCGATATTTCTCAGAAATCTTTCACGGAATCATCTTCTTCTGAAACAGTAGAGAAGAATGGACTGATCATGCACCCGGTTTTCTTATCCAATAAATTAACAGAGAGCTTTCACAATGGGTTTTGCAACTCTGTTATATGGCCCTTGTTTTTGTATTTCCCCTCATTTGCTGTGTATGAGCAAGAATTCTTTGAAGGTTACATTAATGCCAATGAGGTAATGCTCGAAAAGATTCTTGCAGTATATGAACCGGGAGATACAATTTGGATACATGACTACCATTGGATGTTATTACCCGCGTTATTACGTGAAAGATTGCCCGATGCCAAGATTGGCTTTTTTCTGCATATTCCATTTCCGAGCTTCGAGTTGTTTAGGCTACTGCCCAAACCATGGAGAGTTCATTTATTACTTGGTTTGTTAGGTGCAGATGTAATCGGTTTTCAAACGGATGAATTTGCGAAGCATTTTATGGCTTCGATGGAGAAAATATTTCCGGACATGCACTTGAATCAAGTGAATCCGAACACACCAGGGTTAACGACAATAATAAAAAGTTTTCCGATTAGCATTGATTATGAAAAGTTTAAAATTGCTTGCCGAACGCCACAGATTCTTAAAAGCGTCAAGCGAATCAAAGAGGGGCTTAGTGCTTCCAAGTTAATCTTGTCAGTGGATCGTTTAGATTATACCAAAGCGATTCACAGCAGGCTCGAAAGCTTCGAGTTGTTTTTAGAGCAAAATGCAGACTTTAGAGGAAGAGTGAGCTATTTGTTATTGCTCGTTCCAACGCGCGAGACCATACCAAAATACAAAGAGAATAAATTAAGTGTGGAGTCACTCATCAGTCGAATCAACGGCAAATATGGATCATTAAGTTGGGTGCCCATCGTATACCAATACCACACCGTTGATTTTGCCAAGTTAGTAGCGATGTATGGCGCTTCGGATGTTGCACTCATCGTACCCGCAAGAGATGGAATGAATTTAGTCGCAAAGGAATACATTGCCAGTAGGCCTAATTCAGATGGTGTCCTCATCTTAAGTGAAACAGCCGGTGCAGCTTCCGAATTGAAAGAGGCCATTTTAGTAAATCCGAACGACAGACAAGAAATAGCTGATGCTATTTTAGAAGGACTACTCATGACTCCGGATGAACAAAATTATCGCTTGAAGCTAATGCAAAAGCAAATTGAACAAAATAGTGTTCATACCTGGGCATCTGATTTTATTAACGCTCTTGAAAATAGTAATCGATCGATTGAAGCAGAGGTATGATCAATATAGAGAATTATCCGAAAGTGATAAAAGACTATCAAGATGCCAAGGCGCGTTTAATCCTGCTGGATTATGACGGCACTCTGGTTCCATTCGATATGCACCCTGATTTAACGAGACCATCAGTGAGTGCCAGATCATTGCTGCAAAAAATGGCAGCAGATTCTTTAAATAGTATAGTACTGATAAGTGGGAGAGATAGGGAGAATTTAGAAAAATATTGGGGAGACTTGGCCATCGTATTAGCGGCAGAACATGGTGCTTTTTTTAAGCACCCGCAGGATCCATGGGAAAATCTCTTTCCGTATGTTAATACGAATTGGTTGCCCAAAGCCGAATCATGCTTAAGGGCACTTTCCTTTCATTATGATGGGTCATTTATTGAGAGCAAATTATTTTCAATAGCCTGGCATTACCGATCGATAGCCCAACGTGTCGAACAAGATAAGAGACAAATATTGGCGGCCATCCGTGCTTTGCCTTTTCAGCAAGATTTTACCATACTCGACAGTGAACATACATTGGAGTTGCGAGCACTTGGTGTCAACAAAGGATCAGCTATTGCTCGGTGGGTATCCCATCAACAGTATGATTTCGTGATGGCGATTGGTGACAGTCAAACCGATGAAGACATCTTTGAGTTATTTGATCAGAATGAATATACAATCAAAGTAGGTAATCCGTCTGAAACCCATGCTCATTTCTACTTGAAATCGCAGGATCAGGTACTACCCTTCCTTCACCATTTAACCGGTATTAAATGGAGCGGTTCGAGTGAAAAATTTAAACCCAACGAATTAGCAAAACATAACCAAATATAAATAGTCATACTTAGCATCCAATGGAACAATTCTTTGCGGAAACATTTGGACTATCGGAAAACATATTTGCATATGTCGTGCTGCCATTGCTCATTTTTCTGGCTCGCGTTTTGGAAGTGTCCGTCAACACGGTAAGAATCATTTACATGTTGGGTGGTAGAAAATACACTTCTACGATTCTTGGTTTTTTTGAGGCATTTATTTGGCTGATCGCCATGCGTCAAATATTCCAACACCTGGACAATTGGCTATGCCTATTTATGTATGCGGGAGGCTTTGCTGCCGGCATCTTTGTAGGTATGATGATCGAAGAGAGGATTGCCTATGGAAAAGTCATTGTGCGTATCATTACACAAAATGAAGTAGCTCCGCTGATACAATTTTTAAGTACCTTGAACTTTCAGCATACCAAGGTACGGGCGGAAGGACCGAAAGGTGTTGAAAACCTTATTTTCACAGTGTTGGAAAGGGAACATTTGGATGGCCTTATAAAAAAACTGAAAGAAATTTTGCCCAAGGCATTTTACACGGTTGAAAATGTAAAGGCAGCAGGCGAAAATGGAATGGTGGACCATTCAAGAAAAGGCTTAAATCCATTTTCATGGTTGCGCGGTGTAATCAGATTTTGAAATAGAAAAATCAATTCGGTTTACAACTAATCATTAAAAACAATCAAAATGAACACGAAATCAATAATGATTTTAATTCAGTTTTGTCTGATGGTGTCAATGGGATACAGCCAGTGTAAAGAATGGAATTGGCCGACTGATAAGAAAACAGCAGAAGAGAAAGTAGCGCTGCTTCAAGACGCCATGACAAACAAAAGATACCGACAAGCCTCGAAGCCCTTGCGCTGGTTAATAGAAAACGCCCCTCAGTTGAATACCAGCATCTATATATATGGTGCTACTATTTATGACGAATTAGCCTCGAGAGAAAAAACGGCCTCGCTTAAAAAAAAATACACAGATTCACTCATGTTGATGTACGACTTGCGAATACAACATTGCGGTCAAATGGGGTATGTTCTAAATCGCAAGGCTACCTCAGCCTTTAAGTACGATGTCAATGGAGCTGAACCGGCTAAAGTGCTCCTGCTGATGGACAGTGCAATTGCTGTTAACAAGTTCGATACTTCAGACGGACTTTTATTTCCATATATGCAAACGATGGTGATCGTTCAATCCAAATCCAAAACCTTAACGGAAGATGATATATTGAGCCGATATGAAAAAATCACCAACATCATTGACTATAAAATTAACCAAGCAAAGAATAACCCGAAGGCACTGTCCAAACTAAAAAAATACAAAACCGATATGGACGAATGGCTTCTTAAAATAATGAAGCCGGATTGTGAATTTGTTAAAAATAACCTTGGACCCAAGTTCAAGCAAAACCCCACTGACCTGATCTTGGCGAAGAGAATTTTCACTTTTTTAGTAAATGGAAAATGCGCCAATGATTCCCTTTGGATGAAGGCAGGCGCCATGATATTTGATCAAGAGAAAGATTTTAGCTTAGGAAAAATTTTAGGGCTACAGTTTCTTGCTTCAGGAAATACGGCTAAGGCAGAGACGTACTTTAATGAGATAATGCCCATGGCATCCAACAAAACTGATTCTGCAGAAGTCTATTATTACAAAGGTAGTATTGAAGCCAGAGGACAGAATAAAGCGAAAGCACGCGATTATTATTGGATGTCTACAAGGTTAGATGCCAAGAGAAAAGATGCATTCGAGCGTATTGGTGATCTTTATTATGAAAGTTTTAGTGATTGCGCAAAAATGCAAAGTCAGGCTGTGGATCGTTTGATTTACCTGGCCGCCTATGAGTATTATGCAAAAGCAGAAAACCAAAAAAAGATGCTCATGGCAAAAAGACAATTTCCGTCTAAGGAGGAAATATTTCTGATCAATCAGAAAGTTGGAGAAAAAGTGAAGGTAAACTGTTGGGTAAATGAAGAAGTAGTGGTTAGAACGCGCGATTAGTTATTACATATGCTTTTGATCAATCCATAGAATTAGCTGGTGTGGTAATAATTGTATAGATTGATCCTCAATGAAAATGGATGCCTATTCAATCTTAATTACCTTAAGCGTCCTAGTTGTCCTTTCCTACATTTTTAATTACCTCGCAGGAAAGCTAAAAATACCTTCTGTATTGCTGCTGATTATGGCAGGCGTAGGACTCAAGTTTGCGGCCGAAAATTCAAATCTGAAACTCCCGTCCACACAAATTTTGTTGGAGCTATTAGGAATCACCGGTCTGATATTCATTGTGCTGGAGGCTTCACTCGATTTATCGCTGAAGAAAGAAAAGCTGCCATTGATCGGGCGCGCTTTTGTATCCGCGTTGTGTTTGCTCGGATTTACATCGGGTTTAATTGCCCTGCTCTTTAGTTATTATTACCATACTAGTTTTCAACAAGCGTTGATTCATGCCATCCCTTTGTCAGTAATCAGTAGCGCCATTGCAATTCCTAGTGTTCATTCCATGGCTGAAGAAAAAAAAGAATTTGTAATCTACGAAAGCACCTTTTCAGATGTATTGGGCATTATTGCCTTCAATTATTTTATTACCGATCACGCATCCGGCTTTCATTCCATTCTCAGTTTTGGGTGGGACATGATCCTGATTTTCATCATTTCAATAGCCAGTACGAGTTTTCTTATATTTCTTCTCAACCATGCTACCACACAGATACGGTTTTTCCTCACGTTTGCCATTATCATCTTAACATACTCGTTATCTAAATTTCTTCATCTTCCCTCTTTAATTTTAGTGCTGTGTTTTGGATTAGTGCTGAACAATTTCCGATTATTTGATTATCCGCAAGTTCATAGATTTCTTTCTTTCGAGCGGTTAAATGATGTAACGAAAGAGCTGAAGCTGATGACTTCTGAGACCGCATTTATCATCCGGACATTCTTCTTTTTACTTTTTGGCTATTCAATCAATTTAGCACTTCTGGGTTCGCAGGAAGTTTTATTCATGGGATTGGCGATCATTGTCATCACGCTTTTACTCCGATTTATTTTCTTGAGATATTTATTAAAAGTTAAATCAACACCACTCACATTAATTGCCCCGCGTGGCTTAATCACCATTCTTCTGTTTTACAGCATTCCAGAGAGCCAACGAATTCATAACCTGAGTGAGGGCGTTTTATTTATAGTCATCGTCTTCACCGGCTTAATGATGACCATCGGCTTGCTATTGAACAAGAAGAGCCCAGCTGAAAAAGCGGAAGATTTGATCTGATGAGTTAGCGGTTCTGTAATTCGATAAATGTCTCGAAATCCAAACTGCCCGCAGCTTGTATCCTCAAGCCTGTAACCATTCCGATTTCTAAATTCTTTTTACCCAAAGCGTATCGCATCACGAACCCCAGTGACTATTGCCTAATGACCATTACCACCTCCCGTCTCTCAGCACAAAACCCCCAAGCCCTAAGTCCCAAGTCCCAAGTCCTAATCCCCAACGACCAATGACTAATAACCAATGACTAATAACCAATGACTAATAACCAATGACTATTGACTATTGACTATTGACCAATGACTAATGACTAATGACAATTTACTTACCAATTCCGACTTCTTTACCCCAAGCGTTTTCGCATCACGACCCCTCAGCACCTCCCTCAAAAATTTAATTTTTGTTGATATACAACGAGCAAATTGTTTATATATCGTTAGTTCAGACCTCTCTCCGAATCATAAACTGGCAAATCTCGCTCAAAATCGCGTTTTCAAGTTTGGCACGAGTTATGCAAGCGTTTTGATCAAACTAAAAAACAATTTCTATGAAAAAACAATTTGACTCCGGACACGAAACAAACGTGACCAACTTTGATGAATTTGTAAAACGCATCGATAAATTAGGTGCTAAGTTCAACCCGGCTCGAGCCATCATCAAGCTCGACTTCTTGAAGAACTTGCTGCTGCAAGCCCAACTGGCACTAATTGTTCTGGATAAGGCGCACAGCGACATGACTAAGGCCATTACTGCGCGTGCGCGTGTCTTCGATGAACTAGATAAGTTAGTCACCCGCGTGAGCAATGCCGCTGCCTCTTCTGATATTCTTCCGGAAACAATCGTGAAGATCACCAAGCAGGTCAACAAGTACCGCAGTAAGCGCATCAACGCTATTGATGAACCAGAGATCGATCCCACAGCAGAGACAACCGTGGAAGAGGAACGCAGACGCAACTCCGTGGCGCAGGGCAGTATGAACAACAGGATCAAAAACTTTAAAAGGTTGATCATCATGGTGAAGGCCGAAGAAAACTATCTGCCCAACGAACTGGATCTGACCGTAGAGGCTCTTGAATCGATGTTAAATGAAGTCAGGACCCGAAATGACGTAGCGCAAAACGCCAAAATTGACTTCAACTCGGCATTAGAGAATCGCGATAATATTCTGTACGGCACGGAACAAGGGTTGATTAAGTGCGTACGGGTAACCAAAAAATATGCACGGTCTGCCTTCGGGCCGTCAAGCAAAGAATTCAAACGCCTCTCGAGCTTGAAATTTAAAGACCAAGACGAGGACTAAGAATTTTGGGTTTCCTGGGTTAGGTCTACTTCGCTTGCGCTGGCTTTTGCCACCGGGCGGGTAGACCTTTTTTATAAGTCAATAGTCAATAGATAACAATCAATACCATGAACAAAAATATTTTCCGCATCGGCTTGCCACTGCTCATACTCATTTTAGGTATCGGCATAGTTGTTAATCATCAGAATGATAGTTACAAAGAAGAAGTTTCTTACAAAGAATATGAGAAGTCCGACAAAGATGCCTACCTGTCTTTTAAAACCCATCTGCTAAACGAGCTAAAAGGCAAAGTCAATTTGAAAGACAAACAAGAATGGCAACTCGATTACAACGCACACCTGCACATGACCAGCAACCAGTTTGAAGGACCCCAGGTGCACATCGATAAATTCATTTATCAGGGAGAAGAATACCGGCAGGATTCAGTTTTCAAAAACCCAAAGAAGTATCCGCAGTTTGTGACTCCGTTTACCATTACCAATTTACTCTTCGATCCCGATGATCGCACGTCCGGCAAACCCGACATCCGCGTCACGGTGGTGCCACCGGCTCCCTTCGAAGAAACGAGAAGCAAAACACTCACCGCTATTTTAGAGCGATACGATGGCGCTCGCAACACCATTTCTCCTTACAAAACTTACCTGAAGGAAGTTTATTTCGTGCGCGATTCCACCATCATCATGCAAAACATCAAAATGGATATGTGGCTCACCCGGTTTTCGGTAACCGTAGAAACCGAGAGCTGGATGAAAGACAGAGAAGAAGAAGACGAGGGCAAAAGAGAAATTGCCAACCAACGTCACAAGCCCTTCAGCATCGTGTTAAAAATTTTGCCCAATGTGTCTCCGTGGTATGTAAATACCGGCCATGCCTTTGATAAAAAAGCAGACATGGCCATTGGGGCCATCTACTGCGAGGGAATCCGCAAGTTGCCCAAAGAGAGTGCCGAAATAGGCGTAGAGCCCAAGTCGGTGGGCACGGCACTACCGTTGATCAAGCAAGACTATTACAATCATCTGGAGAATCCGGATAAAATGTTGGAAGAGAACACAACCGATAAAACCATTTGGAACAAGCCACTGTATGCCATCATCAGTGTGCCCAACATGGGGTCGTACCGAACACTATGGGCCAAAGGCGATGAACAAGTTACGTTTGATTTTATCATGCCCCTGTTGGTGCGCGGCAGTTGGGATATCCAGATACCCGCCTCCATCATACCGAAGTATCAACCCGCACCGCCCTATCGCAGAAGCCTGGCCAATATCGTATTACCCAAATGGGGCTTAGGTGTTTTCGGACAAGGCATCTCAATACTTCTTACACTTTTGATTTGTATAGCCGTTGGCTATTTGGTTTTGAAGGTGATCGTGTAATACAGACCCGGAGTTCTTTCTAAGCCGACATCAAGAGAGAACAACTCCACAAGCGACAACCCCAAAGAAGAAATTGAGTATCTTTAGCTACTAAATTGCCCGCCATGAATAAACATGATTACTTCAGCAAGCGTTTTTTCACTCCAACCTTGAAAGAGAATGTACACGCGTTTAAAGTGGTATTTTGGTTTTTGTTAGCTACAGCAGCACTCTTGTTTGTTGCCTACTTTTTCATCGCTTAGTTAAAAAAGTAAATACATCTTTGTCCTCGGGACTGTATCAACTTACATAGCTCCCATACTCTTCCCGCACCCCATCATCCTGCCAATCCTAAAATCCTGCAAATCCTGATTCAGACAGAGAGTAGTCTGCCCGCCTCGCTACCCTTACACCCCAATGACTATTGACTAATGACCATTGACTATTGACAATTGCGTCTCGCAACACACCTCATTCTGACTTCTGAATTCTTTTACCCAATACGTCTCATCTACTTACTCATTTGCACGTGTGAGATGGAAGGACGAAATTTAGGTTCGTAAAAATAGTAGAACAAAAACGGTGGTTATCAAAGTTGAACAGTGAAGAGGCCCAAAATCAAACTTGCAAAATGTCCTTGTTGCCTGACGGATAAACACCGGACTGAAATACGAACGTGTATTTCTATCCTTGAAGGAATTCTAAGGAAGGGATTAAGAAACAACAGAGTACCACAACTTAGCGAAAATACCTACGACTACTTTGTTGACGCAGATTTTGAATGGGCGTGTGATAATTGCTTATGGGATAAAAAGGCCATCTTGGCAATTCCGGAGTTGCAAGAAACTTCTTGGTCGAAAGATTTAGCACATTTCGACACCCAATTCCACTGCTTTACATGCAAGCGAGAATTCTTGTTTAAAAAAGAGGAAAAAAAGGCGTGGTATGAATCGTATAAACTTCCCCTCAGCGCACAACCAAACAATTGCCTTAGTTGCCGAAGAAAAATGCAGAAGGCGAGTTCTGAAAACAAAGCTGTTTCTGAAATTTTACAGAAAACGGAAAGTGAGATCACAGACACTCAATTGGAAGAGGTGATAAGTATTTATACTGCGTGGGGCAAAATAGAAAAAGCAAAGTAGAAGAGCGT
>PJQF01000142.1_pt1 | contig 43360 bp, 73 predicted proteins | sample 1503741 | NCBI WGS metagenome assembly PJQF01 (sample SAMN07775949, study PRJNA414020) | Biofilm metagenome, whole genome shotgun sequencing project. | isolation source: biomolecule (vanillin) treated reverse osmosis membrane biofilm | place: India: Nagpur | collected 2017-03-21 | reverse complement strand
TTGTGCGAAGCAAGGTTTATCCAGCGCTGCAAGCGCGAGCTGCAACGGCTTGTTATGTGTCCCTGATCCGAAGGAAAGTCAAACAGTTGTTAAAATTGAAACTTCTTATTGGCACGACAAAAGCGGTGCTTATGCGAAGAAAAGTCTTAAAATTTTAAAGCGTAAGAGTTGGGGGTATAACCTACTGCTTGAAGAATGCGGTATGAACGGTGCTGAAGTTGTTGGGCGAATATTAAATTTCAATGAAGTAGGCGATGGTATTTATGAACTGATTGTTTGCAACATTAGCAAAGACTGGGAAACAGGGTATGTAGATGACTGGGACTTGAAGTTAATACCTTTCTCCACATAACGCCAAGTTCAGCGGTGCCGAAGGCATCCAAGGAGCAAAGCGACTGTGCTGGAACGACTTGTTACATTTACATAGCGACTTAATTTAGGAGGTTTTATGGAACGATTTAAGGTTTTGGCTGGCAGCGCTAGTGCGCATTGCTGTTTTGAGGCCACGGTTGTTGATACAAGCAAGCCAACAATGATTCACGGTAAACATTACGTGAATAGTAAAGGCGAGCTTGATTACGAAACAATATGCGAATGCTTTGATATTGAAGACGCAAACAAAATTGCAAAAGCATTAAATGCGGTGCACCAGTGAATGTAACGCAGAGCTAAAGCGCGGCTAACTGAGCCTGCTTTAAAACTACGATGTAAATTCCGTCGCCTTTCAGCGACTGGTTACATTTACTTTAACTACGGAGTAGAACATGAAAATTGAAAAAACATACACATTTGGGATTAAAGCAGTATTTATGATTGCGGTAATTCTATTTTTTATAATTGGAATAATTTGGCATTTTTACGGTGCGCCACATGTTGACTTCGATTTTTTAAAGGTGAAGATTGCGGATGCAACAATTGGCCATGCTGTATTGCTTGTTTTCTTGTGTTACGGTCTTTTTGGCAAGTGAATGTAACAGGATATCAACGGCCTAGGCCGTATATCTCCTATTGCGCTATTATCAACTAAGCATCAATTAAAAATAACTATGGGTAAAAAATGAAGAGCAAGATTATAGATGGAATAGGGTATACAGCACTGCTAATGATAAGCGCATGTTTATATGTTGGCTGCTTTGGAGTTCCAGCATGACCGCATCAAACTACTGCAAAGCTAACGGAATCAAGAGCTTAACGTTCTTGGCTAAAGAGCTAGGTGTCGATAGGAGAACGCTGCAAAACTGGTACAACGACAATAGATTATTGTTTAAGTGCGTTGTGATTGGGTATGTATCAAGACTAGATAGTCCATTTTAGTTGCATTAAATAAGTGGCTTTTTTATTGTTTGAAATATGCTAGAATATCGTAAATCACGATAAAACCACGGTATTAAATGGCAAAGAAGCTATTCACAAGCGAGAACCAGCCGGAACGCAAGGGCGAGAACGGTGGATGGTTCAAGAAGAAGCTAATCGACTCTCTTAAGCGCCAAGGCATGACAGAGGAAGGCTTTATTGATCTTTTGGTCAAAAAGGCGATTGCTGATGGCGGGGTATACCTCAGTGAATTATTAAAACGCTACTCTCCTATTCCTAAGCAAGCCCACGACCCTATCGTTATTGAAAACTGGCCAAAGAACGGCACGTCATCACAGAAAGCCGATGCAGTGCTGCAAAGTATGAGTGAAGGCGTTATACCTCCTGATTTGGGCGCATTGTTTATAGAGTCGATTAGCAAGTCGTTAGGGATTGAAGAAGTAACAGAGCTGGCTAAACGATTAGAGGCCATTGAGAAGCTATTGGAGAATAAATGATGCAGGATAAAATATACCTAAACACGATACCAATATCGATAAGAAGAAAAATAGCAAACGAGATCATAGACACTTGGTTCTATGAAGGAAATGATGCTTATTTCTTGTTGTCGCATCCAATGGCTGATAAGGCAATGGAGTTAATTGAGGCCGAGAAGCTGCTGGAGTCGAAATAATGCCAAGTGAATTAGATTTTTTAAGGTTCAAAGAGTTTGCTGTTGATATTGCGGCAACTGTTAATTCTAATGGTTCTGGTGGTTGGGAGGTTTCATTAACTCAAGACGGCTCTACTGTTATTTTAACAAGCCAGCAATTAGAGCTTATAAACAGAAAGATTCAAGGCTATATCAATATCAGCAAAGGTATTCTTATCTAGTGCGCAAGCGCCTAACCCTACAAGCTATAGAAGCCTGCGAGCAGAAGGTCGCTAATGCTGATGGCAGCTTTCACTCAACTGTATTCGGGATAGTGCATCCTAATGGTGAGCTGCTTAGGTGCATCGAATGTGTTGATGGCGAATGGGTAGAAGTCGATAAGCCTGCCGACATTTACACGGCAGAGAAACTAGAGCGCGCAGTAACAAGCAAGAAGCGCTTTGTGGTCATTATCGGTGGCCGTGGTTCAATGAAGTCAGTGGGTGTGGTTGATATTATGCTTGCTGGCGTGATGGACTACGGCGACAAGGTTTACTGTTTACGCGAATACCAAAGCTCAATAAGCGAATCTGTTCACGCGCTCAACAAAGGCGAGATTGAAAGGCTAGGGCTAGAAGGATTTGAGATACTGGATACTACCATTCGTCACAAGAACGGCGGCGAGCTTAAATATCTAGGGCTATCAAGAAACCCAGAAAGTATTAAATCAGCAGCAGGATTTAGGCGATTCTTTAGTGAGGAATCAGCAAAGCTAAGTGATGCATCATTAACTAACCTGACACCAACTGCGCGGAACAAAGCTAAGTCTGGATTGCCTAATCAGCAGCAAGAAGAAAAAAAGTCGGCCATTGACGATGTTCAGATGTTCTTTGTTGCTAACCCAAATTCAAGCAATGACCCGTTTAGCAAGCGTTTTATAGTTCCATTTCAATCAGAGTTAGATAAGCACGGATACTATGAGGATGACTTACATCTCATAATCAAGATGAACTATACCGATAACCCGTGGTTTGCTGATTCAGGGCTAGAGCAAGAAAGGGCATTTGACTACGCTAATAAATCACGAGCTAAATACGATCACATATGGCTAGGTGCATTCTTGGACGACATAGATAATTCGATCATAGAAGCGGAATGGTTTGACGCATGTGTTGATGCGCATATCAAGCTCAAGTTCTCGCCATTAGGCCAAGAGAAGATCGCCTATGACCCTGCCGATAGTGGTGACGCTAAAGCGATGGCATACCAGCATGGTTGCGTTATTCTTGGTGTTACGAGTACCAATGTTGGCGATATTAACGAGGCTACCGATTGGGCGCTTGGGCACGTTAATAGGCTTAAACCAGATGTGTTCCTATGGGATAGTGACGGTGTAGGATTGTCGCTGCGCAGACAGATTACAGAGGGCGTTAACGGCAAGAAAATAAAGCTGGTGCCATTCCATGGAGGCGGCATGGTTGATAACCCTCTGGACGTTTACGATGAGATCAATAGCGACTTTGCTGGCGATATAGAGCGAGAGCGCAATAACGCTGAGATGTTCACTAATCAGCGCGCTCAATGCTATTGGATGCTACGCGATAGAATGTTTAAGACCTATCTAGCTGTTGAGAAAGGCCATAATATACCCAATGACGAGCTAATCAGCTTTAGCAGCGCAATTAGCGAATTGACAGGATTAAGAGCCGAGCTATGTAGAATCCCGAGAAAGTACAATAACGCCTCTGGGCGCATTCAGATCATGAGCAAACCAGAGATGAAGAAACTAGGGATACAATCGCCTAACATGGCCGATGCTGTTATGATGCTACAAAAGCAGGTTGACATTTACGAAAATGACGACGACTACTACGAAGCCCCACAAACGCGGAGTACATGGGCATGAGCCTAAATCAATTGCTTGGTTATGTTGGCAAGAAAAACATAGCTTCAGAGATAGACGAAAAAGAGCTGGCTAAAATTGGCGAAAAGGTCATCGAGACAGCGCAGCGCGATCTTGAGACTATGACCGAGTGGAAGAAGTACGTAGATCACGGCATAGAGTTGTGCAAGCAAGAGTTTGCGCCTAAAGATGACTCAATGCCTAACGGCTCCAACTTCAAGAGCGACATTCTAACAAGCGCGGCTAATGCCTTTGGTAACAAGGCAATCGTTGAGCTTATGCGCGATCCTAATCTCATCAAGACTAGCATTATTGGCTCAGAGACAATTAAGAACGTGATCGAGCGCAAGCTGTCAGAGTCTCAACGAATGAAAGCCGAGCTTGAAGCTATACAGCCGCAAATTGATCAAGCAAAAGAATCAGGAATAGAAACAGCTGATCTTGAAGAAGACATGAAGAAAATCGCTGATGATATTGCCAATACTGAGGGCGAGATCAAAGCCAAGAAACAAGAGTTACGCATTAGAAACGAACGCGCTGCCCGTGTTGGTGTTTTAATGAATTGGCAGGTAAACCACGACATTCCAAACTGGCGTGAAGATATGGAAGCGATGATGTACTCGCTCCCGCTAGTTGGCACATTATTTAGAAAGTCGTTCTATGACGATACGCTAGGCTGCAATGTATCAAGCACGATCAAGTATCCTGATTACATTATCAATCAGCAAACCGAGAGCATGGAGCAGTGCCTTTCGTTTATCCACATTATGAACTTCTCGAAATCAGAATACGAAGCTCGTGTAAGCGCTGGCGTTTGGTCTGAGATTGATATTTACACCAAAGACGATGACGGTGACGCGGGAAGCAACGAGGCCGAAGGTTCAGCGACAAGTGAAGAAAACTGTAATAAATTCTATGAGCAATACGGCTGGCTAGATTTAGATGAGGACGGTGTAGATGAGCCTTATGTCATCACAGTACACGTAAACACTCGCAAGGTTGTCAGAGTAGCCGCACGATTCGCAGAAGACACCATAATCACTCGCTTTGGCAAAGAGCGTCCACAGCCATTCCTAAAAGCTCAGCGCGCACGCATTAAAAAGATTGAAGCGGATGCTAAAGAGTTAAACATTACCCCAGTATTCCCCGACCCAAGCGACACTACAGGCTATGAGGTTGTGCGCATCCTTCCGCGAGGGGTTATTACCAAGTACGGGCTAATCCCTAGCATTGATGGCACATTCTTGGATATCGGCTTTTATCACATTCTAGGCTCAACGGTGATGGGTGTGAATAAGACCACCAATGACCTGTTAGATTCTGGGTCGTTGTATAACAAAAATACAGGCGTTGTATCTGCTGATTTTAGGGGCAAGACTTCAGGCGGTGAAATCGCAATCGGTAACGGTAAATTTGTTAAATCTGATTTAAAAGCGGCACAGCTTCAAGGCGCGATGATATCGCTGCCCTTCAAAGAGCCTTCACAGGTTCTTTACGCATTAAGCGATAAGTTGGAAAACCAAGCACGTACATTCAGCAATTCAGTAGATGCAGGCGGGCAGATTCAAGCCAATACCGCACCGACTACAGCATTGGCATTGATTCAAGAGTCGCTAATCCAGCAATCAGCACACATGGCGAGAATCATTCGTTCAATCGGCAAAGAGGCGTCAATACTGTTTGAATTGACCAAAGACTACTTCAGTCAAGAAGACTATGTGCGCGTAACGGGTGACGATGCTGCTAGCATTGAAGAAGACTTTGATATTGACGGACTTACAATTGCGTGCGGAGCAAATCCTGAAATGTCATCACGGATGCAAAGAACCATGAGGGCGCAGGCAGAGCTTGAGCTATTTGATAGGGTTTTACAAACAGGCGGAAATCCTATCCCTCTTGTTAAAAATGCTCTTGCGGCTATCGGCACGGAAAACATGGATGAGATATACCCTAACGAATCCGAAATGTCGCCAGAAGAAAAGGCTCAAATGCAGCAAATGCAGGCTATGCAGAAACAGGCAAATGAAATGGCTCAGGCTCAACTACAGCTTACACAGCTTCAAACTGAGTTATTGAAAAAAGGCGAAGACCGCAAAGATCAAGAGGCAATCGCTGGTATTCAGGAGACTTTGGCGAAAGTTACAACACTTCTTGAAGAAGCCAGAAAAGTAAGAGCGGAAACAATTTTAACGCAAGAAAAAGCAGAAACCGAGCATACAAAAAATCAATTGAGCATCTACACGGCTACATCTGCGGAAATAGACAAGGCCGAAGCTGCGCTTGGTGCGCCAGATGCGATTATTAGCGGGGAAGCTGGCGTCAATGATATTGCTTCACAAATTCAGCAATACAGACAAGATCTAGGGCTTTAATCATGGCTAAAGGCAAATTTGTTTCTTCTATGATTGAGATGGCAGAGAAAGCAGGTCTTGATATGTCTGAGGCTGCGAGAATGGCTAGAGCTAAAGAGATGGGTTTTAATAACCCCACTCTTTATCATGGAACAAGCACCTTTAAATCTGACGGCGATCTTTTCTCAGAATTTGAAAAGTTTGAAGGTCAGGATATGACTCGTAGCGTATCTCGGTCTCCTGTGGGTAAGCTAGGGATTTCTCTAGCTGAACAGCCAAAGGTTGCCGAAGACTTTGCGGTTCAAGCGAGTCCAGAGGGTGGTTCAGGCGCGGCCATGATTCCAGTGAAGTTTCGTCATGATAAGATTGCATCTATAACACTCTCTGGCGATGAAACAAACGATGAGGTTTATGGTACTGTTGTTGATGCTTGGAAGCAGGGATTTGACGCTATCCAATTTAAGAATTATACCACGCCAGCGGGGACAAAAGGCAGTTTTGTTCTTGTAAAAGACCCAAATCAGATAAGAAGTGTTAACGCCGCATTTGATCCAGCAAAAAAAGAATCATCTAATCTATTAGCTGGATCTGCAACCATTGGCGGTATAGGTGGCGGAGCTGCGCTAATGGCAACGCCTCAAAACTCATACGCTGATTCATTGCATGACGTTGTAATGAAAGCAAAGCCTGCTACTCGCGAAATAATGGAGGCGCAGCGTAAGCGAGAGGATTATCTAAAGCAAATAGAGATGCTTAATCGTGATGATAATGCTATCCAAGCCCCGCAAAGTAATGCCGCGCTAAGTGTTGCTTCTGGCATGGATAGATACAACAAAGAGCGAAAGAAAAGATTAAACCCAGTTTTAGATTTTGTTCTTCCTGCCGGAGAGCTTCCTGTTGAGTACATGACAAAACTAGGATACGGGGACGAAATAACCTTTAAAGACAGGCTCAACGCCATACTGGGGATGTTATAATGTTTGATATTAAACGCGCTCACATGCTAGAGGCAATCGCAGAGCTTTCACAAATGGCTGGCATTGCAAAATCAGAGCTTGAGGCATTAAAAGCCATGAAACAAATGAAAGATGATTTAATAAAGCAAATTGGCGAAAAAGCCGCTGATAAGGTGTTCGATAATGTCACGAATGACTGATGACGCTTACCAGCTTTGGCAAGACAACGAAGTAACACACCTATTTCTTGAGCACGTAAAGCAAGAGCTAAACGGGCTTAGGTCGCAAGATAGAGTTGCTGGCGATTCGATAGAGAAGATCGCCTTCAACGCTATAGCAGTGCAGTCGCAAATTGACTGTTTAGAGCAAATCCTCAGTTGGAGGCCAGAGCATGGCAGAGATTAGACCATTAGGGCACTTGGTAGCTATAGAAGTGTTAGAGGTTGAAAGTAAGTCAAAAGGCGGGATTATATTCGCCACAGGAAAGAATGCCGAATTTGAGCAGGATGCGTGCGAGTTTGGGCGCATAGTAGAGTTTGGCCCTACAGCATTTTATGGTGTTACTGGCTGTATTCCTGAAAAATATCCAACTGGACACCCTTTTCACTCAATGAGTCCGCCAGAAATATGGGGTATCAAAATTGGCGATACTGTTGAGTTTAGAAGGCACGAAGGCAAACAGTCTGCCGTGAAGGGAAAAGAGCGCATTCGTTACATTAACGATACTCAAATAGTTGGAAGAATAATTGGCGAGGTGGAGCTATGAGCGCAGAAGAATTAATAAAAAGCACCTTTGGCGGAGACTTGCCTGATGCTGAAATCAATCAAGATGAGCCGGACGAAAGTAACGAACCGATTGAAAAGCCAGTCTCTAAAGGATACATGGACAAAGACGCTTGGGTCTCTGCTGGCAAAGACCCAGATGAGTGGGTTTCGCCTGAAGTATTCAAAGAGCGCGGCATTCGCATTGAAGAAACCAGCAAGTTGCGCAAGCAGCTATCGCAGATTCAGCAAGAAGCAGATGCGCGAATTGCTAATCTAAACAAACTTCACCGCATTCAGCTAGAGAACGAGCGTAACAAGCTGCTGGTTGACCGCGACAATGCTATCGAAACCGCTGACAAAGCAGAAGTTCGTCGTTTAGATCAAGCGCTTGAGAAAAACCAAGAGCTTCAAAAAGACCTGCAAGATACACCCCAAAAGCCGCCAGCGGTTGCCGAATGGGAAGCTGAAAACCCATGGATATACGATCCAGAAGACCCCCGCACTGCGCCAGCGATTGCAGCATTTACCGAGGCTATGCACTCTGGCAAAACAGAGGCTATGTGTATCATTGCTGCGGAGCGTGCTGCTGCGAAGATTAACGTATCTGCGCCAGTAGTTAAGCGCACACCTACATCTGCGGCAGACGCACCAAAAGCGCGTCAAGTTAGCGGTGGGAAGATTCAATTAAGCATGAAAGACCTGACAGCAGAAGAGCGCTATTTCAGATCGTTTTACGCCACCGAGAAAGAGTTTTTTCAGGCAGTTGCCGATCACCGATCAGGAGATAAAAAATGAGTGACTTATTAGATGCACAAGAACGCGACCCACGCGCAAAGCCTTCACGCAGCAAAGCAGAAGGTGGAGTGATTAAAGATGCTTACGGTAGAGACTGGGAGCGCCCCACGTTGGGCGATGTTGATTTTGTTCTTGGTGTACCTGATGGTTTAATTCCAGAAGGATTCAAGGCTTATTGGTTTAGCGATCAAACAGCCGGACGTATTGAGCGCAAGAAACGCGAGTACTGGGTTACCGTTACTGACTCGCGTGGTAATGCGATTACTCAACAATCGGGCGCAGGCAGAATGCATCTCATGATGATTGAGGAGAAATACTACTTAGAGGACGAAGCCTTGCGAGAATCGAAATATCGTGCTAGTGTAAGTGAAGTGCTAGAATCGCCAAACTTAGGTGACGGCATAGAAGCATACAAGCCAAATGGCTCAGAATCAAATAGTAAGTTAAGTATCTCTAAAGATATTAACGCAGTTCCAAAGCGGGACGTCTTCGCACCATTATAGCATTTGTCCAATCATGCGGCAGACCTGCCGGAATTTGAGCGGAAAGAGTTTCTAACTAATCTTTTTAAACTTAAATTTAGGAGGTCTGCTTATGGGCGGATTCACTTGCACTGGCTCGTTATCGAGCAATTATGATGGTAAAGGCCGTACTTATGCGGTTCCATCGTCTCACGCTTCAATTATCGCCATTGGCGACGTAGTTACTGAAACCGGAACCGCTGATGCAAATGGCGAGGCTCAGGTTGACGTTGCTACCGCATCGACAATTGTCACTGGCGTAGTTGTTGGAATTAAGCCTGACTTCTCAACCGAAGCATTAAGCGACATTAAGATTCCTGCATCTACTGCGGGCACTGTTATCGTTAATGTTGACCCAAATGCCGAGTATGAGGTGGATGTTTCTAATGGTCCTCTTGTATTGGCTGATGTTGGTCTTAACGCTAACTTAGTTGCTACCGCTGCAACTACTTCAGGCGGCCTTACCACTTCCAACATGACGCTGAACGCGACTGGTGTGGCAACCACCGCAACTCTTCAATTTCGTATTGTTAAATTATTGACAAATGCTGCTGGTGTTCTCGGTGGTCGCGCTCTTGTGCGCGTCAATAAATCTATTAACAACACTGGCGGAACAGGTATCTAATCATGACTGGAACTATTACTACTGGCAGTTTTCCACGATTACTGCTCGTTAAAAGTGTTAAAAACGTGTTTGACACAACCCATAAATCTTGGGAATCGTTCTTCGATAAGATTTATGAGATGGATTCATCCGACAAAGCGTATGAAGTTGCTGTTCAGACTCAATCATTTGGTTTGGCCAAGAAAAAAGGCGAAGCTGATGACATCGTTATGGATAGCATTCGTCAAGCCTACGCTCCTAAGTATGTTCATAACGCATACGGATTGGGATTCACGGTAACTCGTGAAGCAATGGATGATAACCAATACGGATTATTCAAGTCTGGCGCTAAAATGCTGGCTCGTTCATTTGCAGAAACCAAAGAAGTAGTTGCGCACGTTCTTTTGAATACAGCGTTCAGCTCAACTTCTGCGATGACTGGCGGTGACGGTGTTGCATTGTGTTCTACTGCACACTTGAACCCAAATGGCACTACTTACTCAAACCGTATGGCTGTTGATGCTGACTTCTCTGAGGCTTCTTTGGAAGACTTGTTGAAGCAAATCATGCGTTCAACCGATGACCGCGGCAAGGCGCACATGCTTAAAGCTGTTAAGTTGATTGGTCACACCGACCAGCAATTTGAGTTTGAGCGCGTGTTAATGTCTGCTAATCGTGTCGGCACTGCTAACAACGATATCAACGCTGTTAAATCTATGCGTTCTGTAGCTCAAGGTTTCATCGTTACCCCTTACTTGAGTACAAACAAGAAAGCATGGTTCCTGAAAACGGACTTTGATAATGGATTGAAAGGCTACAACCGCACTCCTCTCGAATTTGACGAAGACAAGTCATTCCTTAACAAGAACATGCGCTTCAGTGGCTATGAGCGTTATTCTTTCGGGTATCACTCGCCTCTTGGCATTTTCGGTTCAAACGGTGCCTAAAATAGGGGGCGAAAGCCCCTTATCTATTCAGAGATTCCAATTTTTGGCCGCAATGCGGTTCTGAGGATTTAAAAATGAGCTTATCTAATTACCCTTATGGTTTTTCAAACGGTGTGACTATTCGCGGGATTCCGCTGCAACAATGCCAGTCTGGGAAAGTATTCTACGTAAACAATTCTAGCGTATTGGCTGATGGAGGAATTGGTGGTTCAAACGGCAATGATGGTACATATCAAAAACCATTTGCAACCCTTGATTATGCTATTGGTCGCTGCACTGCCGGACGTGGCGACATTATTTTTGTAATGCCTAATCACGCGGAAACAATATCTAGTGCAACTGCGTTAAATTTAGATGTTGCTGGCGTTGCGATTATTGGGCTTGGTGTTGGTACATCTATGCCAACTTTTACATTTGATACAGCAACTACAACAACTATCCCTGTAAGTGCTGCAAATATCACAGTATCAAATTGCCGTTTTTTAGCAAACTTTGCTGATATTGTTGCGCCATTTACACTAACAACAGCAAAGAATTTCTGTTTGGACAAGCCTTATATTGGCGCTGTTTCGGCAAACATGAACTTTTTAAGCGTTGTTGATACAGACGCAACAACAAACAATGCAGATGGTTTATATATTGATAGCCCAACATGGATTGAGCCAGATCTAGCAACATTAAGTTTCGTTAAGTGTGATGGCATCAATGACAACTGGACAATAATTAACCCAAGAATGACGTTAGGGGTTAAGAATAACACCCCATCATTGATAGCTATCGCTACTGGCAAGTATTTGACTTCATTATTTGTTGATGGCTATTACATTTATCGCTTGAATACCGACTCTGCAACTGGGGCACTGCTAATTACTACTGACTCGTCATCTAACACAGGGCTAATTAACCATGGAGTATTCCAGCATGCCGATACAGCTGCTGAGGTGCTGGTTACAGCGTCTAGTGGATTTGGCTTTCATGATAATAGATCATCCGGAGTTGCTGGAGCCTCTACATATCTATTGCCTGCTGCTGATAGTTAATAGGCTGGGGGTATTTGCGCCCCCTAAACTTTTTTGGGGTAGGTTATGATTAAACAATATGTAGAAGCTGATTGGTCAGGCGGTGAAACTGCACCGCTGGCGCTAAATTGGCGAGGCGGTGAAGCGGCTGTTCAGGTTACTATTACAGGCACGATAAATATCGATATCGAGTCTAGTAATAGTGATTTGAATAGCGGTGATACAGCCAACTGGTTGGTTGATAGTTCTGCCAATGCTGGAGTCACTGCAAGCAAGTTTTTCACTTTTAATGCAGTTCCTCGATTCATGAGATTCAAGGTTAACAGCGGTGGAACTGGCGCTACAATTACTGTAGAATTGGTACAGAAAGATGTCTAATGGCGACTATAAGGTCGTCTGCCAGATCAGCGGCTTCGTGTGTTTGCGTAGCGAATGCCGTCGTCGCTGGGATGGTTTATTAGTAAGATCAGATTTTTGGGAGCCTCGTCACCCCCAAGATTTTGTAAAAGTTCCAAAAGAAGCACCACCACCTAAAGACGTCACAGGCGAGCCGCCTACTCAAACCATAGATGTTCCACCTATTACGGTCGATCAGCTTATATGAGCACAGGCGTTTACAATAAAACCGTTGGCAATTTGATTCGAGACTCTTTGCGAGCGGCATCAATATCCGGTATTGAAATAGCGGTTGAGTCATCAGACTTTGCTCAGGGTTTTTCTGCATTCAACGATCTTCTAGTTGCATGGCAAGCTAAGCAAATTCATATCTGGTCGGAGACTGAGGCGGTAATGCCTTTAAATTCTGGCCAATCTAAGTACGTTTTTGGTACTGCGCACGCATTTACTGATTATCAATATACTACCGCTGAAGCTGCTATTTTAGGCGCGACAACGATTGACGTAGGTTCGACCACTGGCGCACTAGCGGGTGATTTCATTGGCATTGAACTATCAACAGGCGTTAGGCAATGGACTACAGTAGATACAGTCACGGACGCGGATACCTTCGAGCTTACCGACGCATTAGAAGCGGCAGTAACAGATGGGGCAAGCGTATATGTATATCGAACTAAATGTGATATTCCTGTCCGCGTAACAAACGCACGATATTCTGATAGCTACACAGCCGATGAAATTCCAACTTGGCAAATCAGTCGCCAAGAATACTACGATCAAACCAGCAAGACCGCAAAAGGTGCGATAAATCAGTGGTACTACTCGCGACAGCTTACAAGCCCATATTTAAACGTTTGGCCTACCGCAAATAGCTGCACAAATTTGCTGAGGTTTACTTTTATCAAGCCTCAGTATGTGTCAGAAGATCAGGCTGAGAACGTGCAAGTGCCGCCAGAATGGTACAACGCTATCAAGTGGCAATTGGCTGCTGATTTGGGGGCTGTTTATAACATTGACGCCAACAAACAAATGCTACTGGAGCAAAAAGCGCAGATTTATTTAGATGATGCAATTGATAGCGATACCGACTTCTCTAGCATTCAATTTGTGTGTCGATAATGGCTCGTGTAACGTTAAACATATCAGAGGGATTTAATCGCGATGAGTCCTTAGCTATTGCTGCGACTGATTGCGTTAATCTATACCCGCATATTCCAAGCGGCCAAACTACTACGCAAGGCGGTGCAATTGGGTGCGCTGGAATTGAAGAAATAACAGACACAGAAGTTAATGCGTTTAATCGTGGCGGCATTGTTTTTAGTGATAAGCCTTATCTTGTGTGCGGGTCTAAGTTGTGGCGAATTGACTACACAACAGACTTGTCAGGCGTTCGCACTTATACCGCTGTAGATGTATCTGGCGCTGAATCAATTGAAGGCACTGCTAGAGTATCAATGGCAAGCAATGGCGATCAGATTTGTATTGTTGCGCCAGATTATTCAAACCAGTTTAATGCTTGGATTTACACGGTTGGCGGTGGTCTTGTACAGATTAGCGATGCAGATTTTGATGGTCCTGTTTTAGATGTTGATTATGTTGATGGGTATTTTGTATTCCCCAAGTCATCATCTAACGTGTGGTTTATATCTGCGCTCAGAGACGGATTATCGTATAACGCACTAGAGTTTACTAGCGCAGAGAGCGATCCTGACGCGCTTGTTACAATTGCCCCACTTAATGGGTTAGTGTATGCGTTTGGTCAAAAGACATTTGAGCCATACCAAAACACCGGAAATGCAGATTTCCCCTTTGAGCGTATAAGCTCAGGAATACAGCAAAAAGGGTGCTTATCTGCCGAATCGATGGTTGAAGTAAACGGGGCGCTAATCTGGATAGGCTCAGGAGATAACGAGCGCCCCAGTATACTTATGACCAATGGCGGCCAGCCGGAAAGAATATCAACGCCAGCAATTGAAAATTACATATACCAAGGCGGCATAGAGCCGCTTCGTCGGTCGTACGCAATGCGCTGGCATGAGCGAGGGCATACTTTTATTGCGTTCACAATCCCTAGCGTTTGCACGATTGTTTACGATGCAACCACTGGCAAATGGCATAGGCGAGAGTCGCTAGACAGATTTTTAAACCCGCAACCGTGGCGAGTTACTACTATTTTAGATGCTTACTCGGTAAAGATTGTCGGGGATGAGCTGAGCGGTAAAGTTGGTGTAATGGACGAGTCTATTTTTTACGAGTATGACTACGAAATGCAGCGGTATATTACAACGCCAGCGGTTGATAATGGCGGTCGTCCATTCAGCGTGTATCAAGTTGAGCTTGTTGCAGAGTCTGGAACAGCACCACAAAACGGGCAAGGATCTAACCCTAAAGTCGCGTTGAGTGTAAGCACTGACGGTGGCAGGACATATAAGCCAAAGATATATCGCAGTATGGGCAAGATCGGGCAGTATTTATACCCTATCTCATGGCCTGCTTTGGGTAGGTATCAAAGGTCGGTTTGCTTTCGCTTGGATATATCAGAGCCTATCAAAGTTGTTTTTGTAAAATTGGAGGCTGAAATTGGAAGTTAGGCCAATAGATAGAAATCAGCCTGTTGTAGATCAGATTGGTAGGCCAAAGCAAAACCTTCAGATTTTTTGCGACCAAGTTAAAAAGGCGATTGATTATTTTACTATTCCAGAGCTAACTATTAGCTCACTAGATGATCTACCTGCTCCATCAGGAGGGGTAATTACTATCCCAAATGATACATGCCTTAATATCGCTGGACATATAAATTTACAGGGGAATAGGATTATATGTTCTGGCGTCTGTGTAATTAAGGGTAGTAATGCCGAAACCGCCAGTATAACCAGCAGCTTGTCTAGTGGGGCGATGATATATTCCGAGTCAATTTTACAGCTTAGAGATATTACGCTATCGACAAGCGCATCTGCCTATTGCGTTGAGATTGATGGCACTGGCGATCCTTTAGCTGTAGCGGATTGGTTTGGTGTAAACTTTACGGGCGGGAAAGCGGCAAAATTAACGACACTCGGCAATGTAATTATTGTATTGATGGGGATGCTTTCGCCTGACAATGGTATAGAGTTTTACGGAACATTTGGAACAATAGCCTTAACTGAAACGCTTTTCTCAATATCTGGTTCCGGTAAAACGGCACTTAAATTTGATGCCGGAGTAACGATAAGCAGGCGCATAAGAGTTAGTTTTAGTGCGTTTGTTGTTTCTTCTTCTGCTGTAGGTATTGATGTTCCTTTATCTGTAACCATTCCAGATGACACCTATATTTTATTCTTTTGCAACTTTGCAGGTGGCGCAACCTACACAAGCGGATATACATATACATCACTTAAGTCTCGCTGGTACGAGAATAGAGGCATAAACAATACTTACCGAGCTGGTGAGTATTACGTTGAAAACAATGCTACAGCTACAGTCATTGGTGGTTCAGGCACTTATGTTAAAATGGCCGGAACCACTACAGCATTGGCGGCTAACTCAGGGTTCTCGCACGCAAGTAATCGACTGACATGCACATCTATAGTGAGTAAATTATACGATATCAAAGCCGTTATCACATTTACGAGCACTGTGGGCAATGTTATAGCGTTTAAAATATACAAAAATGGTACAGAGATTTTAGGCTCCAAGGTTAGAGCGACAGCTAACGCGGCAGGGCGAGAAGAAAATGTTGGGTGTTTTGGGTTTACCGAGCTTGGGCTGAATGACTATATAGAAATTTGGGTCACAAACGAAACAGCGGCAAACAATGTGGTAGGTGTAGATTACTCCCTTTTGGTGACTGAAAAATGAGTGTAGCACTAAAGAAAAATACTAATTTAGTTTCAGGTGTTAGGAGTAAAATTCTGGCTCTTGAAGAAAAGCTGAAGCAAATGGATCAAATAGATTGCCCAGTTAAGCATCATTTTTCTGAGGATAGTTACGGGCGAGAAATACTTCTACCTGCTGGCTCTTTGGTTATCGGTAAAATCCATAGGCACTCACATCTTAATGTTGTTTCACAGGGTGAATGCTATGTTCTAACCGAGGAAGGCATAAAGCATATTAAGGCGCCATATACATTTGTTTCACAGCCTGAGACAAAGCGCGTTGTGTATTCTGTTAGTGAAGTTGTATGGACTACAGTGCATGTAACTAAAGAAAAAGACCTAGCAAAAATCGAAGAGTACGTTATATCACCTACATATAACGATCTAAACCCATGTTTATTGAAAGAGGTGATTGTATGACTTGGGCGGCTGTAGCAGTAGCTGGATCAGCATTGATCGGTGCCGGAGCGTCTAAAAGTGCATCTGATAAAGCGGCAAAGTCGGCTCAGGCTGGAATGAATCAATCTAGCGCCATGTCCGAAAGCTCTAGATCAGCGGCAATTGATCTGTACAACAGATCAAAGCGGTCTGGCCGTCAGGGTCTTGTAAATGCTTATGACTTCTATCAGAAGAATGCGCAGTCTCGTTACCAGCCGATGATTGGCGGAAATACCATGGCTCAAAAAGTAATAGGGCAAGGCGCTACACAGGCAAATAATGCAATACTTGGGCTTCCTGTGGATATGTCATTTGCTAATCAGCCGCAGCAAGTGCAATACGATAGAAACTTTATGCTAGGCGGTAAACTTGCTGATGCTCCTGCCGACTTTGTAGACCCTGCTATTGCGCAAAAAGAGCAAGCGGCAGTTGATGCAGCGGCAGCAGCAAAAGCCAAAGAAAAAGAAGAAGGCTCACTCGCATTTAGGTTAGACCCTAAAAATGCTTGGAGCAATCCAAACAGAGATATTAAAAAATTAGGCAAAAAATTAGGGTTCTAATATGGCGCTTCCAATTGTTGGTAGAATAGCTACACCAAATCCGTCCGCCTATGTTGCTGGATCAACAAAAAGTTACACAAGCGGCAGCAATGGATATGCTGGCGGGCATCCTTCTCCGTCTGCTCCTTTAACTGGCGGAGGTCTCCCAGTTGCTCCGGTTGCTGGTCAAACTATAACGCCAACACAAAATGTGCAATATGGGCTGGCTGGCTCAGAGGCTGCATTGACTGGCGGCATGGCTGGCGCTCAATCAGCGCTATCATCTGGAGCATATGGAGCCGAGGCTGCTTTAACTGGCGGCATGGCTGGCGCAGAAGGCGCTATAAATTCGGCTCTAGGCACATCAATTGGGATGGGTAATCAGGCATACCAAGATGCAGCGCTAGACATAAACAAGGGTTACAACAATGCCGCAGAGGATTTGGCAGCGTATAGAAGGGCAATGAATAACAGAACGTTGAGCCTTAATACTTCGCTCGGATCTGAATCTGTCAATGCAATAAATCAGGGCGTTGCGGCATTTGACCCTTATAGTCAAGGCGGATCAAATGCACAAAAGTTATATGATGACTTAACTGGCGTAAATGGTCAGCAAGCACAGGCAGCAGCGCAAGCCAATTATCAAAACTCACCTGCATTGCAGTATCAAATGGAGCAGATGCAAAAGCAGGTTGAGCGTAGCGCAGCGGCAAAAGGAGGACTAATGAGTGGTCGAGCAATGCTTGAACTTCAGCGAAACGCACAAGGTTTAGCATCACAAGACTATTTTAAAAATCTTGGAGCCGTTGGAGAGTCTGCAAATCGCGGCCTAAGTGCGGCATCACAAATTGGAAATCTAAGAAGCAATCAAGCTCAAATGGGGGCGCAATTGCAAGGGATTGGCTTGCAGGCTCAGGCTCAATATGAAGCACAGAAAGAACAAATAAGAGCTGATATAGCGAGTAAAATATCTGCTCTTTCTGAATCTCGCGGATTAACGCTTGGCGGTATGAGGACGGCACTAGGGCAAGGCGCTGCCGCTGCAACAATGGGCGCAGGTCAAAATATAGCAGGCATTAGATCGAGCACAGCCGGAGGAATTTCTGACATAAGATTTAACGCAGGGAGCAATCTTGCTGGCATGAAATATGGGTATGGACAAGATGTTGCAACTGGCAGATCTGCGGCTGGTCAAGCAATTGCTCAAAATGCTACCCAAGCGGCAACTAATATATCTAATATGCTAAACCAGCAAGGTATTGGCGTTAGTGATATGATGAGCAAAGATATATCGAGCATTACTGATATGATTTACCAGTCCGGAATGCAAGATAAAGTTGACATGCAAAACCTAGCCGCGCTTATTGCGAATATCAACGGTGGTCAGGCTACAAATGTAATGCAGGGTAATCAGGCGATAGGTGCAGCACAGGCGGCAGGTAGTTTAGGGATAGGAAATGCTGCACAAAATGCAATGCAGCAGGGCATACAGTTGGGCGCTTTTAACAATCAACCAGTTAATTACAACAGTGCTCAATATAATCAATCATTTAACGACATGCCATTTAATAAGGGGTAGCGTATGGCTTTTGACGGACTACTATCACAAATTGCAAACCCTCAAATGGCTGATATAGCTGGAGCTATAGACTATCGCAAAAAGCGTTTGCAGGATGAACAGCAACGCCAAAAAGATGAAAAAGTAAAAGAGCTTATAGGTAAAGCTATACCGCATTTGCGCGAAGGCTCCACCATGCACGAGCTTGCAACTACCGACCCTGAAAGATTTATGATGGTTGGAAAAGTTCTTGGGATTCCGCTAGATCAAGCAAGCATGTTCGAACAAGAGGCTAGAGACGTTCGTCAAATTGCAAAAATTATGCAGTCTGACCCAGAGGGCGCGATTGGTTACGCTGACACGTTAGCAGCAGAACGCGAAAAAATGGGGCTAGACGCATCAAAGATGCGCGGATGGGCAGAAGGCGCAAAGGCTGACATAGGCAAAGCCAGAAACATTATAAACATGATGGATGGCATGCTTAATCGTGATCTTATTGAGCAAGAGAAAATGGCTGAGCGGAAAATGCGAATTGGTGAGCGTCAAGTTGACCTTCAAGAAGCTGAGCTTGAGCAGAAGGCAAAGCAGATTGCTATGGGCGGTGGCGAAAATGCTGATGTTCAATCATCTAACATTCTTGATGACGGCACAGTTATTCAGGTGCTGAAAAACACACAGACTAGGGTTATTGACCCTATGGGCAATGTGTTGTCAGGACAAGCTAGAGCAGATGCTATCAAGGCGGCACAAGAATATGGGGCAGATATTCAGGCATCTAGAGCTGGTGGTAGAACTAGAGCTATGGAGACTGAGAAGGGTAAAACAGGCCGAGAAAATGAATACATAGATCAGGGGGCATCTGCTGCGCAATCTATTCCAGTTATGAAAAGGGCTATATCTTTGCTTGATTCTGTTGAATCAGGAGGTATAGATAAAGCTGCAATAGCCGCCAAGCAGATGTTTGGTGTTGAGAGTGCAAATGAGGGGGAGCTTTCGTACCTTCTTGCAAAAAATGTATTAGGACAGCTTAAGGGCACATTTGGCGCTGCTTTTACTGCTGCGGAGGGTGATAGACTTGCCACTATTGAGGCCAACTTAGGAAGAAGCCCTGCGGCAAACAAAAGAATTATTGCTCAAGCGTTACAGATAGCTGAGAAAAAGGCAAAAAGAGGCATTGATGCTGCTGTAAATACTGGTGATGATTTTGCGGCAAGTGATATAGAAGAATACATGAAAATGGATTTATCGCCAGCAAAACAACAATTTACACAAGAAACAGCAGCAGAAAGGTTTGCGAGGTTAAAAAATGCCAAGTAGACAAGAATGGTTAGACATAGCTGAGCAGGCGCTAAGAGAGGGCGACGAAGCTACTGCACAAGCGGCAATGGATGAGGCGGAAGCGGCTTCAGGAAATCAATCAGTGTCGCAATCGCCACAAGATCAATCTATTGCCGGAGGAATAAATCAGGCAATTCTATCTAATCCAATTGGGAGAGGGGCTGCTGAATTTGCCTCATCATTCAATCGTGGTGCGCTTGGCCTTGTCGACGTTGCAACTTCGCCAATAAATGCTGCTTTAGATGTTGCTGGATCTGATTATCGTATACCTTCTGCTGTTGAGTCTCTTAAATCTGCCACACAAGGCAATTTCATGGAGCGGGGGCTAGGCCGCGATGTTGTGCGCGGTGTTGGCGAAGTCATCCCTTCTGGCGTTGCTGTTGGTGGTGCAATTCGGAGTCTAGCAGCACCAATGACAGGAGCTGTAAGCGGTCAAATTGGAAATGTTGGCACGCTTCCTAACTTAGCTTCAGGTTCGGAGTCTGTAGGCGCTGGCGTACTTCGTCAAATGGGGCAATCTACAGCCGCACAAGATGCTGTTTATTCCGGTTTGTCGGGTGGTGGTGGAGCTATCGGGCGTGAGTATGGTGGAGATATTGGTGCTGTAGCAGGTTCAATTCTTGCTCCGGCATCCGCTGCAACTGCAATTGCGGCTCCAAGAATGATAAAGGCAGCTATTGAAAATGCAGGAGAGGTGGCTCTTACAAAAGAGGCCGCCCCAACAATTGAATCGTTAAAAAATACCGCCAGAGGGGTGTATAAAGAAATTGATGACCTTGGTGCTGTTGTTAGTTATAGCCGCTTTGATGGACTTGTCGGGGATTTAAAATCAACAATAAAAGGCGAGGGGTTTAATAAAAAAATACATCCTAAAGTTTCAGCGGCAATGGATGAAATATCTTCTGCTTCTGGCGTAAATCAAAAAGTTACAAATATCGATACGCTTAGGAAGGTTGCAAGATCTGCTGCTGCGAGCATAGAGCCTGATGAGTCAAGAATAGGAAATATAATGGTGTCAAAAATAGATGATTTTATGGATAACATAAAAGATTCTGATTTGATCAATGGCTCATCTGCAAACGTAGGCGATAAATATCGGCAAGCAAGGCAATTATGGCAACGAGCAAGAAAAGCAGAAGATGTAGATTTAATTATTGATAAGGCAAAAAATCAGGCCAGTGGTTTTGAGAATGGACTAAGAACACAATTTAGATCGCTTTTAAATAACAAGAAAAAAATAAAAATGTATACTCCTGACGAAGTTGAGGCAATTAAAAAAGTTGTTAGGGGTGGAGGGGTAGAAAATACAGCAAAAGCTATAGGGAAATTTGGATTTAGTGAAGGTCAGGCAACAAGTATGCTGCTTGGCTCATTGGGTGTTGCAGGTGGTGCGGCTGTTGGCGGAGGGGCTGGCGCTGTTGCTGTTCCACTTATAGGCCAAGTGTCTAAGAATTTGGCGCAAAAACTTACAAGAAATAACGCAGAATTGGTTAGTCACATTGTTAGGTCTGGAAAAGACGCAACCGCAATAACAAAATCTTATTTTTCGGTGGTTCCTGCATCCCAAAGAAGCCCGTACGAATTGGCCGAATTGCTGCTATCAACAGGCGCAACAGATAGTATAAGAATTCCGGCAAAAAGTGATCCATTAAAGAAATTTATTTCTGAAGTTGGTGTTTTAATTGGAGCAGCACAAAGCCAAAAAGAGGATAAGAAATGACAGAACGATTTTACGCCCCATTTCAGCGGTATCTAACCACTGATCTAAAAACACTTCCAGCCTCGTTATTATATTTTTACGAGAACGGAACCACTACGCCAAAGACAGTGTATCAGGATCCTTTTAAGGTTACGGCTCATTCAAACCCTGTTGTTGCTGACTCTAGCGGAAACTTTGCGGCTATCTTTCTGGATGGAACTTACACAGTAACGTTGAAAAACTCGGCAGGTGTAACACAGAGCGGGTGGCCAGTTAATAACGTTGGCGGTGAACAGATTGAGGGGCAATTTGATACATGGTCAGCTCTTACATCTTACTCGATTGGCGACTTAGTAACTGCATCTAACGGACTTCGGTTTGTGTCTTTGCAGAATTTGAACTTAAACCACGAGCCTACTATTTCTCCAAGTTACTGGGATGAATTACGCCTAACTCTTGAATATAATGCGCTAAGCGATTATTCATCTGGCGATAGAGTTTTTTTTGGAGGCTATCAGTACATATCACTGCAAAGCTCTAACGTAGGCCACACGCCTTCAAATAGCAGCTTATGGTGGAAACGAATCAAAGAGTATTCAGACTGGAACAGCCAGACAACTTACTCATCTGGCACTTATGTGTTCGACGGTGAGGAGAGATATGTTTCTGTTCAGGGGGCAAACACTAATCACCAGCCTAGCACAGACACAACATATACATGGTGGAAACCAGACTGGCAGGCTATACCATCTTTAACTCAAATCAAGCAGGTTAGCGGTGGAGGCACTTTAACTGCCTATTTCGATAACGTGATTATGGATGGTAATACCGGATACTTATTGCCATTGGCAAGCACAATCCCAAACAAAGGGTATATCGTCATATCTAAATCTGACATAGCTAGAGGCTCATCTCCCATATTTTCTCGTTCTGGTGCCGACACTATCGCATACTATGGCGGCACAGAAACTGCGGTTGAGATAGATGTCGGATGGGCTGACACAATGATTTTATTTTCTAACGGCACTAATCAATGGAGCTTTTAACGTGACTTTAAAAAGATCGACTATGGTTCCAAATGCATCTGGCACAAACATTGGTGACACAATGCAAACCGCTGATTTAGGCGCATCAATCACCAAAATAAATGGTGAGGTGTGGGGGCGCTCAGGTGTATTTTTCAATCCTGCGACATACACAACAGCGGCTACTATTGACTATTTGAAAGCTGTAGGTAATGCGTCTACGCAAACAACATCGTATGGCAGTGTTGGCTATGGTGACATAGCTACAGATGGTAGCGGCAGGTGGGTTATCGCTTATGGCGACGCCACTAATGTATTAGTATCTACAGACAATGGCGCAACTTTTACAGCGGTTGCTCATAGTATTGGTGGTGGTGCTCTGTGTACGTCTGTTTGCTTTGACTCTACTAACAACGTATTTATTGCCGCTGGTAATTCTTCAACTCAATTTTATGTATCAAGCGTTGCGCCTGCATCCGTCGGCAGTGCGTGGACAGTTAGGGGAGGTATGGCTATTACATCAGGAACTGCCAGCACAGCAAAAGTGCGCAGCTCTGGCGGTGTTAGTGTTATTGTTTGCGGTGCAGGAACTACAGGAAATGCGTCGAGATCAACAAACGGCACAACGTGGTCAGCAGTGAATTTAGCCGTTGCACTTTCGTCATCTTTGGGTGCATCTGGTGTTGAATATGTAGGCAGCAACATATGGCTTACTAGAGCTGATAACAACTCATCATCAAATCGATCAACAGACAACGGAGCTACATTTTCGAGCGTTACATATCCTGCAAATTTTGTCGGAATTGCAAAAAACAGTTCGATCATTTTGGCCGTAGACACAAACAGCAATTTTTACACGTCAACTACTGGCGCAACTGGTAGCTGGACGTCTCTAGGCAAATTGATGGGCGCTGGTTATGCTGTTTTTCAGGCTGTTGGTGGGAGCTTATGGACTGACGGCACAAATTTTTATTGCTCTATTTCTAGTGGATATGCCGCAAATTATGCTGTTGACGGCAGGATTGCGGTAATTAACAGCACTGCAACAAGCGTAAAAATTAGGTCTGTAATCGGTCGATCTTGGGCTGACGGCACAACATCAGCAGTTAAGCAGGTTTTAGGTGTGTATACAAATGGCGATTTTGTTTTAGCTCCAATGGTTAGTAATACTGGTGCGGTCTACGGCAATTTCAGCACAACTACAGGAGTCGGGATTCCTGTTGCGACTAGCTCTCCAAGCAGTGCAATTTCTCCACCACCAACAACTTACGTGAGGATAGCATAATGAGTGATGTAGTTTTTGTTTCTGGCGGGCAATCGCCAACACATAAAACCAAGGGGATAAGCCTAATCGAGTGGCGCACATTATTTCAGCCAAACGAGCCATTTTTAATTGATGAGCTTGAGGACAATATAAACAACGCATCGTATTCGCTCGTAGTTGGTGGCGTTAGTCTTGACGACACTGCAACATTGCTTGGCTTAACTGTCACATATAGGCAATTTTTAAGAACATGCTTTAAATCATTTAATCAGGCTCAAAAAAGCGGCATAGATGTTGATAACCCGCTTGTGCTTCCGAGCCTATACTGCTTTGAGATTTTTGGTCTTATCGCTGCTGGCCGAAAAGAAGTAATTATTCAAGGGGTGCCACTATGAAATATCTAGATGCAATACAATCACGTTACGAATTATTAGTGCCGATCAAATTACGCCTTTTTATTGGGATGATGGTGGCCGCAAATAGTGCTGCACTAGCTATACTTTTGGCGTGTAAATTTGCAGATTTTGAGATAGGATATAATCAGGCGTTGGCATTATTTTTAATTTGCCGAGTTTGTTTATTTATGGCAAACCCTCAAATGAAGCTAACAGATGAAAATGTTGCATTTATGAGTTCGGAGCGTACAAAATGGAACGTAGAAACCATTCGGGTTACATTAGTAACGTGGGCAATTGTCTCGATAGGATGGATATTCTTGAAATTAGTAAAATCTATAATGTTGATGATGCCTTGGCTAAACAATTATTTAATGAATTAGCAGATGAGATAGAAGTTGTATTTAGGTCTATAGACGAAATTGAGCAAAGTGGCAATATAGACTATCTAAAAGCGATCTATCACTGTTTAGATCATGTACAAAAAGGTGGTACAATTGAAACATTTAAACCACTTGTAAGGACTCCAACGTATGCCGGACAATCGCGAAGAAATAAAAGCAGGCATAGAGCAATGCACTAGCAGCCAAGAGCGACTTGTCGCGGCCATGATTAGCAACAAGTGGCTTGAAAATAGAATCAATGAAATATCTAATCTTGTGCATAAGAACGATGAAAAGCATACAAGAGCGTATGCAAATCTTCAAAAGCTAATTGCAGATAATGATAAAAAACACACTGATGCAATTGAGTTTTTGCGGGTTGAGTCTAACGGACATTACAAATCATTATCTGTCCAAATTGAAACAGTAAACAATTCTGTAGAGCGCCTCACTAAAACATTAAAACCATATCTTGATAAAGCAAACAGGGTTAAAGGGATTATTTATAAATGGTCTCCACTTGTAGCGCTTTTATCTATAGTTGGATGGGCTATAACTATTGTAGCTGCTGACAAAATAGGAATGTTTTTCGACATAGCAATCAAACTATTGTAGGTTTAATAATGGCTGGATCATTTACTATATCTCTACTTCGCAACCCTTCTAGTGGCGATTTAGAAAGCACATACAACCCAACGCCAACGCAATATACCGTTACTGGTAGCGGGTTTGGAACTAAGCTAGCGCAAACTCCTGCCATAGTAGAACGCTTTGCTACAGGCACAGAGGGGCAGTTAGTCAACACTTATGATCCTACTTGGATTAAGTATGGCTCGCAGAATATTGGAGCCTATATAACTGAGCTTAACCCAAGGTACTCAGGGGCTAAATCAGCAGCAAACACTTTTACTCGTGGTGAGTTTTCTACAAACTATAAACAATACACACCAACTAGATCAGTATTTTTATCGTATTATTCAAGGATATCTCAATGGGAGACTCCTGATTACGGTGTAATTAAGTTGTCGCGAATCACATCTAGTTCAGCATCTGGTGGTGGTGGTGTCTATAACGGTTTGGGTGGTACCTCAATGGGTGGCAGCGATCCGGATTCAGGAACAGGCTATGCATCAACGAATGATGCGGCAGGTGTTAGTGTAACATCTAGTATATTTCCATACTCAACATCACAATGGCTTAGGATAGAGCATCAATTATATTTAAGTGACCTAGACACAGCTAACGGATTTTTTACAACTATGGTAAATGAAACTTTATACCAAAGTCTTTCTGGCAGAATATCAAGAACTACTGCAACGCAATTCCTACAAGATACGCTTTTAATGGGTCTTGAACACGCAAACCCTAATAAGTTTCACTACGTTTCTACATTAACTCCCTTTGCTAATTACACTGTCACTGTAAACGGAACACCGAGAACATATACAGCCGATGCAGACCCGACCGAAAATGAAATAATTACGGGTTTAAAATCTGTATTGGATGCGGCAGGAATATCAAATACTCGAAATGGAAATGAATTAGCGGTAGACCCTAATGCATCAAGTTATTCGTGGGGCGCTGGATTTACACAGATAGAAAGAACTCCAATCGTACAAAATACAGATATATTCTTGGATACATCACTACAACGATTCGTGCTTACAAATAATGCAACGTATGCATCGGCAACAATTAAAGAGCCTCAAGCGTACACATCTTGGTCAGACACAGAAGTTGATCTAACTCTATTTGCACCAACTATCACAGGCGATAGACACCTATTTTTTGTGACACCCAACTCTACGGGCGGTGATGTTGCAACATATTTCGGGATTGTGTAAATGAAATACATTAACATTATTTTTAGGTCTACATTTCACACCCCTACAGCATCAGGATGGAATGTTATCCCAACTGCATCAACTGGTACATTTGCGCTGAATTACAGCGATGGCAGCTCTTCTCCTTTTTCAATAAATGTTAGTGTTTCAGCCACTACAAATTTCAATAACTCTGCCTATGCAAGCGGTGATAAGCATGGGATACCGCAAGATGTAATCAAAGCAACTGGCAGCTATGTAAGCTCAACAGCGAGAGTGATGAGCATCACTAGATCAGATGCGACCTCTGTAGATACCGTAAAAGTTTGGGGTGCAAGCTCAGTAAACGATGCAAACAGACAGGCAAGATGGACTATTGAAGGCGCGACCGTAGATCACGATGATAGAAACTACGGAGCGGCAGCGCCATCATCTTTCACTGCAACAGGTGCTACATGGCCGATAGATTTATCAGCAGTTAAAGTTCCAGCCGCATCATTCGGCTACCCTAATGTTATACAGCTAGAGATTCCCGACACAACATATTCTGTAACCGCTGCAAACTCTGGCAATCCGATAAAAGCAGGGGCAACATTTACCGCTACAACTGCAGGGTTTACAACTGTAACAGCGGGTACGCTAGGCGGCAAATCATTAACAGGCGTTTCATTTGGTGCAAATACAGTGACTGCTACAGCGCCTACACTTGTAGATGGTGGCACACTATACGAGCCAGATACAGCACAAGATTTAATTTTTACTGATGGCACAAATAGCAATACTCCATTTTCTGTAACTGCTGCATCACCGGATGGCATGGCTAGCGTAGAGCTAACTAATCCAGTGTTGGGCAACGATAAATATATCCCTTATTGGATGGCGTCACTTGGATACACTCCTGTTGCTGGCGATAGAATTATCTATGTAACTGCTGATTGCACGGTCGGTGCCGTTGGTGATGTTACTGCGCCTGATCCAGTAACTACAGAAGTGTGGCTATGGCAAGCAAGTGGCGGGACTTTGCGCAGCTTCGACATGACGATTGACGAGAGCGGTGTAACTAACGTAGGTGGTCTAACATCCGATGGACTTACTGCAAGCGGGCTAACATCATCAGGATTAACGTCATCTAATTTGTAAAAAAGCCCGTATGAGCAACGGGCATCAAGCAGGGAATACGCGGGAGTTTAGTTCGCGCACAAAGAAGTTTAATCCGAAAAGTATTTATTTGATATCCTAAAATCTTCGGTTAATTCGCCTTCTATTTTTATGTCGCCAATTCGTCTTGATTTTATCTCGTCGTCAACAACATTTAATAGCGTATATATAAACCATGCGCTAGATACTATGGTTATTACTGCGATTGTATTTACAAGCAAAAAAGGCCAATCTGACAAAATAGATACAGCATCACGATAGATTGGCCAAGCATAATGCCAGCCGATTATGCCAATTGATGACATTACGCATAAAAAACATAATTTACTAAAGCTCATTTTAAGACCTATACTTAACTGTCAATTTGTTAAATTCTTCAATGCTTCGGGATGCTATCAGCAATTTTTCAATTACTTGGCCGAGAGGTGTTAGTTTGTGATCTCTCCAAAATCCCTCATATTCTAACATTTCTACCGCTGTCATTAAAACATTCCCGTGATATGACTTACCTTTTAAGATGTAATTCATGCCTGTTATCATCTCAAGCATTGTAGAGCGTGTTTGATCTAGCGCAGCAGTAGTTCCATCGATTTTAGATTGCGCAGCAGTAAGTAGCTTTTGAGCGTGGTATAACCTGCCTTTGTACGACTCAGACGCGGCTTTTACTTCCTGCAATTTTTTTTGTGTTTTTTGCAGCTCTTTTATGAGAGGTTCAATTTTCATATCGTTCATTTTATTTTATCCTTTGCTGGTGGCAGGCCAATATTTGCTCTATGTCTGTCGCGTATCTTTATTGCCTCGTCTAGAGGTACTGGTTCAGAAATCATAATAGTTCCTATGCACACACTATAGAGATCATTTTTTCGCTTAATCAAATTCATGTAGCCATTTTTGTTTGTTGTCTGCTTTATAATTTTGGGCTGCCGCTGAAGCTCAGAAGGCACGTTAAAAACGGGAAGTTTAATTGTCGACTTTGGCTTTATAGAATCAACTTTTGGCACCTCTTTAAGTCCATTCTTCGTTAGCCATTCTTGCGTTAGTCGTTCGTTCTCTTCTATCTCCGCGTGCTTGATATGAGCACACGGGAACTGAAGACCTGTAAACCGTTCGTCTAAAATTCCCATGATTCATCTACTCAATATATTTATCGTGTTCGATTGCAAAGTTTTTTATAGCGTTCTCAATCCACTCGTTTGCCAGCGCGCATTTTTCCAACATGGTTTTTTCTATTCCCATGTCGCGGGTATATCTAGCCACGGTTATGCGGTGGTGCATAGGTATGGCGCTGTCAATGATATGTATTGATCTATCATCCCAAGGCTTTAGTAGTTCTTCTGGAGTATCTACTGCACAGTAGGCTATTTCCCACTCTGGCAGATCAAACAGGCACATATATCCGCGAGCCTGCCATTCGTAGCCTTTCTTGTCAGCCTCCTCGGATGTGAGCGGAAACGTCAATAAAGACCATGCAACTTTAATGTCTACGCCTTTCTTAGAGTGAGCAGCAACTAAATCAGGCTCTCCCGTTATGATTCCGTTGTTTCTGCGCCCATTGCTTTCAATCTTTTTTAGATCGTAAAGGAAAATATCGTTATACAATTGGATTCCGGCATCTTCACACATGCGCCCTTTCTGTATTGCCTGCACATCATCCAAATTCTTGCGCACACCAAAAAGCGTCTCTCGCACAATTTCAATCATTGCAGTTTTTGCAGTATCGCCAAAAATCTCTCCTTTGGTTTTTGAGCCTGTCATTATCTTGTCTATTGAGCTGCATCTAATCATTGCTTCACCTGCTCATTCAATACTTTTATTTGCGATTCTGTTAGCTCAAACCCATGCAGCAATTTTTCTTTTGTGTATTCGCCACTGTTTATTTTTGCAATTACACCAGCGAGGCGACTATCATTTATAGGCTCTTTTTGATGCTGAATTGGCGCTGATGATTGTGCGCTTTGGTCTTCGTTTTCATCTTTTGGCAAGCGAAGCTCTCCTTTGTGCCATAGCTCAAGTGCGCAACCAAAACGCATAGCGGCATTTCTAAGAGCATCACCAATAAGCTCTTTGATTGCATCTCCTCCGGTCTTTCCTGTTGCATCTCCATACCCAAGGCGCGTAACTCCAAGGATTGTGAGCTTTATCCATAACCCGCCTATATTGTCTTTTGCTGGCAATCCATTGGCATCAAGCGCTAAAGGTTCCCACGACCATGCAGGGTCTACATTAAGCAGTCTATCGGTTATTGCAGCGTGACCAACGTAGTCAAGGTGTACGACTTGCGGGTGGTGCCATCCTCCACATATTTTGCATCTAACGCCTTTGCTTATGTCGGCTTTTACTGCATCGGTTTGCGCCTTTGTTGGCTTTGGTAGCTTGCCAACTTGATGCGGTTCAAATGGCGCCCTTAATTTTTCAAAGCCTGCTCTAATAATATCATCCGACATTTAAAACTCCTGAGATTCTAATTTTGATTGATCTTGTTGATAGGCGTACCCCATTACATACGCCTCTCCCTTACTTTCGTCACACGCTATACCGTTTTTACAGTCGATACAGCCTTGCGCAAATTCGTCTAAATCGTCATCCATATATCACCCCACCACAAGCGAGGCCATCATTCGAGCCTCTGCATCTATATCATCGTTAGACATGCCAGCTTTTTGCAATCCGGCAACATCAAGAATGTATTTTTTACCGTCGCGCCCGCACTGAAATAGTCCAGCACGCAGCGCATCGGCCACGTTTTGAAATGTAGCGCGCTGCCACATAAGCTCGGCATGGTCGAAGTTATACCCCGCAAACTCGTTGCGCTGGCTTTCGTGCCTATCGCTATCAGCAATGCTTTCTCTGCGCGCCCAATCGTCAGAATCTTCGTAATTATCAAGCATTTTATAAACTCCAGTTTTGTTATTGAGATTACAATGTAAAGCATTGATCTTTATAAGTCAAACATTATTTCAATAATAATCCTTTATCTTGTAAAATAAATAACTTTACATATTTACATAATGTGTTATATTTAAATCTAAACAAGCGGAGGAAGTATGGCAAAACACTTAAACAAGCAAGAGATGCTCGACGCAATACGTCGAGAAATAAAGATAGTTTTTGGCAGCAACAAAGAGGCAGCGCTGTACTTTAAAGTAACGCCAATGCGTATCACGCAGGTGCTAAGCGGTGACGAAAAAGAAATAGCTCCATACCTGCTCAATTTTATGGGCTATAGAAAGGTAGAAGTAGAGTCAAAATACGCTAAGGAGCCGAAAATATGACTTGGTTAGATATTTTAAACGAAGGCGAAATAAAAATAGCAACTTACCCAAAGAGAGTAATCGCCTACTCTGGGAATCACTCAGTAAGCATAAAAGTTGACGACAGTAAATCCATTGTTGATGCAATTGATCTTGCTGTAACCGAATGCTACGAATTTGCTAGAGGTCAAAATGCTACTAATTAACGAACTAAACGATCGCACAGAAATGGCATGGACTCGCGAAAAAGATACGGGAACAGGCTTCTTAACTGCAAATACTGGCAACTACAGCTTTTTTGTGGACGAAGAAAGGGATTCAAATACATTTTACTTGTCTGTTACAGCGCAAAATTACGACGAGTCTTTGATGTTTGGAGCGGTGATTGATCTGGTCGAGCATCTAAATAGCAAGTATCAGATTTGATTGCTGCGACTGGTTACATTTACATAGCGAGCAAAAAATGAAAATTAAAAACGATGATTTAGAAATGTTGTGGATAGGTGCTTTTCGGTATTACTTAGGCCGCATGACTATTTCAACGCACAGCTTTGCAGAAAGTTTAGTGCAGCATTGGGGCGCAATTCCAGATAGGGCAAAAGTGGTCATTAAGCGTGATTTGGAAGAAGAAATTAAGCGTGATGATCGTGACCGTGAGCGCAGCAGTGAACACAAGGCGCTAGGCCATGACTGCGACTCTAAAATGTGGCGCGCTGTTTTTGGTGTGATTAACAAGTGAATGTAACGCTAAGTTCAGCGGTGCCCTTGGGAATAGAAATTAAATGGCGTGATGGTAATAGCATCCGCGCTGCAACGACTTGTTATGACCAATTAACGGAGTGAGATATGAGTTTTGACCGATATAAAAATGCAGTCAAAGATGAAGACGGAAAGGTAAAAAACTTCACAATCAAATTACAAGGTAAGTCCTATCGGTGTCACTGCGGTTGCAATGTTTTTCACAAGCCGAACAAAACACGATTGGATATTTACCGTTGCAATTCGTGCGGTGAAACTTTTGAAACAGAGTAGTCATAACGCCAAGTTCAGCGGTAAACAAACGAGGATTCAGAAATGAACGAAGATATAAAAGATTATAACGGTATTAGTGCAACGGAAGGTTTATCCATCGCTGCAAGCGCGAGCTGCAACGGCTTGTTAGGTTTTAGCGACAAGGATTTACTTACACTTGCTGCAAAAAGCATTGATTTATATTTAGAGTGGGATGACAGACCGCGCGAGTGGCAACCAGTGAAAACATGTCGCTCTTGGAATCCGCTAGAAGATGATGGCGATGCTTTGCGGCTTGCTGTTGCTTTAAAATTAAATGTTAAAACGCCAAATATTGATAGTTGCATAGTTAAGGACTGTTATGGTCGCTTATTATGGGTAGGAACAGGTGAGGACTTTGCAAAAGTAACTCGTAGGGCAATTGTTATGGCTGCTGCACAATCCATACAGGGCTAAAACTTAACGCCGTTATAAATTGCGGCGGTACAAGCTAACTAAACGTGGAATTCTATTTCCGTCAATTTAATAACAAAGTTATGACCAACTAAACGAAGTGGGAAAGAAATTATGAAAGCTAGCGAAGTGATTAAAAGACTGCAAGACTTGATAGCTGAGCGTGGCACCGATCCAGAGGTATTTGGGCAGTCGAGCGGGTGCTGCAATCATGGGCACCCAATTGAAAAAATTGAATATGACACCGTTGATTACCCTGACGACATTGTGATTCGTGTGTAGTCATAACGCAGAGCGCAGCGGTGCCGAAGGCATCCAGCGAAGCGTGCTGCAACGACTGGTTATGACCAATTGACGGAGGTGAGATATGCAAACAGTAAGTGGAAGAAAAGCTAGAATTATTTGCCGCGATAGAGCGTGGGCTGGAAATAAATTCCCGATACTGGCGCTTATTGAAAGCGATGCAGGTAATGAGATTGCAATTCCATATGACGAAGATTTGAAGTGCGAAAAGAGCGCGCACTTCCCAAGTGAGGATTTATCGATAGTGGATAAGTCATAACGCCGAGATTTGCGGCGCGCTGTACGATACAACTACTGGACGCGACCTACGCCGCGTCCGCAACATTGACTTGTTGTATTTGCATAGCGATTTAATTTAGGAGAACTAATATGGCGAACCTAGTAATGATGGGTAATTTGTACACCGTAGACAACCCAGATTCAGAGGGTGCAGATTCGCGCCCTGTTGAAACAAAGATGTCAATACTAATTCAATTTGAAAGCGCTGATGAGCTGCGTAAAGCAATTGAGGACAAGAAAGTTGAGTTCACTGTATTCGAGTGAATATAACGCCGTTATAAATTGCGGCTTTGCGATGGTAGTAAAAAACGGCGGATTAAATTCCGTCAATTTCATAACTTTGTTATGACAAACAAACTTTAGTGAGATATTGAAATGGGCGTAGATACATATTTGGCTGTTGCTTTTTGGCTTGGGATTTTTAGGGTTATTTGCAAGTGCTTTTATATTGTTTCCGATCACCCTCGCCAGAGAAGTGTAAATATTGGCGAGGACGTTTTAAGTTTTCTGATAGCTGTTGCGTTTCTAGTGTGGGTTTCTATTTTACGGTACGGGTCATAACGCCAATATAACGGGTGCGCTTCTCACAAGTGATTAGTGCGCCGAACTTAAACCGCATCCAGTTCATATTTTTGTTATGACCAATTAACGGAGTGATGAAATGACTAGAATAGAATTAGAGGTTGGAATTTTGCTTTGTGGAAGATTAAGAGATTACTTAAACAAGTGCAAATTCAAAGGAATGCAAATTGAATACTTTGAAGGGCGCGGATGGCTTGAGCGAGATTTTGTAATTCGCGGAAAAGATTCTGATATTGAAATCATTGATAGAGATTTGAAACACTGGATTTCTAGCTTGGAGTCATAACGTTGAGTTCAGCGGCACGCAAAGCGTGTCCAGCACCGAAGGTGCGATGCTGCAACGACTTGTTATATTTGAATTTACATGAGGGTTTTACGATGTATTTAAACGATTGGAAAGATTCAGGATTTATAGGTTTAGTAGCTGATTTTTCATATATTTACATAACAAAAGATGAATTTGAAGCAACTGAATGCCCAATTAAAGATGTTAATTATTGGATTGAGAAAAAAGAAGCCATGAAAGCTGAGCTTGAAAAAGAGCAATGGAAAGGTATTGATGTGATTTTGGCAAGTTATGAATATGAAGATTATTCTGGGGATGCTTTTGTTTTGTTTAAGAAGGATGGCAAATTGTATGAGGTAAACGCAGGTCATTGTTCATGTTATGGGCTTGAGGGACAGTGGGAGCCAGAAGAAACAACAGTGGAGTCATTGCTTCATAGACTAAATGCTGGACGCTTAGGGAATGATGACTACGCAGGCAATAAATTTGCAACAGAATTACGCGAAGTGCTTGGTGAAATTGAAATATAACGCCTAGCTAAAAGGCGCTGGCACATTAAACGAAATTTAACCGACGCTAGTAGCGTCCTTTTTGAGCGACTTGTTATGACCGACACAGTACAACCAAAGTACGAGCATAAAGTTTATGCGGCTGGGTTTAGCTTTAAGTGTGAACCAAAAGACCAAGAGGCAAATGTAATGAATTACTTAATTACTGGCTACCCATTAGCTGGAAAAGCACTTGACGGTGTTGTTGTTGAATTCTTGAGTGGCGAACACAAAGGAAAGAAAGCTGTTTTTTCCACTGAAATGTTCGAGGTTGAATAGTCATAACGCCAATATAACTGGTGCGCTGTAAATACTTGAACAGTACACCCAACTTAACCCGCATCCAGTTCATATTTATTGTTATGTGACGGATGCTTGCGAGGATTCATAAATGTTAAAAAGTATTATTGTTGTATTTTTATCGGTCCTTGGTAGTTTCATATACCAGTATTTTTCTAAAGAACCAAGCTATATAGTGGCAGCAACCATGGCGTATTGGTCATATTTAAACTTGTTACTGCTTTGGCTTACGGGCTGTATAAAGCCGCGAAACACATAACAGAGAATATACGGCCTGAGCCGTATATTTCCTATTGAGCTATGAATTAAGTAAATTTAATAGGTTTTAACTATGCCTGAAATAAAAAAAAATATTTCTAGTTTTACATGCATAGATAAATGCATGAGATGGGTTGATAAAAATGCAACGGATATGCTGAACAGAGGCATAAAGCCGTGGATAAAGTTGGGGTATGGGGATGAAGATCGAAGCGTTGAAATGAACGATAAATTTCACGCTATGATAAGCGACATATCAAAGCAGGCTATTTTTAAGACTCCCGCTCTGACAGTAAAAATGAGTCATTATTCTGCTGATGAAGTAAAGGCGTTGCTTGTTACATGGTTTGAAAGTGATTGTATTTTAAATCTTGAGCCGTTGCGACATGGGTCAAAAACAGTTAGCGATCCTTTTACAGGCAAAGAAATAACGATTAGGGCAAGCACAAAGAATTTTTTAAAACAGGAAGCTGGCAACTTTATAGAGTGGCTATACTCCACCGGATCAGATGGCGGTGTGAAATGGAGCGAGCCAGCCATGAAAGAATATGAAAGCTACAAAGAGGCTCAACAATGACATGCACAATCTGCAAAATAAAACCAGCGACCAATGGCTGCATAACATGCTCGTTTAAATGCGCCTGCATTGCCGCTGGCACACAATACGACGAAACCAAGGCTAGATTAGAGTCGGCAATTAAAGAGCGCCTTGTAACGAGATATAAATAATGCAGAGACTAGCAACAAAGCAAAGTCCTAGTGCCGGAGCAAAAGCAAAAGCTCATATGGCATGGCTAAAAGATAGGGGTATATGTTCTGCATGTAACGATGATAGCGGTGTTATATGTCATCATTCGGTAGGTTCATCTTTCAAGGTGCATGTTGGATTTGAGCGCGTACAGATTGGCAATGAGTTTGTGCTTGGTTTGTGCGGCTCTTGCGACTCGTTGAGAACCAGAGGTGGTAGAAAGGCATTTACCGATGCTTTTGGTCTTGAGTGCAAAGTGTGGGAAAAGCAATATAAAGAATCGCCAGTTAGATTTGACGATTTAATCGTATCAGGAATACTAAATAGCGGACGATAATTCATGGCAAGTGAACACGAACACCAAGTGGCGCTCATTAAGTGGTTTGATCTTTACTACAAAGAATTTAGAGGTAGGCTGTTTGCCATTCCAAATGGTGGGCAGCGAAATGTAATAGTAGCCACAAAGCTAAAGGCTGAAGGTGTTAGGCGAGGTGTTCCTGACCTCATGCTACCGCTTCCGATGGGAGACTATAGCGGCCTATTCATTGAGCTAAAAAATGAGAAAGGCCGCCCTACAGAAGAACAAGACGACTGGATAGATTACTTAAACGCAATCGGATATTTTGCTATTTTGTGTAGAGGATTTGACGAGGCTAAAATAGCAATCCTGAATTACATGAACCAAAATAGAGTATAATTCACTTGCGCAAGAGCAGCTTTGATTAGATTCCTGCACTGTCTATTCAAAGATCAGGCGGCATATAGCAGGCAATGTATGCGATGGTGGCAACGTAATGTTGATTCAAGACCCATGTTTTACATAGCTAATTGAAGGCTACGGCCATCCAAAATAAAAGCCCATAGAGAACCAAATCTTTATGGGCTTTTTCTTCTTGGCTGGTAGAGGCTTTGAAGGATAGTTTGTAGTAAATAAGGCTGGTCGTTCAGCCTTGAAACATCAAGGTTATGTGGTGCGTCAACACCGCATAACACAAACTTGGAACAGGTAAAACACATATTGAATTATGATCTATACACTAGCTAAATATATAAATCATGCGTAATTATAAAGACATATCCTTTTCGTGTAAATATATTTTTCCGTTAAAAGAAAATAAATAATTTAAAAAAATAAAGGAAATAGCTTTACATTCTAAATCTCTTTTGCTATATTAACCCCATGAGCTGAGCAATAGTGCAAAGCATAAACAAGGTGATTAAAATGGAAAACTCAAAAGCATTGGAAATTGTCAAATCGGCAATCGGATATAGCAAAAAGCAAGATGCAGGGAAAAATATGAAAAATGCAATCCAATGGCTTGCAAACCTTAACGGGTGGAGCCAAGAAACAATATACTCTCAATTTGTTGAGTTTTGCCTTGTAGGGGCAGAGCGCTACAAAGCTAACAACTCTTATTTATTGCAAGATGCAAATGACGCGAGCAATGTTGCTTTATACATAGACTTTGCTGCATCGGCTGAAATTGAAGAAATGCGAGCAGCAAAATAATGAACCACGAACAGCTAATGCTAATAACCAGCACAATGCCGATGAAAACAATCGAGGTAGGCGGCCAGCCATACTTGGAGCGTTACTACATTGGTACGCTGCCAAACGGAGATCAGGAGTGGCTACACAGATTCCTGCGCGCTGACAGTGAGCCACATTTACACTCTCACCCGTGGGATGCTGATTCGACAATTTTGTGCGGGTTGTATTGCGAGGAGGTGCAACGCAGCAATGGGCATAAATTCAGATTTTGGCACAACGAAGGAATGCATAACATCATCACTTGCGACAAGCTGCACAGAATCGTAGACGTTAATCCTAACACATGGACTCATATGCGAGTATATGCAGGGCGTGAACTGGTTTGGTACTTTATTGATGACAATGGCGATAAAACCGAAATGAAAACGTCACCGATTGATTGGTGGAAAGATTGCAAGCCAAGAGGGTATTGATATGGCAGACATAAGAATGTGCGTGAATGCGGAATGTCCAAGGTTTGCAGAGTGCTACCGCGCACAAGCCACTCCAAAAAAACATTGGCAGTCGTGGTATAATGGTGGGGTGATTATTGATGATCGCGGATGCGATGACTTCATTGAATTTATACGTAATGAGTTGCAAAACTCCACCAATGTTTAGTTACTCCAGTAGGTCAAATTGAAATAGCAAAGATTTGGTCTGAAAAATAGTTTTAAAGAGTCCATTCGCTGATTGGTTGACACTCTTTAAAACGCAACCAAACTGAAAGCAAGCGTGTACTGGGTTATTTTTGTATAAAATTAGTTGAAATAACATTACATTTTGCTATTATTTACATGCCGAAAGGCTCCCTTTGTGGCGAAGGGCTTCTGTAATTTTGAACAAAACTAGACGAAGGTCTAGGTATAGCGGTTCTTACTTGCTTGGGCTGTTCACCCTTCAGGAGCATTTAAGAGGCCACCCGCTATACCTAGGCCTTTTTTTATTGGATAAATTTATGCTAACTCAAAATTATATTCGAGTATTTGAGAACGAAAGCGGAACTGTAACTATTGTATCCGGCCATGATGATGAAATTCAAAGGCTAAATTTGGAATCGTTGACGCTTCATTATGATGACATTTTAGCGGTATCAAAAGCATTGAAAGCTATTGCTGACAATCGTGGTGACGAATAATGGCGGGCTGGATAAAGCTACATAGAACTATTCAGGACAGTGCAATATCTGCTCATCCTGAGTATTTGGCTGTATGGCTTCATATACTTTTGCGTGCGCAATATAGTGCTTCTACGTGCGTTATTGGTAGGTCTGTAGTTAGGCTTGAGGCTGGCCAATTAATGTTTGGAAGGATCAAATTTGCGTCTCAAGTAGGAATTAGTGAGGCTAAGGTAAGGGCGGCTCTTGATGTAATGAAAAGCCTTGACATGATAACCATCAAATCAATGGCAAAATATTCAATTATATCAATAACTAACTGGCAAAAATATCAAGACGATAGCCAGCAAATAACCACAGAAAAACCAGCAAGCAACCAGCAAGCAACCAGCAAGCAACCAGCAAGCAACCACATACAAGAAAGTAAAGAAGTAAAAGAAGTAAAGAATAGTTTATTAGTATCGCCTTCGGCTCACACGGCTGCGCCTAAAAAAACCGAATTGGATTATTCGCAATGGCCTAGTATGCCAAGCGACCAAACAATGACTGATTGGCTAGCAATGAGAAAACGCCTAAAGGCACCGATTAGCCAAACAGTGATTAACCGCTTTGCTATCGAACTGAAAAAGGCCAAAGCATACGGGTATTCTGTCGACCAATGTTTAACCGAGTGTGTGACAAGAGGCTGGCGCGGGTTTGAAACGCAATGGCTGGTTAACTCAGCACAAAACGGACAATACAAAACAGCGGCAGAAAAAGCGGCAGAAAGAAACGCTTCAACTTTTGATTACGAAAAAGCGAGGGATTTTTAATGGTTGAATATCAAAAAGGCATTATTGGCTACACGGTTCAAAACAAGAAGATAACAGAAAAAGCGCCTCTTAATGACTATGAACGCGATCTAGTTATTTACTTCTTTGCAAAGTTGAAGCTGGCTGACCCGCGTTTTTATCTGCAAGCGATGCCGGACGAAAAGACCGAGAAAATCACTAAGCGAGAATTTTCAGAGCAATTGCGCAAGCTGACAAAAGAGCAGATTGATAACGGATTTGCGCAGCTTCACAGGCTAATGGCTGCGAGTGATCCTAATTACAGATTCCTAACAATTCCAAAAGTTATCGGGGTGTGTAATGGATCTTCGCAGGAAGGCGTACAGGCTGGCGCATATAAGCGATTTGAACCACTGGCAATACCTGACTTAACCTCAATAGAAAAAGCTCGTAAAGCGGGACGCATAGAGATTGACGGATTGCTGTCAATGCTTGAAGAACCAAAAGAAGCTAAACAACTAACGCAAGCCGAGATTGATGATCTGGCTAAATTAGAGAGATTGAAAAATGCAATTTAAATGCACGATATCGGGTCGCAATGTAATTGATGGCCAAAATGCGGAAAAAATTTTTAATATCGTGTGCAATAGACGTCTGCCAACGAGTAATTTTTGGGTTTATTGGAATGAATCCGAGGGGACTGCAATCATTACTGTGACGCTTAAAACAATATCAGCAAAATTTGACATAAGTGGCGCTAATGCTCAATTTTTAAATAGTGTTGTATCGATATTCCTTGAGCCCAAGCATCACGATTACAGTAATGACACAAAAGAAATCTATGGCTTTATGCTAGATCAAGTAGGTATGCAAAATGACATATAGACAAAGACTAGATATTTTCTGCTACTGGGCGGACTTTTACGGCTTAAAAATAATTACGCCAAAATATGAGCATGATGACAGTGATACAAGTTGGGCTGAATGATGAGTGAATTATCTTTATGCAGAGTTTATATAGCTCAGTCGATGTACAGACGAAAGTCGCCTATGGCACATCAGCGCAACTTTAGTTTTTTCTTGCTTAATAAAGCTGGCGAAATTAGGAGGCGATACCTAATGAGTCTGAAAACAAAAGATGAAGATTTAAAACCTCAAAACTTGGAGCTTTTTTGATGACAAGGCAAGATATAGCAAAATATCTGAGATTTGTAGCAGATCAGATGCACAGCGTTGGAGCATTGATGGATTACTACGGAGGTCTTGACGTTGAAATGAAAGAAAAGTCAAGAGAGATAATCGGAGCAAGTGCAATAGCTCGATCATGGGCAGAAAACATAGAGGCAGAACATGAAAACATATGATTACGAAAGCTACCCGCATGATTCGTACATGTCAGAAAAAGATGATATGAGCGGTGAATACTGTCTGACAGAGGATTATTTAGCACTAAAAGCTAGGCTTGATGAACATGAACACGAGCCAGTAACAACATCTAAATGTCGAGTTGGGAACACTGTTTTTGTACAGGGATGTAAGGTTTCAACTGTGCTAAAAAGAGCTTATAGAGAATATGAATATAAGCCATCAAAGCGCATCTATTGATAGAGGTGAGTGACATGAAAACAGCAAAATACGGCAATTTGTTTAGGTGCGATTGGAAAGGCATTACAGCAATCGGTAAAACAAGAAAAGAGGCGCGAGACACAATGATTAAGATGATAAGGCAGTTTAAAAAGTGATTGATTTTGATATTTGGGTAAGCGAGCAAACAAAAATAGTTTGCGATTATTTCGGGATAGGGAAGTTAGATAGTGAGCGCATTACGAAAGCCAAAAGAGCGGGCGAACAAAAAGAAAAAGATGGCCTCGAACTTAAAGAGGGGGCGTAAAGGGCTTTTATGGCTTGTTTTGGAGTGGTCGGACAGCGACCCGCTAAGTGATGCACCCTTTATTCAAAACGACCGAGTGACACACAGAAACCCAATACAGCGGCTAATCGTCAAAGAAATGTGGCGCACAAGCGCTGAATGGATTCTGACTAGCGAGTTTACATGGCGATTAACTATGACGATCATCTACGAGACTGAAAAGCGTGGCGATAAGATCGATGAGGTTGAGCTAGTGTACACATGCGCATTGAGAGGGAAAAAATCACAGATACTGAACGATGCAATGCTTTCTGAGCTTGAGGCATCACTTGCTGCTAATGAGTATTTAGATATTGGGCACAAAAACAAGGGCGTATTTAAAAACTGTTTTTATAAAGCCGAAATTATTTGCGCATAAATAAACAAAAACACTTTACAATGATAAAGTAAATTGCTATAGTTACATCAATGAAGCAATAACGCGACAGAAAAACAAATAGGTTAATAAAAATGAAATTAGTTACCGCACATAATCATTTTGACGCAGAGCACCTAGAAGCAGTTGTCGCAGAGATGCGTGTTCTTGGCGCACCTACCATCAAGTGTTTTGATTTGGGGTTTGATGGTCTTGTGCAGGCGGTAGAAGGCACTCACAGAATTAGAGCGTGTGAAATATTAGGGATTGCGCCTATTTTGGTTTTTTTAGACCCAAAAACAACAATCGAAGAAGCTGGTATTGATTTTGACAACGGCAACCCAGAATGCAAAATTTCAGAAATTGGCGACTGGGAAAACTACGCAATTGAGATTGAGCAATGAAAACTATGCGGGGCGATGGGCGCTGCAACAACTTTTTATGTTTTACTGTTGAGTAGATTTTATGAGTAAACGATTAGAAATCCTTAACGCCTCTCTGGCTAAAAAAGAAAGTGTTTTAGATCAGCGTTTTGCTAATCATTTTGAAAGTGTAAAAAGCGCAAACGGCCAACCACTGAACGACAAAAGAAATGGTCAAGCAACTTTAAATAAGTGGGGCAGGCAAAATGACGCAATACGCAATCAGATTTCAAGCATTGAGATAACAAAGTCCGCTATTGATAAAGAAGAAAGTAAAGTTTTAGGCGTTTATCATTGTTACGAATATATGCCGCAGCACTTGAAAGAACTGATTGATAGCGGAACCATAAAGCAATGGAGAAAACACCCACACATCATGTTTGTGGCAGGTGTTGAAAAAGCGCGAATTTATTGGGACAAAGAAACAAATATTTGCTCGCATAAATACGTGAAAGAAATACCAAACAAAGAGCAGTACGCGGTCTTTAGAGATGTTTACAACTCAATAAACGCGATACAGTCTAAACATAACGCCAAGTTCAGCGGTGTGCTGACTAAGCAACATTAAGAACTGAGTCTTACCACGCATCCGCTGGAACGACTTGTTAGAAATTGATTTTACGGAGAATTGAACTATGAAACAACAAGGTTTTGCACATGAAAGCCAGAACAATACTAGCGTTGATTGGTACACACCACCGTGGATTTTTGAACGAATGGGAATTGAATTTGATTTAGACCCTTGCCAGCCAATAAACCCAATTGAGTGGATACCAGCTAAAAGCAGGTACACGATTGAAGATGATGGGTTAAAAAGCGAATGGTTTGGGCGTGTGTGGCTAAACCCGCCCTACGGAAAACATACACCAGATTGGCTTTCAAAAATGGATGAACACAGAAATGGAATTGCTTTAGTTTTTGCAAGAACAGATTGCGGTTGGTTCCATAACTCAGTTGCAAAAGCAGACGCTATTTTATTTATGAAAGGGCGAGTTAGATTTGTTGATGGACTTTGTGCAACAAAAGGTAGTGGTGCGGGAAGTGGCTCCATGTTGGTTGCATGGGGTGAAGAAAATGTAAAGGTGCTAGAGAAAATGACGGATATTGGTTTTCTGGTGCGTAATTTCTAACGCCGAGCACAACGGCGGCACACACAAGCCAAGGCAATGCGCGACTCTAATTCCGTCCGCTTGCTGCGACTTGTTACATTTACCTTTTTTGAGTATTGATTATGCTAAAAGACTTTTTTAAGAGATTATTTTGCAAACATAAGCATGTCTGTTTTATTCGTAATATTCATGGCGATGAAATCAACCTAGTTTCAGGTAAGAAAACTTACAGGTCTTGGTGGAAATGCGTTGATTGCGATAAGTTTGTTAAAAAAGAAAAAATAGGTGATGGAACTTGGTGAATGTAACGCCGAGTTCAGAGGTAAACAAACGGAGATTTAAAAATGAGTGAAGATTTAGAATTACAAAATGAAGTTTGTGCGAAGCAAGGTTTATCCAGCGCTGCAAGCGCGAGCTGCAACGGCTTGTTA